>ERZ1643246.4499-NODE-4499-length-10943-cov-14.020206_pt1 | contig 10943 bp, 11 predicted proteins | sample MGYA00579265_ERZ1643246 | MGnify/ENA primary metagenome ERZ1643246 (study PRJEB29033, sample SAMEA4952261) | chicken gut metagenome | biome: Broiler Chicken; feature: Gastrointestinal Tract; material: Caecum | place: Ireland | collected 2018 | study: Broiler...
GGAAATGATGAAAAATTTATGTAAAAGTTGCACGGAGGGAAGAAACTGTATTATACTGACAAGGAGGAGAGGGATGGAGCAGGAGAAGAGAAGACTGTCCTGGCATCCGGCATTTGGCGCGGTGCTGCGGATCGAACTGGAAAAGGAGCTTGACCTGCTGGAGATCGTGGATGAGCGCCAGCTCACAAAGGAGCCCCTGCAGATGGACGTGCTGGTCGTGAAAAAGGAGAAAGGCGTCCGGCTGGAGAAGAATATCGGAAGGATATTCAAGAGCTACAATATCATTGAGTACAAATCCCCGGAGGACTATCTGAGCATCAATGATTTCTACAAGGTGTACGCCTACGCCTGCCTGTATCAGTCGGACACGGACCGGGTGATGGAGGTGGACCCGGAGGAGATCACCCTGACATTCGTGTGCATGCGCTACCCCAGGAAGCTGCTGGGGCATCTGAAGAAGGCAAGAGGGATGAAGGTCAGCAGGCAGGGTGACGGGATTTACTATCTTGAGGGAGACGCCCTTGCGATGCAGCTCCTGGTGACAAGGGAGCTGTCGGAGAGAGACAATTACTGGCTGCAGCACCTGAGGGGGAACCTGAAGGAGGGCCGCGAGCTGCAGGACCTGATGGAGAGATATGAGCGGCACAGACATTCAAAGTGGTACCAGGCGGCCATGGATCTGATCGTGCGAGCCAACTGGGACAGGATGAAGGAGGAGAAGGAAATGTGCGAGGCATTGAGAGAGCTGTTTGCAGACGAGCTGCAGGAGTCGAAGGAGCAGGGAGAGGAGACAAAGCTTATCTCCTGGATCTGTGCGAAACTAAAAAAGGATAAGCCCATTTCTGCTATCATAGAAGATTTCGGGGAACTGGGAGAGCCGGAGGAGAAGGTAAGCCTCATCTGCGAGACAGCCCGCCGGTTTGCCCCGGACTATGATGTGGACGAAATCTATGCTGCCCTCGCAGAGAGAGGGAGGAGAGGGACCGGGGAAAAGCAGGTAAACGAACCGTCGGGCTGTGTATCCGGAAAATAGATCATACACAGGCTGACAAAGCCATTCTCTTAGAATATACTCTCTTTAGAAGGAGGGGATGAAATGGACGTAAAAAGGACAGGAAGCTTTATCGCGGAAATGCGGAAGGGGAAAAATATGACCCAGGCGGAGCTGGCAGCAAAGCTCCAGGTGACGGACAAGGCTGTCAGCCGCTGGGAGCGGGGAGTTTCCCATAGTTAAAGATACCACACCAAATATGATGAACCCACGCTTATACATTACCAACTATAATAAAACGCAAGGACAGCAATTTGATAGGGGTGTCCTTGCTCTTTTTGAAATACAGCAAGTAGAAAAAATTGTAAAAGGATAAAATCTCTAGTTGAGTGAACTTGAAAAGATTGTATAAAATGCAATATAATAGCCTTATAGAAAATGAGGTGACGTATTATGGAACAGAAAAACAGAATATTACTTATTGATGATGACCGAGACTTATTAAACCTACTATATAATTGTATGAATGAAAAATATGAGGTTAACATTGCATGGAACGGAAAGCAAGGACTTGATTTTCTGAAGCAGAAAAAATATTCACTGATATTGCTTGATGTAATACTGCCGGGAATAGACGGATTTTCTATACTGAAAAAAATACGGAAGAACTATACCATTCCAGTTATTTTGCTAACCGCAAAAGATTCTCAGAATGATAAGGTAAATGGTTTATATATAGGAGCAGACGATTATATCACTAAACCATTTGATATAAAAGAACTTCTTGCAAGAGTAGATTCACAGATTCGACGAAATACAGTGTTCAATAATGGATTATCAAAAACAGAAGAGTTGAAATACCCTGCTATTACAATCAATCCAGTAAGTAAGTCGATAAAAACAGAAAATGGAGAAGTTCTTCTGACAGGAAAAGAATTTGATGTTTTATATTTTCTGGCTTCGGCACCGAGACAGGTTTATACCAAAAAGCAGATATATAAGGCAGTCTGGCAGGAAGAATATGTTTATGATGATGATAATATCATGGCAGTAATCAGTAAGATAAGAAAAAAAATAGAAATAAATCCTGCCACACCTCGATTTATCAGCACCATAAGGGGAGTTGGTTATCGGTTTGATGGAGGAAATTGAAATGATAGGTGTGATTATAATTTTGGCATTGTTCTGTGTTGGTTTATTGACATACCTGCTACGGATGATGAAGCAAATAAAAGAAATCAACGAAGTTTTGGATGATGTTCAAAAAGGAAATCTGGATAGAAGGATTGTGATTCATAGAAATACACTGCTTACAGATACCTGCTATAAAATTAACGAAATTATGATAAAAACGAAAGAACAGTTAATCATTTCCGAACAAAGTGCGATTAGAAATGATAAATTGATGACTTGTTTATCACATGATATTCGGACACCTCTTACATCTATCATTGGTTATCTGGATGCAATTCATTATCAGCTCATACATGGAGAAAACAACAGGGCGTCGGTTGAAACTGCCAGAGAAAAAGCATATTTTCTGAAGCAATACGTTGATGAATTATTCCAGTGGTTTAAGCTCCATTCAAAAGATGAAAAAGTAAGTCTGAAACGGATAGAAGTTGTAGAAGAACTTCGTACTATTTATGCAGGATGGATAGAAACATTAGAAAACAGTCATATTTCATATGACTTTGTAACTGAGAAAGAAGAAGCCTATGTGGTGGCGGATAAACTTTTTCTTGAGCGTATCATAAATAACCTAATTAAGAATGCATGGGAACACAGTAATGCAGCCAAAATTTGGTTAGAAGTAACGGTTGTTGAAAATTATGTGCAAATAAAAGTCAGGGATAATGGAAAAGGCATTTCAGCAGAAGATATTCCATATGTATTTGAACGACTGTATCAGGAAGAACACTCCAGAAGTTGTTTTGGAAGGGGACTTGGTCTGGCAATTTCGAAAGAACTTGTTCTGTTACAAAACGGAAAAATCTTTGTGCAGTCAGTTAAAAATCATGGAACAACTTTCTTTGTTGAATTGCCAAAAGTATTAAATGAATGTTGATTTTAAAACTGCTCATCCAAAGTGGAGAGCAGTTTTGTTATTGCAAGGTTTCTTTAAGGTTATGAGAAACATGGTTTGATATAATGGAATCATACAATAATATGGTGTTGAGAAAGGATGTTGTATAGTATGGACAACTTAATTATTGAAACAGAGGAACTCACGAAGTATTTTGGTGAAATTTCAGCCGTGAAAGATGTTCATCTTCACGTAAAAAAAGGTGAGATATATGGTCTTTTGGGAAGAAATGGTGCAGGGAAAACAACGATTATGAAAATGCTTCTTGGACTTACAAAACCGTCAAATGGAACCATACAGCTTTTTGGTAAACCATTTGAGAAGCCGGAAAAAAGCGTTTTGAATCGAATTGGTGTTATGATTGAAACACCTGGCTTTTATCCAAATCTGACTGCAACAGAAAATCTTGAGATTCTTGCAAGCTTGCGTGGTGTGATTCAAAAAGATGCAGTCAAAAAAAGTCTGGAGCGTGTATGTTTACCTTATAAAGACAGAAAATTGTATGCAGAATATTCACTTGGCATGAAGCAGCGTGTCGGAATTGCAGCGGCAATTATCCACGATCCAGAACTACTTATTTTAGACGAGCCAGTGAATGGACTCGATCCGATTGGTGTAGCCGAAGTAAGAACCTTTCTAAAAGAATTAGCAGAGGAATATGGAAAAACTATTTTGCTTTCTAGTCATATTTTATCAGAAATTGACCTTATAGCAGATAGGATTGGAATTATCAATGCAGGTATTCTGTTGGAAGAACGGAATTATCAGGAATTAAAAGAAGAAAATATGCAGTATATTTCCTTACGGGCAGAACCTATGGAGAGGGTTGTATATATCTTAGACGAAATTCTTGGAATTAAGGAGTATCAGGTAGGAGTGGATGGAATGATTCAAATATTCGATATAGAAAAAAGGACGAGACAGATAGTCAGAACCTTTGCTGAAAATGGAATATTTGTGGACGAGATATACAGACACAGTGATACCTTAGAAGATTATTTTAAGAAGATTACCGGAGGCGAAGGAATTGCTTAGATTATACTGGAATGAAATGAAAAAACTAAGACGCCAGAAAACAGTCAGAATTGTTGCTTTAATCGGAATATTGCTGCCGGCTTTTTGTACCATTCTGTGTATGAATAATCATTACAGGTTTCGTAATCTGGTAGGAATGAACGTTGAATTTGGTAGTTTCTTAATTGCGCCATTCATTTTTTCTGTTTTACTGCTGACGATGTTTTCTTTAGAGGAACAAAATGATACATGGAAAAATATTTTAACAATAGGAATTTCACAGAATACACTTTTCCTTGCAAAGATGATGGTGGCATTAACCTTTGTTGTACTATTTGCTGGAATCAATACAGTGTATACAATGGTGGGCGGCATTGTCCTCAGAAACTATATCCCTGATTTTGGAAAGGTATTTGTTATTTTAATGATTACCGCACTTGCAGCGGTGGCAGGGACAATGCCAGTGGTTTGGGTTATTATTTTGCTACGGAAAAAGTATTTAATTGCAATGATTACAGTGAACAGCTTTACGATTGCCAATTTTTTGCTTATATGGCAACTTTCTATGTTTCGCTGTTTAGACTTACATTTGCCAATATTGATTGCATATCGAATAATTTACCCCATCAGTATTCTGGAATATACAAACAATCTTCAGACTGGATTGGACACTTTGTATTATCCAGTCAAAAACGGGATTTTAATACTAGCATCGACTGTGATTATTTCCATCATACTTGGAATGGAAATAGGGAAACGTCAGGAGGGATAAAAGTGAACTTATTGATTAAAGCAGAAGTAAAAAAAATAAAACGTCTGAAAATTACATCTGTTGGATATATCAGTATCCTGCTATCAGCTCTTATTACTTATATACAAGCTTTTGCGATGCAAGATGGTGCAATCACATTTCTGAATTTTACAGATATGTATCTTTATAATAATGCAGTATTATTTTTCCCGTTTATGATTGCCCTGTTGGGAGGATATATGATTGACCGAGAGTATATACTGGATACACGGAAAAACCTCTTGGTAATTCCGTTAGAGTGGTGTCATATGGTAAAAGCAAAGATTTTCGTGTTGATGTTTCTTGCGGTTTATTTCAGCTTTCTAGCGGCATCGGTATCTGGTATCTGTGGCTTGATACTGAAATGTTCGGATTTTACATATTCCTTATTCTTAAAAAAAGGACTTTCTTTTTTGATTTTAGGAGCTTGTATTTGTGTGGGAATACTACCAATTATACTGTGGTTTTCCAGAAGAAAAGGGAAATATGTGTGGGGAAGTATTCTGTCAGCACTAATGGGAATAACAAGTGTTTTTGTAGTAAACGGCAAATTAGTGAATTGGCATCCAATTACGTATTGTTTTTCCATTATTTCTGATAGACTTACAGTTTCTACAAATTGGGAAACATTTATGTTCGTCATAGCATTGGGCGTATATATTTTAATTGCATTCTTGATGTATTGGTTGCTCTATCAAAAAAAGTAATCAATTATAGAGTGCATTAGAATGATAGATTAACAGTTTTTTTGTATGCGATAGTAACCGTTTTTTAATAATCTGTCAGTTCCACAATTACATTACTCTGCTGATACAGCCAGTCCGTAAATTCTTTCGGGCTGGCTGTTCCTGTTTTTACAGCCTTTTTTCTCTGCAAGGCTTCTTTCTTAAAGTCGGAAAAGGCAGCCTGTATTTTTTCCAGACGGTCAGCCGGAAAGCCTGCGGTATTTTTTACCCGGTTTATTTTGTTGCGCCAGTTCTGGCATTCATTTTTATAAAGCAGGTCATAGTTATTTTCTCTTGCCCTCTCGTCAAATTCCCGTTTGTTTTGAAGCGCCTGTGCTTTGCGGCACTTGTCGCTGCACAGCTCATACCGCTGGCTCTTTGCCAGAAAATATTTCCCACAAACCTTGCACCGCCGGAAGCAAAGCCCCCAGTCATTCAGTCTGTTCAGATAATAGGTAATCAACGGGTAGAGGGACGCATAGGCAGACACACATTCTTCTGTGCGCCGGTTGTCCGGGAACCAGAGGTCAAGCCGGGTATCTTCTGATGGTGCGCCTTTGAAATAAAGGCTGTCAGCTTGAAAATGTTTCGGTTTTCCTGTCTCCCTGTCAAAGCTCATGGTTTCGTTATGGAATACCCCGGTCAGGCTGCTCATTTTATCCATGAAGCGGTCACAGGCAGCGTTACGGTCACGGGGTTCTCTGGCAAGCAGATAGCTGTTCCAGATACGGAACGCCATATACATTTTCAAAGGGTCATTGCTAAGATATTTTCCCCAGAGAAATTCGCTTGCCGCCTGTTCCAGCTCCGGCTGTTTCCATCGGTTGGAGTGGAGGGCTTGCCGCAGTGGAGAAAGCCCGTATAAGTTCCAATCTCTGTCCGTGTCACGCTCAAAGTTTATCAAAAAAGTTCCCAGCGGGCGTGTCATATCACAAAGCACCTCTGCGTTTTGGCTCCCGTTCAGCCGGAAGCGAATCTGCTGTTCTTCCCCAATCAAAATCCGCTCTTTCATTTTCTTCCTGTCCAGCGTCAGGACAAACAAAATCCTCTCAAAACATGGCTCATGCCGTATAAACTGATTCTCCATCCCTATCCCCTGCCTTTGATTATGGTAATTATATAATTCAGTTATATCCGTTACACTTATGGTATCGCAGAAGCATTGTTTTGTCAAGGATAATCCGCTATGATGATTTCAGTTGGTAATTTCGTGCCACACAATACCTTGGCAAGTGAATGACCGTCCAAAAGGGATATGACCGGCAGGAGAAGTGACGCATCCGGCGCACCAATGCAGGGAAACACCGCAGGAATGGGGCAGGAAAACGGCTTTTGGGGAGAACGGCAGCAGGAAGCATTTTAACCTATTTGATTTATGGGAGGAACAGAATGAACAATAAAAAGAGATTGAACAGCTACGAGGATTTACCGCTGGTTCTGGATGTGGCGGACATTCAGCGGATTATGGGAATTTCAAGAGCGAGCGCCTATGAGCTGGTACACACCCCCGGCTTTCCGGCGTTCCGCAGGGGCAGGCTTATCAAGGTCAGCAAGATTGCTTTCTTTGAATGGATGGCAAAAGGCTCCGAAACCATACCGGGAAGCGACAAAAAAGCGTGAGGTATTATTCCCTGACTGCAATACTGCCGCACTTTCCAAAGGGGCATACAGAGGGAAAAAACCTTAAAAATGATACCGAAACGCTACACCAAAACAGCCTGTCTGCGTACATCAGATAGAAACGGAGAAAGGAGCCGGTTATGGCAAGAATGAGCAACAAGCGGCGGCTGGAATGGTCTTTCTTCTTAAATGACCGCAGCCGTATCACTTACAACGAACTGTGCCGGAAATGCCAGCACGAATGTAAACAGAGCTTCCGGGCGGTTGTGGTTGACTGCCCGAAGTATCTTTCCAAGCGTTCCAAGAAAAAGGACAAGACTGCCGGAAACGGCAAAATCCCTTAGGAACTAAGGGCGCACTTCTATACATAGTCTAAAGACCATGTATCGTGCGTCCTGCGGAGCTTACCTCTGCCGCTGATAAAATCAGCAATCCGAGGTCTGCGTTCGCTTCGCTCCGACAAGGTGGCTACACCCCCTTGCGCCGTTAAAACGGCTATCCCCTGTGTACCCGCCGAAAAGAGAAATCCGCTCTGCGGTTTTCCCTTTTCATCGGGTTTTATAGAAGCACTGACACACAGACTGTCTGCGGATGGTCTTTCTTTATCTTATAAGCAAAGGATGTGAGAACATGGAAAAATCTTTGGAACAGTTAAAGCAGGAATATGAAAAAACCACTGTCCTGCTGGAACGGAAAAAACGGAAAATGCAGCGTTTGAAAAACCGGCAGGCGTATCTGGAAAGCGGTTCCCGGAAACAGAGGACGCACCGGCTGATTACCCGTGGGGCAGCTATTGAGAGCATTGCGCCACAGACAAAGGAGCTGACCGAAACGGAATTTTATTCCCTCATGGAAAGCATTTTGAATCTGCCGCAGGCGGAGCATTTCATCCGGTCTGCCGCAGAAAACCACGCCCGTATTTCCGGGCAGGAGAAAGGCGGTGACTAAGGATAGCACTTTATCATTTTTCAATCGCACAGATAAAGCGCAGCGCCGGTCAGAGCGCCATTGCCAGCGCAGCCTACCGAGCCGGGGAGCGTCTTTACAGCAGTTACTATGGAGAAGTCAGCGACTACACCAAAAAGGGCGGCGTGATCGCTTCGGAAATCATGCTGCCGCCCCATGCGCCGGAAATATATCTTGACCGGGCGACCCTCTGGAATGCTGTGGAGAGCTGCGAGAAACATCCAAAAGCACAGTTTGCCTATTCCTTTGATATTGCCATGCAGAATGAATTAACGCTGGAAGAAAACATGGAACTGGCGAGGAAGTTCGTGCAGGAGCAGTTTGTGGCAAAAGGCATGATTGCCGACCTTGCTTTTCACAGCCCGGAGAAAGAGGACGGCGGCATCCCTAACCCGCATTTCCATGTGATGACAACCATGCGCCCCTTGAACCCGGATGGCACATGGGGACAAAAACAGCGGCGGGAATATCTTCTTGATGAAGATGGAAACCGAATCCGGGATAAAAACGGCGATTATATGTTTAACGCTGTCCATACAACAGACTGGCATGAGCCGGAAACGCTGGAACACTGGCGGGAGCAGTGGGCGGCTGCCGTTAATACAAAATTTGAGGAAAAAGGGCTGGATGTGCGTATCGACCACCGTTCCTATGTGCGGCAGGGGCTTGACCTGATACCTACTGTCCACGAGGGAGCTAATGTCCGGCAGATGGAAGCAAAGGGCATCCGCACCGAGAAAGGGGAACTGAACCGCTGGATTAAAGTCACCAACCGGCTCATGCAGGATGTGAGGAAGAAGATCAAAGCCCTGTTTGTCTGGATGGCAGAGGTAAAAGAAGAACTTTCCAAACCGCAGACACCGAGCCTTGCCGACCTGCTGATCGCTTATTACAACCAGCGCAACGCAGGGGCATGGAGCAATAAAGCCAGAACCGGAAACTTAAAACAGTTTGCCGAAGCCGTCAATTATCTGACGGAAAACAAGCTGCTCACATTAGAGGATTTGCAGGAGCGTCTTTCCTCTGTCAACGAAGAATTTGAAGCGTTAAGCGGCTCCATGAAAAAGAAATCTGCCCGGATAAAGGAATTGCAGGAATTGATACGGGAGGGCGAGAATTACCAGCGGCTAAAACCTGTCCATACGGAATTGAACAATATCAAGTTTAAGAAACAGAGGGAGAAATTTGAAACATCCCACGATGCGGAGTTACGGCTGTTTTATGCCGCCCGCCGTATTCTGAAAGAAAAACTGGACGGAAAATCCATTGCCCTGAAAGCATGGAAACAGGAATATGCACAGTTAAAAACAGAGTATGCCGAACTGTCTCCGCAGCACAAGCCACTCCGGGAGGAAGTCATACGGCTGCGGCAGGTGCAGAACGCCGTAGATACCGCACTGCGCCGGAGGGAGCAGCCACAGGAAGTACAGAGAAAGAAACATGAGATGGAGCTATGATATAACCGGCAGCTTTACCGCTACCGGTATTTTTATGGAGGGAGCATTTGAATGTATTTGAAGCGGTGAAACAGTCTGTTACCACCCGGCAGGCTGCTTCATTCTATGGAATCCGGGTGGGGAGAAACGGCATGGTCTGCTGTCCATTCCACAATGACCGCACGCCCAGCATGAAAGTGGACAGCCGCTTTTACTGCTTCGGCTGCGGGGCTTCCGGGGATGTGATCGACTTTGCCGCTTTGCTGCATGGATTGGGGAAACGGGAAGCTGCGGTCAGGCTTGCGGAGGACTTCGGCGTTTCCTATGAGAAATCCGGCAATGCGCCGCCAGATAGGAAGCGTCACAACAGGTCACAGCCCCGACAAAAATCAGCGGAGCAGAGATTTCAGGAAACGGAACGGTATTGTTTCCGGGTGCTATGCGATTATCTGCGCCTGCTGGAGCATTGGAAAACAGCATACGCCCCACAGCCGCAGGATGCCATCTGGCATCCTCTTTTTGTGGAAGCGTTGCAGAGGATAAGCTACACAGAATACCTTTTGGATATTTTGTTATACGGAGAAATAGAAGAAAAAGCGGCATTGATCGCCGCACAGGGAAAGGAGGTGCTGCGGCTTGAACAGCGAATTTCAGAGATTGCCGCCGGAAACGCAGGAAGCAGTCAAAAGAACGATGGACACAATGGAACCTGCGCAGACACCGGCAGAAATCCGGGAGACATTAGAGGGGACGCAGAAAGGCGGCGTGAAGAACAGCATCCGAAACTGCCTGACGGTGTTCCAGCGTGACCCTTTGTTTCGTGGGGCGCTGCGCCTGAACCTTTTGACGGAGCAGATTGACATTGTGAAGCCGCTGGGCTGGGAGCGCACCAGTACCACGCTGACCGACATGGACATGAACTACCTGCTTTTGTATCTGGAAGAAAACTACGGGCTTACCAGCGAGAAAAAGGTGCAGAGCGCCATCAAGATTGTTGCCAATGAAAACCGCTACCATCCGGTCAGGGATTACCTGAACAGCCTGCAATGGGACGGCACAGAGCGCATCCGTTACGCCCTGCATCACTTTCTGGGAGCCGATACGGACGAATACACCTATGAAGCCTTGAAACTGTTCCTGATGGGAGCCATCCGGCGAGTATTCAGACCGGGGAGCAAGTTTGAGGTCATGCTCTGTCTGGTTGGTGGTCAGGGAGCCGGGAAATCTACCTTTTTCCGGCTGCTGGCAGGCAGGGACGAATGGTTTTCAGACGATTTGAAGAAGCTGGACGATGAAAATGTGTACCGCAAGCTGC
>ERZ1643246.4500-NODE-4500-length-10943-cov-8.805658_pt1 | contig 10943 bp, 4 predicted proteins | sample MGYA00579265_ERZ1643246 | MGnify/ENA primary metagenome ERZ1643246 (study PRJEB29033, sample SAMEA4952261) | chicken gut metagenome | biome: Broiler Chicken; feature: Gastrointestinal Tract; material: Caecum | place: Ireland | collected 2018 | study: Broiler...
ACAGCGCAGGTAACATAAGGGAAAAACATAACAGCTATTCGGTAAAGGTATAGCAGCGGTTAAAACAACCGCTGCTTTTTATATGGACCTCTTATGCTTACGGCAAGATATAAATTCCCCCGCTCCTCTTGATATATAATGTGATTTATGTTACAATATGTTATGTAGAATAAAGGTACAAGTTTGGCAGTTCGCATTGAGCTACTTTTCGTACAGCTTGTTTTACACATAATGGGCTTCAAATCAACATAACGGTATATTTTTTATTTCAACGACAGAGGGATAAGATATGGGCAAGTCTACAAAAGCAATTATAAAAGTTGATTTTAAGAATATTGATAGAGTGGGGTGGGGCAAGTTTTCTCCCGCTATCCTTGTTTTTGATAAAACGATATTTAGACTCTCTTCATGGGAAGCGCTTCTCAAAATATTTTATTATTTGTGTTACAAAGCAAGCAGCGAAAATGCAAAATACTTTGATAGCCAAAGCGATCGCACAATAGAAATTGCATATGAAGATAGTGGATCCATATCATTTTGGGGCAGGTCCAATAATCTTAGATATGTCTTTACTTCTACATATCAAAATGACATTAGTTGCGTAAAGTTTGGTAAAAACTGTTATGTGGCTTGCTATCATACACAGCAACCGTCCTGGTGGAATAGGATGGAAAGCTCCGTTGTAGATAATCTTATTGTAATAAATAAGGTTGTATCTGATCTTAAGCTTGAAAAACCTATTATTTATTTAAGCAATCCTGAAGCCGATTTAAGAATCATCCATGATGAGAAGAATAAAACCATAAAAAAAATTACAGATGTCGCCGGTAAAAACGGGATAATCGAAAAAAACGCCCGTTATGTTATCGCTCACATCAACGGCGAAGTGCTGTCAGCGGAAGAGAAGTTTTATAGGCGTATCAATGTGGAATTTGAGAAAAAAACATTCCTTGGCGACATTGTTATTTCCTCGACGGAAGAAAAATATTTACATGATTACACGGAGAATTATTTACGAAAAAGAATAAAGGGTGATCCTATCAATATGCCTATTCATCCGAAGGTCTTTGCTTTCGGATTGGTTCGCTATGCTATGAAATATTATGGAAAAAGAACTTTTTTTCCATATTTCAAAACAGAATATGGCATTGAATTGGATGGCATTGAACAGGGAAAGTTGCATGAACATTTCCAAAACATCATGCAGGAATACGATAAATTATATGACGAAACTGCAGCGATGAAAATCGATAATATCAGTATGCATTGCTTTGTTACAGATAAATGTGCTCCCCAGTTTTTTGATTATATCTTTGAATATTGGAGGCTTGATTTAAACCGTAATATAGAAAATATTTACGGGGAGAGTGGCCCTGCGCTTTTCAACAGGCTCATTGAGGAAATCAAAGCCAACAATGTTACAGCAGTCAATAATATCATGAAGCACACCTCCATGGCACTGGTCATGAATAAAAAAAGCGGCCGCATGAGAATAAAACGCTTTTTACAGTTGATCGACAAATGTTTTTGGGAGCGCACAGAGGTTCCACAGACAGGCAATCGTTTTAATCGACTGCTGAAAGAATGGATGGATGATCCAAAAAGTAAATTCCAGACAGAATATCAAAAAGCGATACGACTGACATATCAAAAAGGCGAGAAACTATTATCCCACCCTCTTCTTGCCGTTCGGATAAGAGATGAGATCTTTTCCATAAAACTTCCGAGGCAAATTTTACCGCTTTGCGAACAGGATGAGTATCCGATTTGGACGATAAAAGGGGATAACGGCAGCATCATATCCAAGGGGGCCCAATTAATGGAAGGGCGAATAGCTTTATATACTGAAGAATGCGAAGTTATATTGCCTGCATGTGATTTGTTCGGCAACATCCGTATGACGCTCAACTCGGAAAAGCGCAGGTATGCATCGTTCTCTTTTAAGAAGAGCAACATACGTTTTTTCAATGACAAAGGTGTATGGGTTGACCATGAAAAAGGATTTTTGCCGGAAGGGATCTTGTTTGTATATTCTGACAGCCCGAATATACCGCAGATCATATATCGTCCGACGGTGACTTCGGAATATTGTGACGGAATGTATATGGGTTTATACAACGTAGAACGCGGCGATATTTTGAAGTTCAGCAACGAGCGCGCCATTCCCGTTGGCAATGACATAACGGAAGGTCTGACCGAAAATGCTTTGGATGGTGCAAAAATGCAATATAACGGAGATATGTTGCCAATATATCCCGTATTACCTAAAATAATATTTAAGACAACAAGAGATAGGCTGACGGGAACAGCAATTACTGTAACCGATGCCAATGGGACCGAACAATTTGTTAAGGTTTCAAATCAGCACTATTATGAGTTAAAATTAGATTCGTCTTTAGACGATTCCTATGCTTATATTATTGATTTAAGCGAGTTTATACTCAAAGACGGCATATATAAAGTCATACTGAATATTCCCGGCGCAAAAGCGGTCAGAATGTACGGATTTGCCTACTTGAAAGATTTTAAATATAGATTTATCAATGCTCCGTATATATTTAAGGATTCGGGTGAAGTAACATTTCCCGCTTACGTTCCGTTGAATATCGATGACGATTGGACGACAACGTCGACAGAAAAGAGTCTGGCGTTTAGTTTTAATGAGCAGACAGAATACGGTAAAAGCATAAAGGACTGCAAAATTGACGTTGGTTATAATTTAAACGGCAGTTCTGTGATCGTTTCAATTGACGTTCCCGCATTGTTTTGGAAATATTCCAAACAGGATAACTGGAATTATCGATGCCCTGCCGATGTTTCGCTTAAAAATTTATCGCGCACGCTGTATGTTCGCGGTCCGTTCGATTTTAAAAATAAAAGTTTCAAACTTTGCGTAGACAACAATGAAAACATCGATGAAACTGATATTTATGCCTCACACCAAAACGGCGCAGATTATTACAGTTTCAATCTGGACAATGCAAGATCATGGATAGATCGCAGTAAAGCGTGCAGAACGATAACCATGGTTTTGGACAAAAAATTCTACCCGTTTTTAAGGGTTATCTGCCGCAGTGTGATAATTGGTAAATCAATATACTATGATTATGAAACGCAGATGTTGCACGGGAAATTTAATATTATAGGCGATTCGGATTTTACGGTTAAGGTAGAGCATGACGGACAAATGATTGGCCAGGATATACCATTGGAAAACGGACAATTCGTGCTTGAAACGGACTCGCCCGGCGGCGATTACTTGGTTACGGTCTACGAAATAATCGACAGCGATGACGGATTCGACGCAGACACAATCAAAATCGGCGAATACACGCTATCATTGTTCGATATAACAAAACTTACAGGAGTTACAATTGAACTAAAATCTTTTCGGGACGCCGAGGGTAAATTCCGACCCTTAAAATTGGATCTGCAATATTTTATTGTAGTAGAAGAATTGCTTGAGAACCCCGATATCGACTTAATCAACGGCATATGGAAAGTCGATTTGGGCGATGAAGCTCAATTAAAAAAATGCACTTTCTATCGCGGCATTCTGAAACATTATGACGGAGTAGCCTCTGTAAAGGATTTTGATGTACTTGTGGTATTTTTCAGTAAAGCTGACACGACTCGGCTTTCGGTTTTAAGGGAATACAATGGCGAGTATGTAGAGTTGTTGTATGACTACAAAACGCATATCCTGATACAAAGCGATGAAGGATTGACACGTCTGCAAAAGCTAGAAAGAATTGAGCTGCTATCTGATGACAGATACGATTGCGAGGCAGAAATACTCAAATCATTGAAAAATTAATGAGGAAAAAATAATGAGTTTTAACGTAATAAATGCATCTGCAAAAATAACTGAGCAATATCGTCGTTATCTAAAAACAATATTTGATATTGCACAGCCGGAATACAAGCAACTGTTTAGCGAACAGCTTGAAAGCGCAGACCCGTTTTCAAAGGGTCCGTATCTGGATGTGACAGATTCTTTTGTAAAGGGGAAAAGCGTAAGCCAACTCGTTGACGCCAGTTTTTTAAGCTCTGAATTCAAAAGATTGCCTGACATATATGATAAAACATTGTACCTGCACCAGCAAAAGGCTGTAGAAAAAACTTTGGACGGAAGAAATATCGTCGTTTCAACGGGTACCGGTTCAGGTAAAACGGAATGTTTCCTTATTCCTATAATAAACCACCTCATGCGCGAAAAGGAAGTTTATGGGGAAATTAAGCCCGGCGTTCGGGCATTATTGATATATCCTATGAACGCGCTGGCAAACGACCAGATAGACAGATTGCGCCGTACGCTTGCAAAATATCCCGAAATAACCTTTGGTAGCTATACGGGACAGACAGAGTATAAAAAAGAAAAGGCATTAGAGATCTTTAAAAAAATTAACATAAATCTAGAAATCGGTGAGGTTCCTGTTCGCCTTGAAAACGAACTGCTTTCCCGCGAGGAGATGAAAGAAACGCCACCGCACATTCTCATCACAAACTATGCCATGCTTGAATACTTGATGCTGCGCCCCGAAGATAGCGTATTCTTTGAGGGGAAGTACGCACATAGTTGGAAATTTATCGTTTTGGATGAAGCCCATACATATACGGGGTCTACAGGCATAGAAGTCTCTATGCTTATGCGTCGCGTTATGGCAAAACTTCACAACCCTCAAATACGGTATATTCTTACGAGTGCAACGCTCGGGGATGAAAATTCTAACGATAAAGTAGTTGAATTTGCAGAAAATTTGTGTTCGGCGTCTTTTTGTGCAGACGACGTGATTAGGGCATACCGCGTGAACTTACGAGAATATGCACAAGAAAAATATAAACTTGGTACAGATTTTTATACTGCCGTACATGATCTTATCGATTGTGGCTATGAAGATAGCTATATTCTACATAAAATTTATGAGAGTTTTGGAATTGTTTCAAAAGATTACTCGCTGCTACCCGAATTTTTGTACGATTTGTTGCTGCAAGACAAAACATACTGGAAAGTAAAAGAACTCTTGGCATCACCGTGTAGCGTGGGTGCTTTATGTAGCGAACTTAACTGGACATCTCGGCAACTTTCTGATTTTGTAGATGTTTCCTCCCGTGCTATCAAGGATAGGACAAAGATATTCGATGCAAGATATCATCTGTTTATCAGAGCAACGGAGGGCGTATTTATAACTCTTCCCCCATATAAATCGCTGTCGTTAACAAGAAAAAATTATGAGCATCATAACGGCAAGGATTACAAGGTATTTGAGGTGGTAACTTGTTCGCAATGTCATGCTTTATATATACTTGGCAATATCGAAGACAATCATCTCGTCCAAAAATCCAATTATGATTCTCAAAATATCAAAGAAGCGTTTTATATTGGGGAGGCAACAAGTGATGACGATGAGGAAAATCAGCTTGCCGCTGAAAACCTAACGACCTCCGTGTATGAACTATGTCCTTATTGCGGATATATGCGCCCTGCAAATGAAGTACATAAAAAAACATGCGAGCATGGTTCATCGGACTTCATAAAACTTGTAAAAGTTAAAACGAGCAAAGGTACCGGGCGTGTTACAAAATGCGTATGCTGTGAAAGTGTAAACAGGCTAGGTATTCTGCGCAGCTTTTTTACGGGGCAAGAGGCCTCTACCAGCGTAATAGGAACGGCTCTCTTTGAACAGCTTCCAGGCTATATAAATAAAGTAGAAACCCCTGTACAGACAACTACCGTGACGGATGATGGCTTTGATGATTGGGATGATGAAGTAACGCAACAATCTTCAAAAAAAGTACCAAAAGCTAAACAATTTATTGCGTTTTCCGACAGTAGGCAAGCTGCCGCTTATTTCGCAAGCTATTTTTCTGAAACGTACGTCGGAATACTTTATAGCAGTCTTATTAATTCAAAAATAAAATCTCTCGGCGCAGAACAACAGCCTATACCGAGATTTGTTGCAGAACTCGCCACAATATTCAAAAATAATAATATTTCTCCTTTTACTGACAACAGTCGTCCCGACTACGAAGCCGAAGCATGGGTAGCTGTTTTGAAAGAACTTGTTGAAAACAAAACGAGAAATTCACTTGCGGGCCTCGGCCTGTTGTCGCTTAGCATAACAGATGACGTCATTTTTATACAAAATAAAAAATACGGATTTTCTGCAGAAGACGTAAAGAATATATGTCTTAACTTTATTGCGGGAATGCTTACGGAATCTGCGATATACTATAAAAAAACACTTTCTGAAAGTGATATTCTGTTCTTTGCTCATGGAGGTGTAGAAACATCATACTTATTACACGGCGGTAATGATAGGTCAATACATGCTTTTATACCGAAAAATAATTCAAGAACAAATAAACGTAAAGAATATCTTGAAAGAATATTGAAAAGCAAAGGTATTATTGCTGACAGTGATGCAGTCAATAATTTGCTTTCTGCATTTTGGGATAGATTCTTACTTAAATACGGATTACTGAAAAACATAACAAATAAAAATGGTTATGAGGGCTACAGGGTAAATACAGAAAAACTGACGATTGGCAGCGCCAAAAAGTGGTACAGGTGCCCGAGATGTCAAAGGCTTACGCCATTCAATGTTTCAGGGGTTTGTCCAAGCTATATGTGCGACGGCGTTTTAGAACCTGTGGATGCCGATGAGCTGAATAAAGATAATCATTACTACAAGTTATATAATGAACTTGAACCTCATTCGTTAAGAATAGTTGAACATACCGCACAACTCAACCGCGATGAAGCGTATAAGTATCAGAACTTATTTAAACAGAAAAAAATAGACGTACTGAGTTGTTCAACAACTTTTGAAATGGGTGTCGATGTCGGCGAACTTGAAACGGTATTTATGCGCAATATGCCGCCGACACCTTCGAATTATGCACAGCGTGCAGGCCGAGCGGGGCGCAGCACCCATTCCGCCGCTTTTGCCTTGACGTTTTGCACTAAATCGAACCACGATTTTAACTTTTTTAAAGATCCTGTCAGCATGATAAGGGGAACAATTACGCCGCCTGTCTTTAAAACTGATAATGAAAAAATTTGTATAAGGCATGTTTATGCCTCTGCATTATCGTTCTTTTGGAAAAAATATCCCCAGTATTTCAGCGATGCTCATGCGATGATGGAGGTGGACGGGAAAAAGGAGAGTGGTTTTGCTGCTTTAAAAGAATATCTTCTATCCAAACCGTCAGATTTAAAAAAGTATTTGAAATTATGCCTGCCGCAATCGCTTATCAAACAATTTGAAATAGAAACTTTTGGCTGGGTTAGATGGCTTTTCGATGATCCGAACGTAAACTACCCTAATTTCAATCGTGTATTTGAAATGTACAACTCGGAAATATCTACGCTTCAAACCGAAAAAGAAAAGGCAGATGCTGCGGGAAATAAATCTGACTATATAACTTATCAGATAAAGAATTACAGGAATGAGAAAGTGATTTCTTTTCTGTCCAAAAACAGCATACTTCCTAAATATGGTTTTCCTGTAGATACTGTTCAGCTACGCATAACGGATAAAAATGATAGTGCGGCAGGACTTGACCTGTCCAGAGATTTGTCGATGGCAATATCCGAATATGCTCCCGGTTGCCAGATTGTTGCCAACGGAAGACTGATAACTAGCAGATACATTCGAAAAATTCCGCATGAACATTGGAAAATGTATGACTATATTAAATGTGAAGACTGCCAAACGCTGAATATGGATATACATACTGAGTATGGTTCACAACTTAAAGAGTGTAGGCAATGCGGGGCAATTTTAAGAGAGAACCAGCGCAAGACATTTCTGATACCCGATTTTGGTTTTATTGCCGAACATAATATCAGCACACCAACTTTGATTAAACCTGAGAGAACTTCCCGTACGGAAGCCGCATTTGTCAACTATGATCATCATTTGCCGGAAAAGGAATACAACATAAACGGTCTTAAAGTTCAAATAGCCATAGTAGATAATGGGCCTATGGCTATCCTAACGACAGATGAATTTTTTGTATGTCAAAACTGCGGATATGCATGTGAAACCACAGAAACAGGAACACCTTTCTCAAGGATGGTTGTAAAATCTCATGCTGCTCCTTCTGGGAAAAAGTGCTCATGCTCCAATCTCGAAAGATTTTCCTTGGGCTATCGTTTTGAAACAGATGTAATTCGAATTAAAATCAATAAAACTTGTTCCTTTGAACAAGCCTACTCAGTTTTGCAGGCAATAATTCTTTCTGCTTGTACGAAGCTTAACATTGATAATACGGAGATTGCGGGGTGCTTGCAATATTGTGCGGATGGAGTTTTCTATTATGTTCTATATGATACTACTCCCGGTGGTGCAGGGCATGTCAAACGCCTTAATTCCAAAGAAATGATTGAAAAAGTGTTGTCAGGTGCCTATGTCAAAGCTAAAAATTGTACTTGTGGGGGTGAAGAGGGCGATTCTTCTTGTTATTCGTGCCTTAGAACATACCAAAATCAAAGACATCATGATATAATAAAAAGAAAATATGTTGTAGCATTCTTATCGGAAATGAATGAACTAAAGTGATAGAGATTTTGAAATTTTATTAAATTGAAAAATTCTTTAAGATAACGGAATAGGCTTTATAGTGATTACCCACGGACAAGTATGTATTTGGCCGTGGGTATTCTAATCTTTAGAAAAATTCAACAAAACGGTTGCGAAAATGGCTCCTTACATGGCTACCACTTGTAAGGGGCTGATTTCTTGTGCAATTAGCCCCTTAAATCAAGGATTAAAAAAAATCTTCAATTCAGGGGCTCCAATTTTACCATTCTCGTAGCTACTAAGTGAAAGACTTAGTTTGTTGTCTATACCAAAGAGAGCGGGTAGATACGAATTGATAGAAAATTTTTATAGCTTGCCCGTTGAAAAACGCTCTCCGCCGTGGCTATTAAGTGAAGAGGTGTGTACCACGCGAGCAAAATATTTGAGGAATTTAAAATCACTACCCCCAAAAAGTCTACTTTTCGTGGCTATTAAGTGAGAGGCTTTACGCAGGCTTAAATGAAATATAGGTGAAATTATCAAAAACAGGTTAACTTTTAGCCCTTTTATTGAGCTACCTCTTGTATGGGGTAGCTTCTGTCCGTCGGAACTTTTGAAAAAGTTTGCGAGGAACTGCATAAAAATGGGCGTTGAATTGCCTACCTCTTGCAGAGGTTTAGCGCGTTGGTAAGTGAAAAGGCTATGAAATATTTTCGCAACCGTTAATATTTTGCAATCTCGTGTCCTTGGATATATGAAAGGCATCGCCAGCTTATGGTCAAGTTGCATAAAATTTTTCCGTAACTACTCAAGTATTCAATGATTTCTCTCTAATAAGTGAGGGGCGACTAATCAAGCGCTATGGATGTTGCATGAAAGTTGATTGAAATATATCTTGCAGACCGTCACATTTTGAAATTTGGTGTCCTTGTTAATATGGAGGGGTTTGTATGTAGATGAAAACTTTAAGGTAATTACTGCTACACCCCGAACTTTTGAAATCTCTTGTCCTTGGGTATATGGAGGGACTTTTATGCTGTGGAATAATTTCGGTGTTTTCGGGTGTATATAGGTGAGAATTTTTTTACAGACCGTCAACTTCTTAAATTTCGTGTCCTTGGATAAGTGAGGACAACCATCATACAACCACAAACAACCTTTGCTCCTTGAGCGTGGGTAAAGATAAAAATAAATCAAACTTGGAGGTTAGCAATGAGTAAGAAACAAACAATCCGACCGCCTTGAAAAGGTGAAGTTAATGCCTACATATAGTGTAATTGACGCCATTTTTTCAGGAAGCAAAAACTATGGAGAATTTCGGATTTTTAGTATTGCGAGGTACGCATTTGGCTTGCCAAATGCCGACTTTTCAAGTCGCCTCGTTGAGGAAACCCCGTTTCCCCAAACCCCTTCCGCTATGGAAGGACAAATAAAAATTATGGAGGTATATTTATCGAACAGACAAACAGAAAAAGACCGTTCGCCTACACATTCAGGGCGACGGCAGAAGAAAAAGAATTGATTGACGCAAAGCTTGCAAGCCAGCGGACTGACAATGACCGAGTTCATCATCAGAAGTATTACGGACAAGCCCGTCGTGGTGATAGACGGCGGGGATGAAATGCTTGCGGAACTCAAACGGCAGGGCAACAACTTAAACCAGGCGGTGAGGAATTGCTACTTCTCTCCCGACGAGAAAGATAAGGTCTTGTCTGCCGTTGCAGATTGCAAAGCTGCCTACCGCGCATTGCTGTCAGCTATCGGGGGAAGTTGAAATGCCGCTGTTCAAAGGCGTTGCGGGCAAGGCAAAACCGCATAAGGCAATCACATACATATCCCGCAAAGATAAGGCTGCTTATGTTGACGTGCAAAATCTGTTTATCGACGAGGACTACGCCGGGCAGTTCAGGCAGACGGCGGCGAGGTTCGGAAAAGGCACGGAGCGAAGCGAGAGAAAATATTATCACTTCAAGCTGTCGCCCGACAGAGCAGATAACGCCGACCCCTTTATGGTACAGGAGTATGCCAAGGCTTGCGCCGAGAAGATGTTTGAAGGCTGTGAGTGCGTTATCGCCACCCACACCGACACGCAGACCGTTCATGCGCATATCATTGTAAACGCCGTTCACCCGATAACGGGAAGGAAGTTACACTTCAACGACGACGATTACACGTGGCTGAAAGATATGGCGAATGAGATAGGCGAACAGTTCGGCTTTTCCTCTCTCGATTTCAGAAAGAAGTCAGAGAACAAGCGCACGACGGACGAGCGGCACGTTATTTTAAAAGGCGGCACTTCGTGGAAGGAAGAATTGCGAGAGGTCATTGAAGAAGGAAAAATGTTGGCGACCAGCGAGAATGAGTTTATTTCTCACCTTGCGGACTACGGGGTGAAGATTACAAGGAGCGGCAAGG
>ERZ1643246.4502-NODE-4502-length-10938-cov-7.648259_pt1 | contig 10938 bp, 12 predicted proteins | sample MGYA00579265_ERZ1643246 | MGnify/ENA primary metagenome ERZ1643246 (study PRJEB29033, sample SAMEA4952261) | chicken gut metagenome | biome: Broiler Chicken; feature: Gastrointestinal Tract; material: Caecum | place: Ireland | collected 2018 | study: Broiler...
CACTTCGATACCTCTCCAGGCTGTTTTGCACACGTTTTACCGAATCGCGCAAAAAAGATTTTAACACCAGACTTCTGGATTGTCAATGCCATTTTTCAATTTTTTTCATCATTTTTTCAATAAATGGTATCCCGATCTGCCCGGCTGCATTTTTTTACTTTTGGGAACAGTTTTTATTTTTCTGGTCCCGATAATATGATATGATAAAATTGTTTTTTCCATTTTCTCCAGACAGGCTTCTGGCTGTGTGCCTGAAACCTGTAGAGAAGGATCGGTTGATCACACTGTTTTTACCGATTTTTGCAGCATCCGGCCGTTTTCTTCTAATCAAACAAAAAAGGAGTATCAACAAGATGAGCGTTAATTATCATGCATTTCAAAGCCGGAATGTTTTGTTTTCCAGCGCCGGCCTTATCTGCGAGCAGTGGCGGACGGCTTTTTCCGGCTATGATCCCACCCGGATCGCCGCCATCCTGCATTTGGACTATAATGCGGAATATCTGTATCTTACCTATTTTCATACAGCCTACCGGCTCTGTCTGAAAAATGGAATTCTTGAAAAACAGGCAAGCGCACCGGCGCTTCCCGAAGAGCCGCATGCTTCTGTGGGAGTTCTCTTTCCCGGATCAGCAGAGAACCGGGGCCGTAAGGAAGCCCTTCCATACTGGACGGATCAGCTCTATTTTAATGAGACCATGGCTCTTTACCATCTTCTCAAATATACGAAAGGTGCCCCTAAGGCCTCCGGCATCTGGGTTCCAAACACGGAACTTGACGGAGCTTCTATCCGGAGCAGGCAGAATGATCCTCTCCTGACGCCATTCTCCCGTCTGTTCACCGGCCGGACGGAACTCCTGCGCCGGCGCTGTGAACAGCTGGACGGTTCGCCGCTCCCGGTAAAGGGTGACGCGGCCTATCTTTTTTATGCAGTTCCGCAGATTCCTCTTCGTCTGATCTTCTGGGATGCAGACGACGAATTCGCCGCCCAGACCCAGGTGCTGGTGGATTCCGGAATCACGGACTACCTGCACTTTGAAAGTGTGGGCTGCGTTATTTCTGACCTTCTGGAAAAACTGGAAAATCCGGATGGCTGCGCTCCCTAATGACCTTCCTCTTCATGCAGAAGCTGCTCTGCCACGGGAAGATCTTCCGGTGTGGTGATTTTCAGGTTCCGATAGTCTCCCCGGAACATATGTACAGTGTGTCCGCCCATCTCCTCCACCACCATGGCATCGTCCGTAATACCTGTTTTATCAAACATCTGCAGGCGGTCATAGGCCTGGCGGATCAGCTCATAGCGGAATACCTGCGGCGTCTGCACACTCCACACCAGTTCCCGCAGAGGTGTCTCCACCACATTCTGCTTTCTGTCCAGAATCTTGACCGTATCCTTGGAGGGTACGCCGGCCGCGCAGGCTCCGTATTCCCGCACACTTTCATATCCCCTCTCCAGAATTTCTTCGGTCAGAAAGGGTCTGGCTCCATCATGGATAAATACGTATTCCGCCTCCCGGCAGTGCTTCAGTCCCTCATACACCGAATCGTACCGCTCCTTTCCTCCGGCCACGATTTCTTTTACTTTGGAAAATCCAAAGCGTTCCACGATCTCCCCGCGGCAGTAATCGATGCTTTCCGCCCCGGTCACCAGAATCACTTCATCAATATACGCGGAATCCTCCAGACATCTCAGGGCATAATAAAGCACCGGCTTTCCTCCCAGACTCAGGAACTGCTTCTGCAGATTTCCTCCCATCCGTTTTCCCTGACCTGCCGCCACAACAACCGCCGCACATCTCTCCGTTCTCATTTTTCACCGCTCCCCCAATTTCAGATTCGGAACCGCATTCAGATCCCAGCCATGCCTCGTTCCTTTTATATACTCGTAATACGCCGCCGCTCCGATCATGGCCGCATTATCTGTACACAGAATCGGCGACGGATGATAAAAACGAATGCCCCTTTCCCGGCAGGCCGTTTCCATGGCCAGCCGCAGCGTTTGATTAGAGGCCACGCCCCCGGCAATGGCCAGCTTCTTCATATGAAAATCCTCCGCACCCCGGAGCGCCGTATCCACCAGCACGTCCACCACGGCCTGCTGAAAAGAAGCCGCCACATCCGCTTCCACAATGGGCTTGCCTGTCATCCGGCATTTGTTCAGATAATTCAGCACAGCCGACTTCAGTCCGCTGAAGCTGAAATCATAAGGTGATTCCTCTATATGGGCCCTCGGGAAAGGAATCGCATAAGGATTTCCCTCCTTTGACAGCTTGTCTATTTTCGGGCCGCCGGGATACCCCAGGCCGATGGCGCGGGCTACTTTATCAAAAGCCTCCCCGGCGGCATCGTCCCGGGTCCTGCCCAAAATTTCAAATTCTCCGTAATCCTTTACAATCACCAGATGGGTATGCCCTCCCGATATGATTTCGCAGAGAAAGGGCGGTTCCAGTTCCGGATGCTCAATATAATTGGCTGATACATGGCCCTCAATATGGTGCACGCCCACCAGAGGCAGTCCTCTGGCGTAGGCAATGGCCTTGGCTTCCGCCACGCCCACCAGAAGCGCGCCCACTAGGCCCGGGCCGTAGGTTACGCCCACCGCATCAATCTCATCCAGGGTGACCCCGGCCTGATCCAGCGCTTCCCGGATCACCTGGTTGATCTTCTCGATATGCTTTCTGGATGCGATCTCCGGCACGACTCCTCCATATAAGGTATGGAGGGCAATCTGGGAAGAAATCACATTTGACAGAACCTTTCTGCCATTTTCCACTACGGCGGCGGCAGTCTCGTCACAGGAACTCTCGATGGCCAGAATCTTTACGTCTTTCATCCTTCGTCCTCCTCAAACTTCATCTCCACAGATTTTCCGTCTTTCCCCAGATAAGTGGCGGGAAAAATTTTCCGGGTGTCGCCCAGGAACCATTCCGGGTGAACCATGGATGGAGAATAGTGGGTCAGCCACAGCTCCCGCACCTCTGCCTCCCTGGCAATCCCGGCCGCTTCCGCCATGGTCATATGCTTATGCTCCCTGGCCTTCTGCTGCTTTTCCGGTTCCCCGTACATACCCTCGCAGATAAACAGATCAGATCCCGCCGCATGGGCTGTTATGGACGCCGTGGGACGGCTGTCCGTACAATAGGTAATTTTCAGGCCCTTTCTGGAGGGGCCGAGAACCATATCCGGCGTATAGACCACACCGTCTTCCTCCATTGTCTGTCCCTTCTGCAGGGGATTCCAGAACTTCAGCGGAATGTTTCTCTCCCTGGCCCGCTCCACATCAAACTTGCCCTGGCGCAGAATCTCCAGGGTATAGCCGTAGCAGATCATATTGTGATTGACACGAAAAGCCGTAATCCGGTAGCCGGCCAGCTCCAGCACCCGCTCCGCCTCTGTAATCTCAATAAAACGTATCTCAAAGGGCAGTTCGGAAACAATTACCCGCAGGCCGTTCACCACCCGCTCCAGGCCCCGGGGACCGACCATGGTCAGCGGTTCTGTCCGCTCCGCGTTGGCCATGGCCAGGAGCAGTCCCGGCAGGCCGCTGATATGATCCGCATGGTAGTGTGTAAAGCACATAACATCCACCGGCTTCACCGTCCAGCCCTTTTCCCGGATGGCAATCTGCGTACCCTCCCCGCAGTCGATCAGCAGATTGCTTCCATTATATCTTGTCATCAGAGAGGTCAGCCACCTTCCCGGAAGCGGCATCATCCCCCCCGTACCCAGTAAACATATATCTAACATAAATTCTCCTTTGCGCTTTCTTAAGTGTAGCACAAATAAAGAACACGGTAAACAAGAAAAAAGCCGGCATATCCGCAGGCATTTTTCACAAAATGCACAGATATCCGGCTTTTTCCGTTTCTTTTTATTCAGCTACATTCCCAGCATACCGCCCAGGCTGTCCAGGGCATCCAGGCCTTTGGCGCAGTCGCCGCACACATAGACCTTCTCACCGAAATACTCTTTCTCGCTGCAGTTCTTTACCTGTCCGCAGAGCGCACATTCGGTCTTCTTGGAACAGCCCGCTGTTCCAAGGGCAGCAGCGGCCAGAAGCCCTGCCGTCAGCAGTACACGCATTACTTTTTTCTTCATTTTCCCTCACCTCATTAAATGTATTTATGAAATACCTCTGTCTCTAACAGAGATTTTTCATACAACCACTCACAGTCTCTATTATAGTATACTGTCAGCGTTTACTCAACAAAAAGAGGGATTTTTCGACCTGTTTTTCAGTCTGCGCCCGCCCGAATGCTCTCTTTCATTTTCCGGACATAAGCGCCGATGTAGGGCGCCGCCTGTTTCCCGTACTGCTCCGCCAGTTTTACCACCGCGCTTCCCACAATTACCCCGTCGGCCAGAGCCGCAATCGCTGCCGCCTGCTCCGGTGTATTGATGCCGAAGCCCACAGCCGCCGGTACATCAGTGACTTTCCGGATATCATCCAGAATTGCCCCCAGATCTGTCTGGATTTCCCTGCGCATGCCTGTAACGCCCATGGAGGAAACCACGTAAATGAAACCTTTTGCCTCCCGGGCAATGGCCTGGATCCTCTGCCGGGAGGTAGGCGCGATCATGGAAATCAGCTCCACCCCATGTGCTGCGGCGATCCCCTCCAGCTCTCCCTTTTCCTCAAAGGGCAGATCCGGAATAATGATCCCGTCAATCCCGGCGGCCTGGCAGCGGCTGAAGAACTTTTCATAGCCATAATGGAACACAGGATTCAGGTATGTCATAAACACCAGCGGTATCTCGGTCTTTTCCCGGACTCTCTCCACCATGTGAAATACCTTGTCCGTGGTCGTGCCGGAAGCCAGCGCGCGGATGTCCGCCTCCTGAATGACAATTCCCTCCGCAATCGGGTCGGAGAAGGGAATACCGATCTCAATGAGGTCCGCTCCGGCCCGCTCCATCTCAAAAATAAATTCTTCCGTTTTTTCCAGGCTTGGATCGCCGGCCGTGATAAACGGTATAAATGCTTTTCCCTTTTCAAATGCTTTTCTGATCCTACTCAACGATATTCACCCCCCTGTACCGCGCGATGGCAGCCACATCCTTGTCCCCTCTTCCGGAAAGACAGATAATTACAGATTCCTCTTTGGGAAGCAGCGGCACGATCTTTCTGGCATAGGCCACCGCATGGGCGCTCTCAATGGCGCAGATGATCCCCTCTGTCCGGGCCAGATATTCAAAGGCCTCCACCGCCTCATCATCCGTCACGGGAACGTAGGCGGCCCTTCCGGAATCCCGAAGGTACGCATGTTCCGGCCCGATACCCGGATAATCCAGACCGGCGGAAATAGAGTACACCGGGGCAATCTGCCCATATTCGTCCTGGCAGAAATACGATTTCATGCCGTGAAAAATACCCGGGGTCCCGGCCGCCATGGTAGCCGCGTGCTTTCCCGTTTCCACGCCCCGGCCGGCCGCCTCGCATCCGATGAGCTTTACGGAATCATCATTGATAAAATGATAAAACATTCCCATGGCATTGCTTCCGCCGCCCACGCAGGCCAGCACCGCCGCCGGAAGTCTGCCTTCCCGCTCCAGGATCTGCTCCCTGGCTTCTTTCGAGATCACAGACTGAAAGTCCCGCACGATGGTGGGAAAGGGGTGGGGGCCCATGACAGATCCCAGAACGTAATGGGTATCCTCCACACGGCCGGCCCATTCCCGCATGGTCTCATTGACCGCATCCTTCAGGGTCTGCGTCCCGCTGGTCACCGCATGCACCTTGGCTCCCAGCAGTTCCATCCGGTACACATTCAGAGCCTGACGGTCCGTATCCTCTTTTCCCATAAAAATTTCACATTCCATATCCATCAGCGCCGCGGCCGTGGCCGTGGCTACTCCGTGCTGTCCCGCTCCCGTCTCGGCGATAACCCGGGTCTTTCCCATCTTTTTAGCCAGAAGCACCTGCCCCAGCACATTATTGATTTTGTGGGAGCCTGTATGATTCAGATCCTCCCGCTTCAGATAGACCTTCGCACCCCCCAGGTCTCTCGTCATTTTTTCCGCGTAATAGAGGAGCGACGGTCTTCCCGCGTAATTTTTCAGCAGGTCCTCCAGTTCCCTGCAGAATTCCGGATCCTTCCGGTAATATTCGTACTGCTCCTCCAGCCGTATAACCTCGTTCATCAGAGTTTCCGGAATATACTGGCCTCCGAATTCCCCAAATCTTCCTTTAGACATTTCTGATCCTCCTGATGCATGTTTCTATTTTCAAAGGGTCCTTGACCCCGTCTGTCTCCACACCGCTGCTCATATCCAGGCCCCAGGGATTCAGGGCGCAGGCTTCTTCCACATTTGCCGGAGAAATCCCCCCGGCCAGAAGGAAGGGCCGCCGAAAATCTGCCAGCAGCTTCCAGTCAAAGGCCTGACCCGTACCCCCGGTGCCGTGATCCAGAAGTATCAGATCCGCGCTGCTCTCCTCTGCACGCCGGAGATCCTCCGACGTCCGGACGGAAAATGCCTGGATCACCGGACAGTCCGCCATTTTCCGCAGGCTTTTGATATACTGCTCATCTTCCCGGCCGTGCAGCTGGATCAGGTCAATGATCCCTTCCCGGTACAGCCGGGCCGCCTCCTCCGGCTCCGCGTTCACAAAAACCCCCGCTGCCCGGATCGCCGGGGAAAGTCTCTGCTTTAATTCCCTGGCCCGTTCCCTTTCCAGAAATCTCCGGCTTCCCGGCGCGAATACAAAACCGCAGAAATCCGGGCGCAGGCGGTTGACGCAGTCGATATCTTCATATCTTGTCAGCCCGCAGATCTTAATCTTCATTCCGCTCCTCCCCGGAGAGAGGCCAGGGCCGCCCTCCTGTCGGAACTTCTCATAAGCGTCTCGCCCACCAGCACCGCATCTGTTCCGTTTCTTTTCAGGGCCTGCACATCTTCCGCTGTGCGGATGCCGCTCTCCGACACATACAGAATTTCCGGGGGAATCATCTCCCGAAGCCGCAGGGAGTTTTTCACATCTACCTGGAAATCTTTCAGATTCCGGTTATTGACGCCGATGATTTCCGCTCCCCCCTCCAGGGCCATGGAAATCTCCCGCTCATCGTGGGCCTCCACCAGAGCCGAAAGGCCCAGACTCCGGGAAATTTCCAGATACTCCTTCAGCTGATCCGCGGAAAGGATAGCGCAGATCAGAAGTACTGCTGCGGCTCCCAGAAGCTTCGCCTCGTAGATCTGGTAAGCGTCCACCGTGAAATCCTTCCGCAGCACCGGCACCGGCACCGCTGCCGCGATCTCCCGCAGATACCGGTCGTCTCCCAGAAAATATTCCGGCTCTGTCAGCACGGAGATGGCCGCAGCCCCTGCCGCGGCGTAATCTTCCGCAATCGCCAGATACGGAAAATCCTCTGCAATGATCCCTCTGGAGGGAGATGCCTTTTTCACCTCGCAGATAAAGCTGATTCCCGGCTGCTCCAGCGCCCTCCGGAAAGGAAATCCGGTATCTGATCCAAGGGCCTTCGCCTCCCTTCTGATCTGTTCTGCGGATTTTTCCCGTTTCCGGTTTTCCACCCGGTCTCTGGCGGAGTTTGCCAATGTATCTAAAATCATTGTCCTTCCTCCTGTCATTCTCCCAGGTTACTCAGACGGATCAGGGATTCCAGCTGCGCCAGAGCCCTGCCGCCGTCGATGGTTTTTCTGGCTTCTTCCATGGCCTCTTCCATGGAAATTCCCCTGGCAATATGGATAGCCGCGGCAGAGTTCAGCAGCACCGCGTTCCGCTTCGGTCCCGTCTCTCCCCCCAGAATCCTTCTGGCAATCTCCGCGTTTTCCTCCGGAGTTCCGCCCGCCAGATCCTCTTTCCTGCAGCGCTCCAGTCCAAACTGTTCCGGAGTCAGCTCATAGGAGGTATACCATTTTCCGTCCCGTACCTCGCAGACCGTGGTGGGCGCGCTGGCGGAAATTTCATCCAGTCCGTCCTGTCCGTATACCACCATGGCCTTTTCCACCCCCAGGTTGGACAGCACCTTGGCCATGGGCTCCACCAGGGCCTCCTCATAGACGCCCATCAGCTGCATGGTGGCCCCCGCCGGATTGGTCAGCGGCCCCAGGATATTGAACACCGTGGGCACCGGAAGCTCCCTGCGCACCGGGGCTACATATTTCATGGACAGATGATAATTCTGGGCAAACATAAAGCACATGCCCGTCTGTCTCAGGATCTCCTCGCTTTTTTGTACCGGGATATCAATCTTTACCCCCAGGGCTTCCAGCACATCCGCCGCCCCGCACTTGCTGGTGGATGCCCGGTTTCCGTGCTTCGCCACCGGAACGCCGGCTGCGGAGACCACCAGAGCGGAAACAGTGGAAATATTAAAGGAATTTGCCTTGTCTCCTCCCGTCCCCACAATCTCCAGCACCTCCCGATCATTCAGCAGCTTCACGCAGTGATTTCTCATGCCCTTGGCGCAGGCTGTAATTTCCTGGATCGTCTCCCCTTTCATGGAGAGCGCAATGAGAAAGGCGCTCATCTGCACCGGGGTCGCCTGCCCGCTCATGATCTCATCCATGGACTGCTCCGCCATTTCATAGGACAGATCTTCTTTATTCGCCAGTTTTACAATTGCTTCTCTGATCATATTATACCGCCTCCAGAAAATTTTTTATAATCTGCGCCCCATCCGGCGTCATAATCGATTCCGGATGGAACTGCAGTCCGCACACAGGAAAATTTCTGTGCTGTACCGCCATCACTTCTCTGTCCTCGGAGCGGGCTGTCACCAGCAGCTCCGGAGGCAGGGTTTCCTCCGCCACCGCCAGTGAATGGTAACGGGCCACCGGGATCTGTTTTGGGAGTCCCCGGAACACCCAGCTTCCCGCGTCCAGCTCTGCCCGGGACTGCTTTCCGTGCATGAGTTTTTCCGCATAGGTGATCCTGGCTCCATAGGCAGCGCAGATAGCCTGATGGCCCAGGCAGACACCCAGAATGGGAATACGTTCCCCCAGGGTCTTTACAATCTCCATGCAGTATCCCGCCTGTTCCGGCCGTCCGGGGCCCGGAGAGAGAATCACCGCCTCCGGCTCCTCCCGCAGGATCTGCTCCGGCGTCTCCTGGTCATTGCGGATCACCCGGATCTCCGGATGAAGCGCCCCCAGAAGCTGATACAGGTTATAAGAAAAACTGTCGTAATTGTCCACCAGCAAAATCATACGTACATCTCCTCCGCTTCCTTCAGGGCCAGCACTACCGCCTTCGCCTTATTGATACATTCCTGATATTCCTTTTCCGGTACGCTGTCGGCCACAATGCCGGCTCCCGACCGTATAAAGACCTTGCCGTTTTTCTTAAAGGCCAGCCGGATACCGATGCAGGTGTCCAGATTTCCCGTGAAATCCACATACCCGACAGCGCCTCCGTAAATGCCTCTTTTGTTGTTTTCCAGCTGATTGATGATCTGGCAGGCACGGATTTTCGGGGCTCCGGACAGGGTTCCCGCCGGAAGCACCGCATCCACCGCGTCCAGCGGATTTTTATCCGTCCGCAGCCGGCCCTTTACGGTGGAGCCGATGTGCATCACATGGGAAAACCTCTCGATCTCCATGTATTTTTCCACCGTCACAGTCCCAAACTCGCACAGCTTTCCCAGATCATTTCTTCCCAGGTCCACCAGCATGTTGTGTTCCGCCCTCTCCTTCTCATCGGCCAGCAGCTCCCGCTCCAGTCTCTGATCCTCCTCAAGATCCGCTCCCCTTGGCCGGGTTCCCGCCAGGGGAAAGGTTTTTACCTCTCCGTCGGCAATCTTTACCAGGGTTTCCGGGGAAGCGCCCGCGATCTCAATATCATCGCTGGAAAAATAGAACATGTAGGGTGACGGGTTGGTGGTGCGGAGCACCCGGTAGGTGTCCAGAAGGCTGCCCTCAAAAGGAGCTTCCAGACGGTTGGAAAGAACGAGCTGAAAAATGTCTCCTTCCCGGATGTACCGTTTCACCTCCTCCACCTTGCGGCAGTATTCCTTCTGGCCGAAGAGGGCCTGAAAATCTCCCTTCAGATGTCCCGGTTCCCCGGGGGCCGGCCGCCCTTCCCGCACCAGCCGCTCCATCTCATCCAGGGCCAGAATCCCCCGGTTGTATTCTGTCTCCAGGCTTTCTGTGCGAACGTTGGCGATCAGAATGATCTTCTGTCTGTAATTGTCGAAGGCAATCACTTTGTCAAAGAGCATCAGATCCACATCCTTGAACCCCTCTGTATCCTCCGCGTCCAGATTCAGAGAAGGTTCACTGTACTTGATATAATCGTAGGAAAAATACCCCACCAGGCCGCCTGTAAAGGTCGGAAGCCCCGGCACCCGGGGCGCCCGGTACTCCTCCGCCACTTTCTTAATGTACTCTCCCGGATGTTCCGCATACATCTGCACTGTTCCTCCGGCTTTTACGCTCAGTCTGTGATCTGTACAGGTAAGCTCCATGGCCGGGTCAAAACCCAGAAAGGAATACCTTCCCCACTGCTTGCTGTCCTCCGCGCTTTCCAGCAGGAAACAGTGGCGGCTGACATTTTTCAGCGCCCGCAGCACCTCCACCGGCGTCCGGATATCGGCGAAAATTTCCCGGGCCACCGGCACTGTCCTGTAGGGCCCCGATGCGGCCAGAGCCTTTGCTTCTTCCAGTGATGTCTGTTTCATATCGATGATCCTCCTTCTGCTTGGATGGATTCCGAAAGGAGAGTTCTGTGTTATCTGCGGAACGGCTCATGCAGGCATGGCCTTTCCGCAGATGCCGGCTCCTTCCCTCTTTTGTTGGGAAAACGGCTGCTTCGGCTTTCGCCTTCCTCAGCCTCGGGGACATTCGCAGTCCGGGCCTCCGCCCTTCCTGCTCATGTTCCCTGATCCAGCCGATATCCGCGGGACGGCTCATGCAGGCATGGCCTTTCCGCGGATGCCGGCTCCTTCCCTCTTTTGTTGGGAAAACGGCTGCTTCGGCTTTCGCCTT
>ERZ1643246.4503-NODE-4503-length-10936-cov-4.908280_pt1 | contig 10936 bp, 5 predicted proteins | sample MGYA00579265_ERZ1643246 | MGnify/ENA primary metagenome ERZ1643246 (study PRJEB29033, sample SAMEA4952261) | chicken gut metagenome | biome: Broiler Chicken; feature: Gastrointestinal Tract; material: Caecum | place: Ireland | collected 2018 | study: Broiler...
GCTTCTTTCGCAAAAGTCCACACCCTGATTCCGAGGCCGGTATCGACCGCCCGGACCGCTTCCTGCTCTTTGGGTGGAATGGCGGTGGAATGGCCCCAAGCAGGAGACCCACGCCAGCCCGGACCCTGCAACAAAGAACCATGGAAACAGGAAAAATCCGCAGAAATAACGCCGAAATGAGGTCCGCTGACCAGAAAATTTCCGACAAATTTTTCGCCGTATTCTTGTGCATATCACACAGTTTTTGCGGCCCGCCTTTTTGCCTTCCTCCCCGCCGACATTCACAAAATCCAGCCCCGCCCCCGGGCAACGTGTCTCTCCTTTCCTACCCTCGAATTACAGGCGAGCGGGGCAGGGAACTGCATGATTCCGGCAGTTCCAAATTGTACAACGCCTCTCGGCCCATGGTAAGATGGAAACAAAAAGCGGGAGGACTGGTCACGATGGAATACCCTCTGGATGCAGAGAAAGTCAGAGCCTATATCCGTATGTTGCATGAGGCGGAACGGAGCGATTCTACGATAGAAAAGTATGCGCGGGAGCTGTACAGGTTCGCCGCCTGGCTGGGCGGGCGGCCGGTGTCAAAAGAGGTGGTCATCGAGTATAAGGCGGAGCTGGTGCAGCGCCACGCCCCGGCCAGTGTGAACTGCATATTGGTGGCGCTGAATGGATTCTTTTCTTATATGAATTGGCCTGGCTTGCGGGTCAAACGGCTGCGGATCCAGCGAGCTCTCTATGCAGACGCCGGGCGGGAATTGAGCAAAGCCGAATACCTGCGGCTGGTGGCCGCCGCCAAAGAGCGCAGGGACGACCGGTTGGCATTGGTGCTGCAGACCCTCTGTAGCCTGGGACTGCGGGTCAGCGAACTGCCAGCCATCACGCTGAAAGCCGCGCAGCAGGGCCGGGCCGAGATCCGCAACAAGGGAAAGTACCGCACGGTGTTTCTGCCCCGGGCCCTGTGCGCCCGGCTGATCGCCTACTGCCGGGGCCGGCAGATTCGGGGTGGGCCGGTGTTTGTCACCCGCACCGGACGCCCGCTGGACCGTTCCAACATCTGGACGATGATGAAAGCCCTGTGCCGAGCGGCCAAAGTGGCGCCGCGAAAGGTGTTTCCACACAATCTGCGGCATCTGTTTGCCCGGTGCTTTTACAAGCAAATGAAGGACATCGAGCATCTGGCCAGCATCCTGGGCCACAGCAACATCAACACCACCCGCGTCTACACCCGCACCACCGGCGCCGAATACCGCCGCCAGATGGAGCGGCTGGCGCTTCTGTTATAAATCGCGGCGGCTCTTCCTTAATTATACAGAAACAGGCCGCCCACCCGGACGGCCTGTTTGAACTGCCCTGCACACCCAAACAACGCGCCCGCCCTGCCTGATCGACCAATCAGACAGGGCGGGCGTGTTTTGCTGTACGAGTGAACACAACATAACGTGAATACCGTGGTGGATAGAGCTCTGTTGACGGACGATTCGGAGGCATTTTTTCAGGTGGACCCATCTGTTCGAGGGAGCTTCTTGGGTGCTCATTTAGGAATATTTATAAGATGGAGAAAATGGGTTGCGAGAAATTACGATTTGATGTATAATAGAGCGAATGACAAGCTTAGTGTTTTTATCTGAGCGATAACAACAAAATTCACGTTCCGTGGTGGGTTTTGTTTTATGGAAAGCTCTTGAGCAGTGGGCTTCGGTTCCGCAGACCATGAGTGCGTGTCCTTTTGCATCTGCTTCAAGTGCAGCATCACCGTGGAGGCCAAAATGTTATTGCATGTATGTTATGCCACCGACAATAATTTTGGCTTGCAAACAGCCATTAGCATTATTTCCCTTGCCGAAAACGCCGGAGGTCATCCGATCTGCGTTCATCTGCTCGATGCCGGTCTTTCAGAGGATAGTAATAAAAAAATAGAATCTCTCTGCAATGATCTGCATATACAGCTTGCCCGATATGACATACAGCCCTATTTGAGTTTAATACGAAAGACAGGTCAAAAGAGCTGGGGGGATTTTCCTTCTCACGCTACATGGGCGAGGTTGTTTCTACCTGAAATCTTGCCGAACGAGGTAGAGAAGGTTCTGTATCTGGATGGAGACGTTATAGCCGCGAACGATTTTTCATCGCTCTTTGATGTTGCGCTGAAGGGAAATACAATTGCCGCTGTGGAAGATTGCGTTGCTGGTCGGTATAAACGTAAGATCGGACTGTCCGCTTCGTCCCGTTACATAAACGCCGGCGTCGTTTTATTCAATTTGACGGCTTGGCGAAAAGCATACAACCCGAACTGGCCTCAGCAGTATCTGAACGGTCACGTTCGCTACCCGATGGCTGATCAAGACGTGATGAATTTAATGTTTGAAGAACAGTGCCTGTACCTGCCCCTGGAGTTCAACTACTCCAGTTGGTTTCGTGCGCTGGATATCCAGCCGCTGAAACACTTGCTGCATGACAATCATTTTTGCCGTCACCTGCAGGCAGATGTAGATCGCTGCGAAAAAGAAGCAGTATTCATTAATTAAAATTCGTGCAGCCTGTTGATTCGGCCATGGTATCAGAATGCCACCGATCCTGCTACGCACATTTGGATCGGGTATTATCAAAAATCTCCTTGGCATGATCCCCTTATGCGGGAACCAGCGCATTTGAGCCCCAATGAGCAAAAAGACCGCGCTTTATACCGCACTGTCGGAAAGCGCCTCTTTGGCCCTGTACATCAATGGAAAGCCCGCCTTAATGCCCTGCGGGGAAAAGAAAGCGTGCAATCACAGGAAAGGAACTAAGGTATGGAGCCTTCGATTTCTCGGGCGGAATTTGAGTCCCTGCGCAAAGAGTTGGCACAATGCGAAAGGGCTTTATATGCGACACGATCCCTTTTGGTCGAACAACATCGGTGGTTGGATCGCATTTCTGACGATCGCTTTTTTAAACTTGCACATTTGTTGAGCCGCCTTTGGTATCAATTCCGCAGTTGCCCTTATGAGCGGAGGTTGTTTTTTCGTTGGCTAATCCACAAAGGCAACCAGGATTCAAGATTCAACTATATCCTCAAGGTCCAGCGTTTGCGAGATCAAGCTGACGAATATCTTCAATGCTTATACAGCCTTTCGCACAGGAATCCGGATTCCCAGGAATGGCTGTACAAGCAATTCAAATCTGACCGCAATCTCGATTTGCCGTTCCAGAATCTTCTTGTCCCGCAAACCGAAGGATTGGTCTCTGTTGTTCTGCCCGTGTTCAATGGCGGCGATCTGCTGGACGTCTCTATCCAGAGTGTTCTTGACCAGAGTTACACAAATTTTGAGCTGATTATCATTGACGATGGTTCGACCGATGACACTTTGGAACGGGTTCGGCGGTGGGAAAAGCAGGATGCACGCATCTCTGTAGTACACCAAGACAATCAGAAAATCCCGCGTGCTCTGAACCACGGGTTCTCTTTGGCGAAAGGCGAATATTTGACGTGGACCAGCGCGGACAACGCAATGCATTCGGATTTTCTTGCGCGTATGGTTGGATTTCTTGCTCAGCACAGCAATGTTGCTCTGTGCTATGCCAATATGCGGCTCGTGGATGAGACTGGCGTCCCGATACGCGACAATAAATGGTTCCCGAAAGCGAACGAACCGGAAGCTGTCGCCTTTCCCTCGGCCGAACTGTTTATGAACGCCCACGGTGAAAATTTGATCGGTGCGGCCTTTATGTATCGGCGCATTGTAAAAGAACTCATAGGTGGATACGACCCCAATTTATATACAGTGGAAGATTTTGATTACTGGCTTCGCGTCAATGATTTCTTTTCCCTTTGCCATGTTGATTTTGACGATGCGATTTATGACTATCGCATACACAGCGGGTCTTTGACCTCCAGGGCCAAAGAGCTGCGCATCCATGAGGCAAAGGACGCGCTAATGTGCCTCGAAATGCGTCGTCAGAACATCATATTGTCATCCCTGTGCTGGTTTGTTGCTTCGGAAACCGGAGCAGAGCAATGGGAAAAAATCGCCGCTAGGCACGGGCATACATTGGTCGCATTGGATGCTGACCTGCCAATGGAATACTGCGTGAGCGCCCTATTTGTAGAAGTTCCTTCTTCCACTCACCTAGAATCTAGTTTCAGAGCCTATTTTAAACTTGGCTTATCCTGCGAAGATATTTCGGAGACCTTTGATTTTAGCTTCACTATCGGGAAAGCTGGTGATGCCAAAGATCTTCTTTGCGTAAAGGATTGGGAAACGGCCTTTCAAGTTGCTCAAATATATGCAAAGGCGAGAATTGCTATGGCGGCATCCGCTCCTTTGTATCCTCCTTGTTTGGATGCCTCTGTCGTTATCTACCAGGCCGAAAATGCTTCCGCGCAAGCCGTACAGTGCAGCCTGCAAGCGGCACTACGCCAAACCATGCGGCGGAAGCAATACGAGGTCCTCGTCATTTCGGAATGTTCATCTCCACCCGTTTCTGTCCGTTCGCCGGAAGGTTGCGACGCATTCTTACGCTCACCGTTTCACAGTCCTAGGGATGCGCTTGATTTGGCCTTGTATCATTCCCAGGGTCAGATCTTACTCTTTGTGACAGCCGGCGTTTCGTTCTCATCCGATACGCTTCAGCTCCTTTCGCAGGATTTCAAAAACGACAGATATGCTGCCTTGATTTTGGGCACTCGCTCGTCTGCGCAAGGTTATGAACGCTTTCCGGAAGAGAGGCCACCGGATGATTCCCGGCTCTTTTCAATGAAAAGAGAGATATTACTAAAGATGGGCGGGGTTCCATCGCGCTTATTTTCTGCTCCCCAAATATTTTGGAGAGAACTCTTTTATCTGTTGCGAAAGTCGGGATACGAAGTTGGCACCGATTCACGCATGATTGATTCTTTTTGAGGAGGTTCCCTGATGAAAAAAGTTATGTTGGTATTCGGCACACGGCCGGAAGCAATCAAAATGTGCCCGCTTGTCAAAGAACTCAAAAAACGAAAGGAGATTCAGACTTTGGTCTGTGTTACGGGACAGCATCGCCAGATGCTGGACCAAGTCTTGCACGCGTTCGATGTGACACCGGAATACGATCTTTCAATTATGAAAGACAAACAGACTCTGTTCGATGTGACGACCAATATATTGGAAAGGATCCGCAGTGTACTGGAAACCGAAAAGCCGGATGTCGTGCTTGTGCATGGCGATACGACGACGACTTTTGTCACGGCGCTGGCCTGTTTCTATCTGCAGATTCCCGTTGGCCATGTGGAGGCTGGACTCCGAACGTATAATATCTACTCTCCCTACCCGGAAGAATTCAACCGCCAGGCTGTTAGCATCGTAGCCCAATATAATTTTGCTCCCACTGAACTTTCCAAGCAAAACCTCCTGAAGGAAGGAAAGGCTGCCAGTTCCATTTTTGTGACTGGCAACACCGCTATTGATGCGTTGCAGACAACGGTTCGTGAGGACTATGAGCATCCGGAACTTGAATGGGCCAAGGGAAGCCGTCTGGTACTTTTGACAGCCCACCGGCGTGAAAATCTGGGTGAGCCGATGCACCATATGTTCCGTGCAATTAAGCGCATCGTGGACGAAACAGCAGATGTAAAAGTGATTTATCCCATCCACATGAACCCGGTTGTTCGCCAGGCTGCAGCCGATATTTTTGGCGACGATGATCGCTTTCACATTATTGAGCCTCTTGACGTTCTGGACTTTCATAATTTTATGGCGCGCTCCTATTTGATTCTGACTGACAGCGGCGGAATCCAAGAGGAGGCCCCCAGCTTGGGCAAGCCGGTTCTTGTCATGCGTGATACGACCGAGCGACCGGAAGGAATCGCGGCTGGAACGCTCAAACTGGTGGGTACAAACGAAACAACAATTTATAACGAATTCAAGCGTCTGCTTACAGACGAAAATGCTTACAAACAGATGAGCCAGGCTTCCAACCCGTATGGGGATGGACATGCTTGTCAGCGTATTGCGGATGTGTTGTGCAACTCATAATATACGATCCACGAGGAGACAATCATAATGAACGGTAGTTTTATCAATAGTGCAGCCTACTGGGAAGATCGCTTCCTGTCGCAAGACTGGAAAACAAATCACGGCCCCGAGCAATCCTTGGCATTTGCTCAAGTTGCGTATGATCTTATGCCCGATTTTCTAAAACACGATTTACAGACAAACCAATGGACCGTAGTTGATTTGGGATGTGCCGAAGGTGACGGCACGGCCCACTTAGCCAAACTCTTTCCCTCCTGCAATTTTGTGGGGATCGACTTTTCAAAAGCAGCAATTGATCAAGCGAGCAAAAAGTACCATAATTGTACATTTAAAGTTGTTGACATCTATAAGGAAATCCCCGAAGCAGACGTCCTATTTTCTTCAAACGTACTAGAACATTTGGCTTGCCCACGTGAAATTATGTCCGGTGCGTTTAGCTCTCATTCAAAATATATTGTCTATTTGTTACCGTTGAATGATTCAACCGGTATTGCGGAACATATTAACATTTTTACCGAAGACTTTTTTCCGTTTGAACACGAAAACTTCTATTTGCGCTATCACAGGATTTTTGATATGAGTGCAGATGTGCAGCTGAAAAGTCAGTGGAACGGAAAGCAGATATTGCTTCTTTATGCAAACCGGCTTTATTACCCCAATCAAATGACAGTTGCCGATTTACGTTTGGGCTCAGATGAAAGGCGGTTGCACCAGCAAGTGGATGCTCTACAAGATCGAATCGAAGGATTGCAAAAAGAAGCCGATCTTTGGAAAGAAAAAGCAACCAATTACAAAACAGATAGTGATACTTCTAAGCGACAACTTGTGGATACCTCCCAAAAATTGCAGGAAATCACTCAGGAATTGCGTGATGCGATGGAAGAAAACTCGTCGCTTTGCAGCAACGTTCAAGCTCTGCAAAACGCATCTTCACAGTTGGATATCGAGTATACCCAAACAAAGCGAATCGTGCAGAGTCTTCGTGCTGCAAACGAAAACCTTGCACAACAGATAGCGAACATTAAAAACCTTGTGCGCTATGTTTGTAATGATTCGCTTAACAGCCGTCCATATCGCTGGGCGTACTTTTTGCATCGAACTGTCCAGCAGGGGATTCGTTCTCCATACACTGAGAGAAAATCTTATCGTCGATGGTTGAAGGCAAAACTGCTTCACAAGCATGTAGACGAAGATTACACTTTTAATCCTTTTAGAAAACTTCTTTACGCGGTTTCTGAAAATCAATGGGATGGAGCTGCTCAAGAAAGCACAACCGCAGCCCTCGTGGCTGCTCCTGCAGATGCACAGGAGCTTGAATCTGAAGTAAGGAAAGTATACAAAAAACGGATTCCGGATTTAAAAAATGGCGCCTTTACAAATTATATTGCGCATGAGGCGAGCTGGATGAACTGCCTTGATCAAGTCACAATCAGCGAATCAGTTATCAACTTGCTTGACTCGATTTTGGACAATACAAAGTATAAAGGAATTATTGTTTATCCCGCAACCATTTCTTGGGAGCCTTTTCAAACACCGCAGCAGTTGCTGGTCTCCTTCGCCAACGATGGATACCTTTGCATTTTCTGTGAAAAGCCCGGTTGTGAACACAAGGGCCTGTTTTTGTTGCATGATAACATTTGGGCTGTTCCAGAAGATGTCTTCTTAAAGGTGATCGGCAAACGCTTAGTATATGTGATGTTGACTTGGATGGGCTCTGTGCCATTTGTAGAGCATATTCCGAACAAAAAAGTCTGGTACCATGTACTGGATCACCTTGATATTTTTTCGCTCTATGATGATTCCTATTTGGCAATGCACAACTATGTGGCACATCAATGTGATTGGGTTAGCTATGTCGCAAAACCACTGCTCGCCTGTATTCAGGGACGGGATGATGCCATTTATCTACCGAATGCATGCCATGCAGAAGAACTTATTCATACTACTGCTGGCGATGTTCCCGAGGATATGCAAAGTATAGTTGAACTTGGTGAACCGATAATTGGATACTTTGGGTGGATTGCAGAATGGATGGACTTTGACACAGTTAGGAAAGTTGCGTTGGCCAGGCCAAACTACCAGTTTGTCATGATTGGACCTGCCGATATGTCCAAAGAAGTTGTTTCGGTCGGAATTGAAAAGCTCAAAGCCATTCCAAATGTTCACTTCTTAGGCAGAAAAAAATACGAGCAACTTCCTGCATACGCACATCGTTTCAATATAGGAACGGTTCCTTTTCTCATTAATGAAATGATGGATTGTGTTTCACCAATCAAGTTTTACGAGTATTGCGCTTATGGTATTCCTACGATCACGAGTTATATGCCTGAGATGGAAGGCTATGCTTGCGAGTTTGTTGCCTGTTACAGAACTGTGGATGAATATTTACAATTGTTGGATTCGTTCTTGACAGAAAAGGTGCAGACGAAAGCCAAAGAGGCGGCCCCCCAATTAGCGCTAGAAAACACGTGGCATAATAGGACTGATACGATGGCTTCCATTTTTGAAAGCAGCACAGATAACGCGAGCAATTAGTTTCAATTTTTGGCTTTCTATGGAGTTTAGTTGAAGCAAGGAGGACAATATTATGCAGAATCGAGTGTTTTTGTCATCCGCTCGATTTTGCTTAGTTATATAGCCTTATGAAAAAAGTCACACGTTTCTTTTCAGAGTCTGCTCAACCAATCTATATGATTGTGTTCGTATTAATCTGGGGAATTGTTTTACTGGCTTATTGGCCGGGAATCCTTGTGAGCGATTCAATGTATCAATGGCACCAGGTTCAAACTGGAACCTTTGATAACTGGCATCCTGCATATAATACGCTATATATTTATTTGTTGACAAGGATTTGCAATTCGCCTGCATTTGTACTCTTTATTCAAATTATCATACTTTCTTACTGTATTGCAACATTTATGTGCTCGTTGGAAAAGTATTATCGGGTAAACAAATATTTCCTTTTGTCTTGTAGTGTAGTCCTCGCACTGATCCCTCTAAATTTTAATTCAGCTGTTATTCTGTTAAAAGACACGCTATATTCTGCATTGCTAATTTTGTTATCTGCTATAACAATAGAAGCAGTAAACCGGCCTTCTTTTTTTACTTCGTCGAAAAAGTTGTTTAAACTGTTTCTGGTTCTACTGCTAATTTCACTGTTTCGTCATAACGGAATCATAGTCACTATTTTGTATTGCTTTACGGTCGGCATTGTATTCAGGAAGAATATACGGCGAATATATCTTATTGGCGGAGCTGTAACACTCATCTATTTAGTTATGACGACTATAGGTTTTAGTGTCCTGGGAATATCCGAAGGAAACTACGCAAACAAATATGCGCCCGTTTCACATCTACTCGCACGTATGCTAAATACACCCGGAGTTGAATTTACTGACTCCGAATTAGATTTAATGCAGGACTATGTTGATGTTACAGAATTGCGTGATAGTTTCGATCCTTATAATATGGATTACAGTATTGCAACGCAAAATGTCAATGCACTGAAAGAAAGCGGGGAAAGGTATCTTTCTCTAGGCTTAAGAAAAGCGTTGCAGTACCCGATCATAACTATAAAACACTATCTTGCCTTGGACTCGTTTCTTTATAGCCCAATTCCATTTCCTGGCTCTTACGTTGTTGGAATGTTTACTGAAACAGATTTATGGGAATATAAAGATATTTACCCGAATTTGGCTGAAAATTCGAAAATTCCTTGGTTGCTAGCGGATCTAAAAAATATTAGTAATTGGTACCAAAGCTTCTCGATGGGCATTTTTCATTTAGAATACTTTACTATGCGCCCCGCTATATATTTCTATATAAGCCTAGCAATTATTGCTTATTTAGCCAAAAAGAAACAGCAGATTGCATTATGGTGCTGCCTTCTCCCGTCAGCCTTTAATCTTGTAAGCTTAGCACCCGCAATGCCTGTTTCAATGACCAGATATGTCTACTCAACAATACTTACCGGGTATTTACTGATAATTTGGTTCATGTTTGAATTCTATAAGTCAAAACATACTAAAAAACTCCAGGAGAAGGTTTAAACCATGAGCAGAATAAGTATATTAATACCCTGCTATAATGAAGCCAAAACCATCGGAAAAGTAGTAGCTGACTTCAAAAGAGTTTTGCCCACAGCTGCCGTCTACGTTTACGATAATAACTCTACCGATGGCACCGCAGAACTTGCACAAAAGGCCGGTGCAATTGTCCGCCATGAATACCTGCAAGGCAAAGGCAACGTGATGCGCCGGATGTTCCGGGAGATAGATGCCGATGCCTATATCCTTGTTGACGGCGATGATACATACCCGGCAGAGGCCGCCCCTGAGATGGTGCAGCGCGTTTTGGACCACCATGCCGATATGGTTGTCGGTGACCGGCTTTCCAGTACTTACTACACACAAAACAAGCGCCCCTTCCACAACTTTGGCAATGATCTGGTACGTTTTTGCACGAATCACCTGTTTGGCGGCGAAATCAAGGACATTATGACCGGTTATCGGGCCTTCAGCTATCAGTTTGTAAAATCGTATCCGGTACTGTCCAAGGGATTCGAAATTGAAACCGAAATGACGATTCATGCACTGCAGCGCAATATGCAAGTAGAGAATGTTGTTATTGAATACCGTGACCGCCCGGAAGGCAGCGAAAGCAAGCTCAATACCTATTCGGATGGTTTCAAGGTTTTGCGCACAATATTACGGTTGTACAAGAATTATCGTCCGTTGGCCTTTTTCGGCTCGATTGCAACGGCGCTGGCTATTTTAGGCATCAGTTTCCTCATTCCTGTTTTGCACGCCTACTTTGCAACTGGTCTGGTCTCCCGCTTCCCGACTCTGATTGTTTGTGGCTTAACCCTAATTGCGGCGCTATTGACCTTTATGTCCGGCGTAATTCTGGACAGTCAACTTGCCAAAGATAAGCGAGACTTCGAATTTCAA
>ERZ1643246.4505-NODE-4505-length-10931-cov-15.512137_pt1 | contig 10931 bp, 8 predicted proteins | sample MGYA00579265_ERZ1643246 | MGnify/ENA primary metagenome ERZ1643246 (study PRJEB29033, sample SAMEA4952261) | chicken gut metagenome | biome: Broiler Chicken; feature: Gastrointestinal Tract; material: Caecum | place: Ireland | collected 2018 | study: Broiler...
TCCGACAAATCGGAATGCAAAAGAACCCGGTTGAAGGGGAAAGTAATCGAGAAGAACTTATTTATAGATCAGGCAAAAAACTACTTCCAGTCATAGAGATTTCTGGTTCCGCTTGTCTGCTTTATATCTTCAGGATGCCCCCATGTCAAGCCCTTGCCTGTAAACAGGTGCTTCGCAGGCTTGACATGGGAGCATCCTGAAAATAAATATTAATCAAGCGGACCAGAAATCATTGCGGCTCGAATTCGAACCCTTGGCTTAACCGATCCTTTATCAATCAGAATCCAAATAAATCTCAGTCGATAAAGTTCCGATTTTAATCCTTCCGTTCAAATTTGTTTTTCGGGCTAGAAAAGAAAGCAGCCGGGAGACAGGTATTGCGTACGCACCGTTGGAGCAGCGTCGGCACTTAGAGCGCGTCTTTTGCGCTCTTATGTACCGCTACGCTGCGACCGAGTGAAAACGAGTGCGTTAGCAATACCTGTCTCCTGGCGGATACTTTACTAATACGAAAAATACGAATTTGATTTACAGAAAAATCTCTGCTTCCTTATCGCTCTGGCAGACTTTTTTGAGTCTCCCTTCTGCCACTTTCATTTTCAGTGAATTTAGGCTCCTTGCGTTCTGCTTACAGACGCGGACGCATTTCATGCAGCCGATACATTTTTTTGTATCTGTCTTTTTCGGCTCTTTTACCGGGATTGCTCCCGCCGGACAGACTTTGGCGCAGGCGCCGCACAAGGTACACATATTTGCGTCTGCTTTCGGAAAGAGGACGTTTTTGCCATATTTCTTGTAAGGTGTATTGCCGGGCACCTGAATGTTGATATGATCGAAGGATTCTTCCTTTCTGATCCTGCGGTTAAGTTCCACACCATATTCAGCTATAGTCTTCAGATCTGCTTTATTCGGTCTTCTCGCGCCGATCGTCGGTACGATGGAGTGCTCTGCCGGAAATGCCGCAGCGCCGATGACTTTAAAGCCGCGGTTCTCCACTTCTGTCTTCAGTTCCAGAAGAGCGTCTTCGTATTCGCGGCATCCGTATGTAGCGATCAGGGCGGCGGGGGTGTTGTCGCCTGAGATATTCTGAAGATACTCCATGAAAAGAGCAGGTACTCGTCCGTAATACACCGGGATCGCAAAGATGGCAAAATCATTATGAGCAAACTTTAATGTCGGTTTCTTCTCTTTGTAAACAGAAAAATCAAAAGATACGGATTTCAGGTCAATGCTTCGGGCAGCTTCCATGACTGCTTTTCTTGTTGCGCCTGTCGGACTGAAATAGACAAGCTTCAGTTCATTCATTTTCATAAAACAAAACTCCTTTGTATATGTTTTAATATGCACGGACTTCTTTGAAAAAGTATCTGTCCAAAGTGCTATATTTCATATGAAATATGATAGCATAATATATAAGAAAATGCACGGGCTTCCAATTGACAGAAAAGATGAGAAAATATGATTTTGAATTCCCTTGTATATCATGGTCGCAACTGTAAAATAGGAAAAAATTTTTTCGAGATATAAATGGAAAAAAAGAGGCTGCCCAGGAATGGACTACGGGGCATCTATTCCGGGCAGAAAATAAACAGGCAGATGATAAAGAGTTTTTATATAGAGCGTATTGATTTCATATATTTGCTTGGAGTTGTTCCAGTTGCTTTTTTAAAGATTTGGCTAAAGTACTGAGGGTTATTGCCGCATCCAACTAAATCCGCAATTTGTTGAATGGAGTACGACGGAAAAGAAGCCATGAGTTCTTTGGCTTTTAGTATACGGTAATCTGTTAAATATTTGGAAAATTTACTTCCGGTTTCTTTTAAAAATCTTTTGCTTAAATAGTCTACATTCATATAAAGATAATTTTCCGAAATCCACTTTAAGGAAAGATCAGGATTTTTATAATGTTCTGTAATCAGTTGTTTGACTTTTGAACTAAGTAAGGCGGCATCCTTGTTGGAATGATAATTATCAAAACATTTTTCTAAGCATTTTTTTGCCTGTTTTCTGATCTCATCAGCAACAGTTTCTCTTTCGATATAAAAGAGAAAGTTAGCAATATCGTTCATGTCGAAGGTTTTACTTTTTGAAAAGGCTGTCATTATGACAGAGGTTGTAAGCTGCTTTAAAAAATCTAAACTTGAGATAGAATATAATAAATCCATCAGGGAAGACAGTGAATTTTGGCCTTTGGAAATGTCATCGGTAAATATCTGAGAAATAAGAGTCTGCGACTCTTGGATGATATTCCCATAATTATTTAACATTGTGCAAGTATTTGTTTCTATATTACTTATAAAGAGAATATTGTCGTATCTTTTTATGTGAGGAATCAATTCTTTAAGCATATCAGATAAACAGGAAAACTTTATATTTTTATACTCGGGAGAGACGGTCTGCTCAATAGACAAATGTTTCCAGAACTCTTCCATAATATGATTGTCAGTATTGAGTGACGGGTTATATAAAATGAGCGTGTTTAGGACATAAATTGCATTGATCAGCAATCCCGGACAATGAACGGTTTTATAAGCAATCAATTGATCCAGGATAGACTGATAATATTCAGGCTGTATATAATACAGATAATGCAGGTCATAAGGAGTTTGTTTGAAATCCAAATATTTTGAATATATATTTACGATAGTATCTGCTGGGAAATCTGAACAGGCTGAACTCAAACAAGTATTCAATAGACTTACCATAATATTATGGTAGATGCTGGAGTATGATTCAGACTGTTCTTTTATCGGAGTAAGAACGATGTTGTCAGCATAATCCTTTTTGACACTCTGTATGCTTTCTACAATTTGTTCTTCATTACAGGGTTTCAGCAAATAGTGTTTTACCCCATATTGCATAGCAGTTTTTGCGTATTCAAATTCCCCATAGCCTGAGAGGATGATAAATTGTGTCTGAGGATTTACATCGTGAATCTTTTTTATCAATTCGATGCCAGAGAACCCCGGCATTTTTATATCAGTAAGAACAATGTCAGGGTATTCGTCAAGTATAATATTATAGGCTTCTATCCCATCTTTTGCGGTGCCAATCAACTGAATATCCAGTGATTTCCAGTCGATAAGTGTTGCTATGGTTTCCCTTATGATTCGTTCGTCATCTACAATAAGAAGTTTTAACATATTGATCCTCCCGGTAATTGTATTCTTGCCACAGCATGATCTTCATCAAGATTAAACAAGGCCAGACCGTAATCCTGCCCATAGATTAACTGAAGCCGTTTGTGTATATTTAAAATTCCGATTCCGAATCCATGCGGTCTGATAAGGTTATTTTCCAAAGATTCCAAAAGATTAGGCGGAAATTGAGAATTGCTGTTGATAACGTCAAGTTCAATATCGCCGCTTTTTAAAATTTTGCTTTTTATTTGGATCGAGCAATCCTCTGTATTTTCTTCGATTGCATAGTTTATAGCGTTTTCAACAAGAGGTTGGAGGGTAAGGTGAGGCAATTTGACAGATAATATATTTTGGTTAATATCTTCGTTATAATTCAGCCGGTCTTCATAACGTATTTTTTGTATTGTGAGATAGTTCCTTACAATTTCAAGTTCATGAGCTAGGGTGGGACAGTCGTTGGAAGAACTTAAAGTTTCTCTTAAAAGCATGCCGAGTGCTTCCACCATTGATGAAATTTGTTTCTCCCCTATAGCTTTTGCTCTCCAATTTACCGTTTCAAGAGTGTTATAAAGAAAATGAGGATTTATTTGGCTTTCTAGAGCTTTTAATTTTGCATCTTTGGCAAGAATCTCGTTCACATAATTTAACTGGATAAGGTCGCGTATTTTATAGGCCATTTTATCAAATTGTTTATGCAATAGTCCGATTTCATCCTCTCGATTTGAATAATCGAAAGGAGAGATAGGGATTTGAGATTCATCATTTCCAAAAGCATTCATTTTATCTATCAGTCTGACAAAATCATTATTAACTGATTTTGTAAAACCCCGGGAAATTAAATAGGCTATCAAAACGACTACAAGGATAAAAGCAAATGCTACCCATAAAGTGAAATTAATTGTTTGATAGATGCTGTTATATGGAATTAAGCATATAAAACTCCAGGAATTATCTTCTATTTCGCCACGGATGCAGAAAAAACGTTCACCGAAAGATGTTATTATGGAGTAATTAGAACCGAGTTTGTCGTTGATTTCCCCGATTTGGTCTATAGTGATACCGTCTGTGAGGTAAAACAGCTCCTTTTCCTGAAATAAAGCATATTGTACATTATCTGTATAAAGTACAGATGAGTTCGAATCTTCGATAAGACGGTCCATATTGATCCCTACAATAACAGTACCGAGAGTCCGGAACTTTAAATCTTCAACCTGTCGGCAATCACGTGCAAGATAGAGAATACCATCTGAGAAACAAAAATCAGTAATCCATGTTGGATAACCTGAATTGCGGTGCGCATAGTCTAGTATGGTGTCCAGACGTTTTTGAGGGATGGAACTGACAGCAGTATCATAGCTCGAGATTACATTGTCTCCGTAATAAATATTTACGAATAGAAGGTTATTATTTTTATATGTTTGATGAAAATCTGATAAAGATGTCTCGATAGATGATTGCGCATTTTCTATTCTGATCAGAGAAAAATCATCTTTCGAGTTTTTTTCTTTATCAAGTGTAATGAGATTGCTTCTGATAATAGAGTTTGAAACGATAGAACTCGACATATATTCAGTTTCCGAAATTTTATTTCCAATATCATCAGCACTGTAATTCAGAGAGCCAGATACTGCTTTGAACAGCATCTGGTTTTCAGATTTAGTAACTGCTAACAGACTGCATAAAGATGCAACTGAGAGAAGTATGATTACAATAATTATGATAAGAAGGATTTTTGTTTTTAACTTTAAATTGAGAATTCTTAATAAAATTTTATTCATAGAATACGTTTCCTCGCATGGTTTGATTTCAATGATTATTATAAGAATAAGTAAAAGCGAAAGCAATTCAGGAAAACTAAAAAGTCGGATTTTTGAAAAAACAGCTCGGTTTAACTTATATGATTTTAAAGCGGGAATTAATATAATATAGCTAACAAAAAAAGGAGGAGGTAATATTTAAATGAAAAAGAAACTGTTGGCAATTGTATTGTGTGTGACAATGACAGCGGCGCTTGTTATGGGATGCAGTACGAGTAATGAAGGCACAAGTAATGAGGGGACAAGTACATCTTCAAATTCAGATGAATTGGGCGAAAAAAGTGCTAATCCTGAGGATTATCAAGTGGTAATGGTCGTAAAGCAGAGTGATTCATGGTTTGACGATATGGCGACAGGTATTGAACAACTGAAAAAAGACACGGGATTGAATGTATCCGTACAGGTCCCAGAAACAGGAGATGCTGCAAGCCAGATTTCAATTATGGAAAATTTGATTGCTCAAGGAGTAGATGCTATCTGTGTAGTACCGAATGATCCATCAGCACTTGTGCCTACAATAGAAAAAGCACAGGATGCTGGAATTGTAGTAGTTTCTCATGAAGCCCCGGGAATTGCTGATACAGTGGACCTGGATGTGGAAGCATTTGTAAACGAGACTTTTGGAGAACTGTTCGGTGAAAAACTTGCTCAGGCCATGGGAGGAGAAGGACAGTATGCCGGATTTGTTGGTGGACTGACAATGGATACTCATATGGCATGGTATGAAGCAGCAGTTAATTATATTTCCGAAAATTATCCGGATATGGAATGCGTGACAGATGAACCATATGAAGACGGAAATAGTGTGGATGGCGCTCATGATAAAACTCTTGAAATACTGAGAGCTTATCCAGATATAAAGGGATTCTTTGATTGCTCAGCACAGGGCGGTGGTATTTGTGAAGCTCTTCAGGAGAAAAATCTGGCAGGAGATGTTAAAGTGGTTTCGCTTGCATTACCAAGTATGTCTGCAACATATTTGGAAGATGGTTCCATGCAGGCCGGGCTGGCATGGCGGCCGGCGGATGCGGGGTATGCAACGTGCTATGCAGCATATCTTCTCGCATCAGGACAGAGTGTTCAGACTGGCACAGACCTTAAAATAACAGGATATGAGTCTGTAGAGGTGACAGATGGCATTGCGTATGGCAATGCTCCCTTGGAGTTTAGTGCCGATAATATTAACGACTATAATTTCTAGGAATTAATAAAAATTATTGTCCGGCATGTGCCGGACAATAATTTTTTCAAACAAGACCCGATCATAGGAGGAAGCATTTTGGAAACACTCTTACAAGCTATAAATATCAGTAAATCATTCGTTGGAGTCCAAGCTCTAAAAAAGATTAATATTGAGATTAAAAAGGGAAAAATCCACTGTCTTGCGGGCGAAAACGGATGTGGAAAATCTACATTGGTAAAGAATTTTGCGGGCGTATATACTCCGGATTCCGGTGAGATTATACTAAACGGAAAGACATATAGTTCTCTGACTCCGTCTCAGGCTATGAGGGAAGGAATACAGGTAATCTATCAGGATCTTTCTTTATTTCAGCATTTAACCGTAGCTGAGAATATTGCAATCGGGAAAATAAAGAACAGTAAAACCAAAATCATCAACTGGAATCAAATCAGAAATATTGCCCGGGAGCAGCTGGAAAAAATCGGTGTAAGTCTAGATTTGAATCAGGCAATCGAAGAAATATCTATAGCAAACAGGCAGATTGTAGCCATATGCCGAGCATTAGCACAGGACTGTAGAATTTTATTTATGGATGAACCAACGACAGCTCTTACAAAAACAGAGGTAGACCGCTTGATGAGTATTATGTTGGATTTAAAGAAAAAAGGTATGGCGATTGTTTTTATCAGTCATAAGCTTGATGAGGTTCTTTCTGTGGCAGATAACATCACTATTTTCAGAAATGGTGAAAAAATCGGAGATTTTGTGAGCTCAGAATTAGATAAAAAACGGCTGTCATATTATATGACTGGAAGAGAAGTGGAATATCCGCGGTATATACGAACTGTGAAAAATGACATGCCTGTTTTAGAAGTAGAAAATCTTACTAAAAAGAATCAGTTTGAAGATATTAATCTGACTGTGCGCCCGGGGGATATTATCGGTCTTACCGGATTGCTGGGATCAGGAAGAACAGAATTGGCATTAGCGCTGTTTGGATTGAATCCGAGTGATAGTGGAACGATTAAAATAGATGGTAAAATCTGCCATATTAAATCTCCTGTCGAAGCGAAGAAAAACGGAATAGCCTTATTACCTGAAGATCGTTTTACACAGGGACTTTTTATGGATAGAGAAGTCAGAGAAAATGCGTCCTCAGCAATTATAGATAAGCTTACCAAGAAATTTAAGTTAAATCTAGCTGAAGAAAAAAAGAATGCTGAGCAATGCGTGACGGAATTGAAAGTGAGGACACCTTCAGTAGAGACGATCATTGGAACCCTGTCCGGTGGAAACCAGCAGAAAGTAGTGATAGGAAAATGGACAGCAACAAAGCCCCGGGTATTTATTATGGATACCCCTACGGTTGGAATTGACATCGGATCAAAAGCAGAGATATATGAACAAATACATAAATTTGCATCTGAAGGCATGGCAATCATTTTTATTTCAGATGAAGTACAGGAAATCATTGCAAATTGTAACAGGGTTGTAGTACTTGCAAACGGCAGTTGTTCCTGCATTCTGGAAGAACAGGAATTGCTTTGTGATGACGCGGAAGACAGATTGACTAATCTTATAGGACAACAAACACAGAATTCAGAGAGGGTAAGCTGATATGAAAAGACTAAAAATTGACAGATTTCAAGCTGTTTTGCTACTGATTATAGTAGTATACAGTGTATTTGTTGCAATTAAAAATCCGGCATTTGTACATATAGCGACTGTTTTTGATATCATCCGTGTTGCATCGACAACGCTTATTGTAGCAATCGGATTACTGGTAGTAATGATCTCAGGTGGAATCGATGTCTCCTTTATGGCAATAGCACTGTTTGGCAGCTATGCAACGATCAATATTATGATATCCTCGGGAATAGACAATTTGTTTTTCGCCTTTTTTATATCAGCTGCAATCGGAGGGGGACTGGGGATTATAAATGCTGTTTTAATAAACTGGCTGAAACTTCCTCCGTTTATCATTACCTTGGGAACACAGAATCTATTCCATGGAGTTATGACTACCTTTATTAGTGATAAATCATTTGGAGCCGGAGTGCTTCCTAAAAGCATACACAAGTTTGGGCAGATGGTAGTGCTCAGAATAGGAGATTCGGGTCTTACAGCAGCAGTAGTTCCAGTTATCTGCATAGGACTTGTTACATGGTTTATTCTCTATAAAACTCTGATAGGACGTGGCATTTTTGCAATCGGAAATAATGAAGAATCAGCGAGAAGAGCAGGTTTCAATCCATTTAGGATCCGATTGTTTGTATATATATATTCGGGGATTTTAGCGGGTATTATGGGCATGCTGTACGTCGCTCAGACAAATGCGCTGTATCCGAATCAGTTGGTTGGTGATGAACTTATTGTTGTTGCAGCAGTGGTCATCGGGGGAACCAAGATTACTGGCGGACAGGGAAAGATACTTGGTGCAATACTGGGCGTAGTTATTATTAATCTGCTGAATACTACCCTGATCATGGTAGGATTATCTTCATCCTGGAACGATCTGTTTGTAGGAACCATACTTGTAATTTCCGTAGCGGTAACCTCATTCCAGGAAAGGGTTAAGAACAGGAAAAATCTGATTTTTACTGAGTAGGAGGGTATCATGGAAAGGCTTCGTAAAATGATAAATGGAGATTTAAATTTGAGCATATTAATTTCCGTAACTTTAATAGTCATGCTCATCTCAGCTTTTGCATTCGGCAGTTCGATGTATTCTATGAGGAATATTCAGTCTATGGCTTTCCAAATACCTGAATTTGGTTTTTTGGCGTTGGCCATGATGCTTTCTAACCTTATCGGAGGTATTGATCTGTCTATTATAGCAAATGCTAATACAGTTGCTATTTTTACGGCGTATGTACTCAACGGTACGTTATCTTTTGGAACGGAAGGCGTTGTAAGGATCATCTTTGCTCTGGTTTTTGCTGTAGTGTGCAGTATTGTTTTTGGACTGTTTAATGGACTGCTGATTGCCAAGACATCAGCCCCCTCGCTAATTGCTACTCTTGGAACGATGACTCTTTTCCAGGGGATTGGAATGGCTATTACAGGGGGGACAAGTGTCGGTGGTATAGAAGCAGGATATGCAGTAATTGGCAGGACACTAATTTTAAATGTGCCTCTGATTTTCTGGATTTTCCTTATTGTGACAATAGTCCTTGGAATTGTTATGTCACAGACTGGATTTGGTAGAAAGCTGTATTTATATGGCGATAATGCAACTGCTGCGCGTTTTTCGGGTATCAGCAATGAAAAAATGTGTGTTACCACGTTTGTATTAACAGGAGTTCTCTCAGGTATTGCAGGATTAATCATTCTAAGCAGGGTAAATTCGGCAAAAGTCGGATACGGTGATTCATATTTGCTGCAGACCCTGATTGTATGCGTAATTGGAGGAATTGATCCTAACGGAGGAAAAGGAAAAGTCTGGGGACTTTTAATTGCTATTGTGCTGATGCAGATTATGTCCAGCGCATTTACAATCATGGCGTTATCACCTTATACACAGAAATTGATATGGGGCATCATGCTTATATTGGTTCTTGGGTTGAACTATATCCTGAAAAAGGTATCTGTAAACAAAATGTTGAAATCTGCTGTGAAATGAGGATTAATATGGATAAAAATTATTATATTGATTTGTATAAATCAATCTTGGATGAACATAGAAAGGTTTTTGAAAAGCAGAATCTTGACGAACTTGAAAAGTTTTTGGACATCATTAAGGAATCTAAACGGATTTTTGTGCTTGGTGTAGGTAGAGAAGGAATCGCAGGACGTGCATTTGCAATGAGACTGATGCATCTTGGCAAGGAAGTTCATTGGATCTGGGATGATACGACCCCCGGAATGCATAAGGGAGATCTTTGTATTATCATTAATGGTTCTGGTGAGATTGGACATCTGGATTATATTGCACATCAGGCAAAACACAACAAAGCTTTACTTGCTGTTGTAACGGGCTCCCCAAACGGTAAAACACCGAAAATAGCGGATTTTGTACTCTTTATACCGGCTCATGTCTATAATGGGACAGACTCGAGAGTGGTGCCGTCTGTTCAGCCTATGGGGAATTTGTTTGAACAGCACGCATTTCTTCTTTTTGATATAATCATAATGATGTTAGAGAAAGAGATAGGATGCTCCCACAGCGAAATGGAGAAAAGGCACAGAAACGTAGAATGATTTTGTATGAAATCGTAAAAAAATGAATGCCAATCGGAAAAGTCTTGACAGCTTCGCCCGTTTGGTGGTAAGATGCACAAAACGAAATATATTTAAACCGTTGATGCGGAGATCAAAGTATTCATGCGCGCACAGAGAGTCCGGGCGGGTGAGAGCCGGGCCGAGATGCAGTTTACCAAATGGACCGCGGAGGGCGCAGTCAAAGGGAGATGATCCTGAGTATTCTGCGACGTGTGGGCATACGTCAGTTGCCGGGGATATGCTGGTATCTCGCAGAGCGCACGGGGAAACCGTGAATCAAGGTGGCACCGCGGAAATTATATTTGATGAATTTACCGTCCTTGACAGAATAATTATATTCTGTCAGGGACTTTTTTTGTGCGATAAGCCCGGCAAGCGACTGCCGTGCTTGCACGAGTAGTCATTTGACGGGCGACGGACAGCGAACGGCATTGCCGTGAGCTGACCGTGGTATCGCGCAGATCGGATAGGGGAAGGAACTTCCCTATCCGATTGAGATAGTTCAGCCATCTGATGGCGACTGTCAGTCAGATGAGCAGAGCGCCTGTCAATGAGCAAAACAGCGGCGCA
>ERZ1643246.4506-NODE-4506-length-10931-cov-12.376609_pt1 | contig 10931 bp, 9 predicted proteins | sample MGYA00579265_ERZ1643246 | MGnify/ENA primary metagenome ERZ1643246 (study PRJEB29033, sample SAMEA4952261) | chicken gut metagenome | biome: Broiler Chicken; feature: Gastrointestinal Tract; material: Caecum | place: Ireland | collected 2018 | study: Broiler...
GCCGTGCGGATGTACTGCGCGACCGCCTCGCGCACCTCGGGTGCGCCCGCCGCGGAGGTGTAGCCGTGCAATCGCAGCGAGGGCATACTCTCCACAAGCCGCACGATCTCCTCATTGACCTCATGCGGCGCGGGGACGCCGGGATTGCCAATAGAAAAATCAAAGACGTTCTCCTCGCCGATCTCCCGTTTTCTCGCATTGCCGTACTCGAAGATCTCGCGGATGACGGAGCGCGCCTCGCCGAGTTGTCTGTTTCTTTGATTGACCATGCCGTTTCCTCCATTCCGCCTTGCGTTTGCGGATACACCGAAACCGCAAGGACGTTTCTTATTTTGATGTCTTATAAGATCTTTTTCAAAAACTGTCCCGTATAGGAGCGTTCGCAAGCCGCGACGTCCTCGGGCGAGCCCGTGCAAAGAATCGTGCCGCCGCCGTCGCCGCCCTCGGGGCCGAGATCGACGAGCCAATCCGCCACTTTGATGACGTCGAGATTGTGTTCGATGACGAGCACGGTATTTCCGCTGTCGCGGAAGCGCAGCAAAATTTTGACGAGCTTGTCCACGTCATAGCTGTGAAGCCCCGTCGTCGGTTCGTCGAGGATATAGAAGGTGCGGCCCGTGGAGCGTTTTGAAAGCTCCGTTGCAAGCTTGACGCGCTGTGCCTCGCCGCCCGAGAGCGTCGTTGCGCTCTGTCCGAGCTTGATATACCCGAGCCCCACCTCGTTGAGCGTCGAGAGCTTGTTATAAATAGAAGGAAGGCTCTTGAAGAAGTCACACGCCTCCTCCACCGTCATGTCGAGAACGTCGGAAATGGACTTGCCCTTGTATTTTACTTCGAGCGTCTCGCGGTTGTAGCGCTTGCCGCCGCACACTTCGCAGGGGACGTAGACGTCGGGCAGGAAGTGCATTTCGATCTTCATGATGCCGTCGCCCTGGCAGTTTTCGCATCTGCCGCCTGCGACGTTGAAGGAAAACCGTCCCGACTTGAAGCCCATCGCCTTGGCGTCGGGTGTGGCCGCGAACAGGTCGCGGATGGCGGTGAACACGCCCGTATAGGTGGCGGGATTGGAGCGGGGCGTTCTGCCGATGGGCGACTGATCGATGGCGATGACCTTGTCGAAGTACTCAAGCCCGCGGCAGGCGCCGCTTTTGCCCGTAGGCAGGCGGGAACCGTTCAGCGCATTGGAAATAAGGGGCAGAATGATCTCGTTGACAAGCGAGCTCTTGCCCGAACCCGAAACGCCCGTGACCGCCGTCATAAGCCCCGCAGGGATCTTTACGTCGATCCCCTTTAAGTTGTTCTGGCGGCAGTCGTCCACTTCAAACCATCTGCCGTCGGGCTGTTTTCGGACGGACGGGACTTCGATCTTGCGTCTGCCCGCTAAAAAATCGCCTGTTATTGAGCGCGGCTCGTTCATGATGTCCTCTACGGAGCCGCAGGCGACGATCTCGCCGCCGTGCACGCCCGCCCGAGGTCCGACGTCCACGATATAATCCGCCGCGCGCATGGTGTCTTCGTCGTGCTCGACGACGATGAGCGTGTTCCCGATGTCGCGCAACCCCTTGAGCGAGGCGAGCAGTTTTTCGTTGTCCCGCTGATGAAGTCCGATGCTCGGCTCGTCGAGGATATAGAGAACGCCCGTGAGCGCGCTCCCGATCTGGGTGGCGAGGCGGATGCGCTGGCTCTCGCCGCCCGAGAGCGTCGCCGCATTGCGCGAAAGCGTCAGATAGTCGAGCCCCACACCCACAAGGAAGTTGATGCGGTTTTTGATCTCCTTCAGGATGACGTCCGCAATGGCGTGCTGGGTGGGCGTAAGCTCCACGCTGTCCAGAAACGCCGCAATGTCCCGCACGGGCAGATCGCAGACCTCGGCAATGTTCTTGCCGCCTACCGTGACGGCGAGCGCCTCTTTTTTCAGCCGCTTGCCGTGGCAGTCTGGACAGTCCGTGGTGCGCATATAGCGCTCGATGTCCCACTTCACGCCCACCGAGGTCGTCTGCGTATACCGTCTTTGCAGGTTGTTGACAAACCCCTCCCATGCCGCCTGATAGTTGGAGCGGAAGGTGCGGGTGTTGTACTCCATGTCGATCTTTTCGCCGCCGTTGCCGTACATGAGCAGGTCAAACACCCCCTCGGGCAGGTCCTTGACGGGGACGTCCAGCGAGAAATGATAGTGTCTTGCAAGCGCACCGAGATACATCTGCGTGACGGACGAGGAATCGAGGTTCCAGCCGCTGATGCGGATGGCGCCCTCGCGCAGCGTCTTGGTGCGGTCGGGGCAGATGAGGTCGGCGTCCACCGCCTGCTGAAATCCCAGCCCCGTACACGCGGGACACGCGCCCCACGGCGTGTTGAAGGAGAAGAGACGGGGCTCGATCTCCTCGATGGAGATATTGCAGTCGGGGCAGGCGTAGCGCGTGGAATAGAGCGTCTCCTCGCCGCCGCAGTCGATGACGACCAGTCCGTCCGCAAGATTCAAGGCCGCCTCGAGGCTCTCCGTGAGCCGCTTTAAGATCCCCTCTTTGACGACGAGACGATCAACAACGACGCTCACGTTGTGCTTGATGTTCTTGTCGAGGCGGATATCCTCCTGCAGATCGTAGACGGAGCCGTCGATCTTGACGCGGACGTATCCGCTTTTACGGTATCCTGCGAGCTCTTTGACAAACTCGCCCTTTCTGCCGCGCACGACGGGCGCTTCCACCATGATCTTGCTGCCATCCGGAAGAAGCATGACCTTGTCGGCGATCTCGTCCACCGTCTGACGGCGGATCTCCCTGCCGCACTTGGGACAGTGCGGCACCCCCACGCGCGCAAACAAAAGACGCAGATAGTCATAGATCTCCGTCACCGTGCCCACCGTCGAGCGCGGGTTGTGCGACGTCGTCTTCTGATCGATGGAGATGGCGGGCGACAGCCCGTCAATGGACTCGACGTCGGGCTTTTCCATCATGCCCAAAAACTGCCGCGCATACGAGGAGAGACTCTCCATATATCTTCTCTGCCCCTCGGCAAAGATCGTATCAAACGCGAGCGTCGATTTTCCGCTCCCGGAAAGTCCCGTGAACACCGTGAGCGTACCCCGCGGGATGTGGACGTCGATATTCTTTAAGTTGTTTTCCTTTGCACCTTTGACAAATATTTCTTCTTTCATATCCTATTGCCTGACGAGCGGATCCGTCCCCTCGTCGTCATATTCCGCAAACAATTCTCCCGCTTCCCCGAGAAAGCAGGAGAGATATTCATCCATCGCGGGGGACTTCCCCTCCGCGGCGATAAATTCCCCGAGCGGCATCCAGAAATTTTGCCCCTCGCGCGTCGCGGGGAGCAGTTCGCCCTCCGCCTGCGCTGTGTACAGTACGGCAAAATACCGCTCCGAACGCGCTTTGTGCGACCAATGCACCACGCCGCACAGGCGCAGATCTTCAATGGTAAGTCCCGTCTCTTCCCTGACTTCACGCACGGCGGCACGGGCGAAACTCTCGCCGCGCTCGACGTGCCCGCCCGGGAAAATGAGGCCGTCCCAGTTGCCCTTTCTGCGCTCCTGCACGGCGACAAGATCGGTTCCCTTCTTCTTCACCATCACCATGACGGTGAGCTCTGCCTGCTCCGTCCGTGCGCTCATATCTTGCCCTTGCGAAGAAGCAGTCCCGCAATGTGCGCAACTGCCGCATCGATCTGCCGCCAGTTCGCACCCCCGTAATGAATTTCATGCGCGCGCTCCAGCGTCGAACGGGACACCGCAAGCACCGCATAGACGCCCTTCTCCTGCGCCGAAAGACACTGTGTGAGATTGTCGTCCACCAGCACGTCGATTCCGTGCTCCGCACAGTACGCGCCCTTGTCGGGAACATCCGCCACGAGCGAATCGTAGGGAATGCGCCGCTTCTCCAGCCAGTCGCGGGAGACTTTCTCGGGATTGCCGAACCATGCCGAAACGCGCGAGGTCAGCACGATGACCTCGATCCCCGCCTCCCGCCAATGCGCGAGCGTCTCCCGCGCACCCTTGCGGACAGGTGCGTCCGTAAACGCCGTGATCCCGCCCTCGTGTACGAAGGTGAGCACGTCGTCAAGCGTCCAGTCATACACCTCGGCGAACGCGTGCGCGTCCGCGTCGACAAGTTTGAACGGAAGTTCTTTTCTGCGGATGTATTCGCCCGCATAGCGCACACGATCGAGGATGTTCAGAGTATCGTCGATGTCAACGGCAATTCGCATGATCGTTCTCCTTCGTAAGTTTCTTCGGCAGATTGTCTGCACCTGTTTTATATCCGTACTATGTCCGTCAGGTTCAAGCCAAATGCGGCACCATGTCTGCAATGTCTTTTTTGCGCGGCACCATGTCTGCAAAAATATTTTTTTGCAGTACCATGTCCCTCATGAACGGCTCATCCTAAGACATGGCCGTGCAGCGAGGCGTTTTTCGTCCGTATCGCGGACATGGGCGGCAGTTACTTGCGCATACGCTTTCTGAGTTCGTTGATGGTCTCGCGGATTTCGATGGCGCGCTCGAAGTCGAGCTGGGCAGAGGCGACCTTCATGAGCGCTTTTAACTTTTCGATCTCCTCGGGGATGTCCTTTGCCTTGACGTCGGTGGTGCGCTTTGCCTTGGAGGTGATACCGATGGTATCCTCCACCTTTTTGACGATGGTCTTGGGGATGATGCCGTGTTCCTCGTTGTATTTTTGCTGGACCGTCCGACGGCGGTTGGTCTCGTCGATGGCGCGCTGCATGCTGCCCGTCATTTCGTCCGCGTACATGATGACCCGACCCTCGGCGTTTCGCGCCGCGCGGCCGATCGTCTGCACGAGGGAGGTCTCACTGCGCAAAAAGCCCTCTTTGTCGGCGTCGAGAATGGCGACGAGCTCCACTTCGGGCAAATCGAGCCCCTCCCGCAGGAGGTTGATGCCGCACAGCACGTCGAACTCGCCCGAGCGCAATCCGCCGATGATGTCGATGCGCTCCAAGGCATCAATATCCGAGTGCATATAGCGCACTTTGATGCCGTTCTCTTTGAGGTAGTCGGTGAGGTTCTCCGCCATGCGCTTTGTGAGCGTGGTGACGAGCACGCGTCCGCCCTTTTCCACGACTTTATGCACTTCGGAAAGAAGATCGTCGATCTGGCCCTTGGTGGGTTTGACCGTCACGGGCGGATCGAGCAGACCCGTCGGGCGGATGAGCTGTTCCACCACCTGTCCCGCCTGGCCGAGTTCATAAGGCGCGGGTGTTGCAGACACGCAGATGAGCTGGGGCACGCGCGCGTCGAACTCCTCAAAGGTGAGCGGGCGGTTGTCAAATGCCGACTTCATGCGGAAACCGTATTCGACAAGATTGATCTTGCGCGCAAGGTCGCCGTTGTACATGGCGCGGATCTGCGGAATGGTCATGTGGCTCTCGTCGATAAAGACGAGGAAGTTTTTGGGGAAATAATCAAGCAGTGTGAACGAGGGCTGTCCCGGGGTTCTGCCGTCGAAGTAGCGGGAGTAGTTCTCTACGCCCGAACAGTAGCCGATCTCGCGCAGCATCTCAAGATCGTGCTCGGTGCGCTGGGAGAGCCGCTGCGCTTCGAGGAGTTTGCCCGCGTCCTCGAACGCCTTCACCTCGCCCTTTAAGTCCTCTTCGATCATGGTGAGTGCGGAGAGCAGTTTTTCGGTGCCGACCGCATAGTGGCTCGCAGGGAAAATGACGGCGTGCTTCAAAGAGGAAACCACCTTGCCCGTCACGACGTCCACTTCGCCGAGGCTGTCGATCTCGTCGCCGAAGAATTCCACGCGCACGGCGACTTCCGAGTTGGACGCGGGAAAGATCTCCACCACGTCCCCGCGCACGCGGAAGGTGGAACGCTTGAAGTCCATGTCGTTGCGCGAGTACTGAATGCCGACCAGCTTGGTGAGCAGTTCGTCGCGCGAGAGCTCCTGCCCCGGGCGCAGGGAGATCCCTAAACGGAAGAACTCCTCGGGCGCACCCAAACCGTAGATACATGACACCGAGGACACGACAATGACATCGTCCCGCTCCCCCAGCGAACAGGTCGCCGCATTGCGCAGTTTATCGATCTCGTCGTTGGTCGAGGAATCCTTCTCGATATATGTATCTGTCGAAGGAATATAGCTCTCGGGCTGATAGTAGTCGTAATAGGAGACAAAATACTCCACGCGGTTCTCAGGGAAAAAGGCGCGGAATTCATTGCAAAGCTGCGCCGCAAGCGTCTTGTTATGCGCAATGACCAGTGCAGGCCGTCCGACGTTCCTGATGACGTTCGCCATCGTGAACGTCTTGCCGCTGCCCGTAACGCCCACCAGAACCTGCGTGCGGATGCCGTCCAGCACCCCCTCCGTCAGCTTTTCGATCGCCTGCGGCTGATCGCCCGTCGGCGCAAACGGCGCATGCAGTTTGAATTCATGATGTTCCATATTCATCCCTCCCGCACGCGCGTCAAGCCCCTTCTCTGCCGCCGCGGATGCTGACGCATCGGGCGCAATTCCCGCATGGCGTGCAAACCACGCTTCAGGCACAATCCCCGCACGGTATGCAAACAAAAGTTCATGTATATCATACCGCAATCGGAGAAAATTGTCAACTTTTATATTGCAGTCCGTTTGCGCAAATGCACTCTCCCCCGCAAGACAATCGGCTGACCCGAAAGCGCAAACCTCATGAACCGAGCCGCGCGGCGGGCGATCACAAATCTACGAGACAATGAGTTTGACCAAAAGGCCGAGAAGCGCCGATGCAAGGCCGCACAGCGCGGCGACCGCAAGCCGCAGGATAAACCTGCGTCGGTCGGTATGCGCACTGCGCACGAACGCTGTGCCCTTGGGCCGAAGCTCGACAACGTACGTCTTTTCGCCCTTTCTGTCCGTTGCGATATAGTCAAAATACCCGTCCTGAGCGAGAGAGGCGAGCGTGCGCTCCAGCCCCTCTTCGTCGCACTTGCCGCGCATGAGCGCCAGAACCTCGTCGGGCGAAGCGAGAAAACGCGCCTTCCCCGCCGAGAGCGTGAGAAGCGCGCGCATAACTTCATTTTCTTTTCTGTCCAGCGTCACGTTCCACATAGTCATTTCACGATCAGAACGACGACGGCGGCGATGAGTGCGGCAAGCAGTCCGCCCGCAAATGCCCCGCAAAAGGCGAAGATCGCCGTGCGGCGGTTGCGCAGGTCCGACTCTCTTGCGCGCTCGCGCGCCTGCTGTGCATACACCATGCCCGCAGGCAGTACGCGCAGGCAGTACGTACCCCCTTCCGCATACCGCACATCCACACAGTGGCTGTCCGAAAGATAGCAGATCGCCTCGGCGATCTCTTCCTCCGAGTCGGGAGCAAGGTCTGCCGCCTCAAAAATATGATAGCCGCCGCCCGGACACAGCCGTTCCAGCCGTTCGAGCAGGGCGCCTGTGCGTTCGTCCAACGTCGTCACACGCACAGTATGCGCCAACACGGCAAATCTATCCGATTCTATCCGATCAGCAAAAAGACGGGATTGCAGTCATACAGCAGCGCCGATAAAGGCGACGAGGTGAACAGCGCCTCCAGCGCCTGCGCCACAGGTGCAAGCTGTTCCCCCATCGGCATGGCCGCCGCATTGGAAGCGAGGTAGGAGATCCCGAAATCAACGCCTGCCCCCAGCGCAAAGAAGAACACGGTAAATACCACCGCCATGAGTACGCCGTCGATGAGCCCGAGGACAAAATTCCCCTTACATTTCTTGACGAGCAGGTTGATGAGCAGCGTAATGAGAATGATGACAATGAGAAAGACGACGAAGCAGATCGCCGCGACGATAACGGTGCCGAGCACCGCCGCGCCTGCGCCAAGAGAGGCAGGCATTCCGCCCGCGATTTTAGCGGCAAGGTCGGCAAATAAGGGCACATTGATCGCCATGAATACGGCAAGAATGAGCGCTCCGACGCCGAGAGCGAGCGTAAAGACCGTCCAAATGGTGCGCGCGAGTCCGATGCGATAGCCTGCGCGCATCATGACAAGGCAGACCGCCACGACAAAAAGATCAAATGCGTGCGGACCGAAATATTCCGTCCAGAGCACATTCTGATAGACAACGTTCAGCGGCTCAAGCTGCACCCCGAAGAGAGGCAGAGCTACCAGCACGGGCGCCGCAAGAACGGCGACAAAGACCGCAAGGTTGAGCAGGGAGGTAATTCCGCCGAGCAATCGGCTCAGAAAACGGAAAAATCCGTTCGCGGGGCGTATGCGCGCGATCATGGCATGCCGCACGGCGCCGCCGATCGCAAGCACCGCGGCGCTTGCACCGCCCAATACGCCCGCAGCAAGCAAAAATCCGTTCCAGCCGCTCCAGCCGCCCGCAGGAACGGGGACAAGATCGAGAAGAAACGTCACCGCAAATACGATGAGCACCTGCCATGACAGCCACGAAACCCGCGTGAACTTGCGGACAATGCCGTAAATAAAAACTGCAAGCGCAAGCACGCCCGCCGCAATGGCAACGGGCAATACAAAATTGGCGGCAAGCAGCGCTTTGGGCATAGTCCCTCCTTGTGATTTCATTGCCCCGCAGACGTCGGACAAGATCCTGTCCCGACAAGCCTTACAGGGCGCTATAAAATCATGATTGTAAATAGATTTTTAACGTTATTTTACTTATTGAAATTATCTTTGAGCGAGACGATCTCGGAAAGGCACAGCTTTCCGTCGTCGCGGCAGACCTTGTAATATCCCGTACGCATGAGCTGGAACGCCGTCCCCTCTTCCGCTTCCGCGAGATAGGGCTCCGCCTTGGCGGAGAAGATGTGTTCGCTGTCCAGATTCATGCGCTCGGAGAAATCCTGCCCCGCGTAGTCGGCATCTTTGAGAAGATGATCGTACTGCTTGAGAAGCGCATCTTCGCAGGTATCGGCATTCACCCAGTGCAGAACCCCCTTTGCCTTGACACCGCTCGTATCGTTTCCGCTGCGGCTCTCGGGAAGATAGGTGCACAGAATCTCGGTGACGTTGCCATCCTTGTCGCACACAGCCTCGTCACAGCGCACGATGTACGCGTTCTTGAGCCGCGCCACGCCGCCGATCTTCAAGCGGTGGTACTTGGGCGGAGGATCGAGCGAGAAATCGCCGCGCTCGATATAGAGATGCTTGCCGAACACCACCTTGCGCGTTCCCGCTTCGGGGTCGAGCTGGTTGATCTCGAAGTCCACCTCTTCGCTGCCCTCATAGTTGGCAATGGTCAGCTTCAGAGGATCGACGACCGCCATCGCTCTCGGAGCACGCGCATTGAGATAGTCGCGCACGACTGCCTCAAAGTAGCAGATATCGCACTCGGACTGCGCCTTGGCGACGCCCGCCCGTTCGCAGAAGTCGCGCACCGCAGCCGCGGGAATGCCGCGGTTCCTCAGTCCTGCAAGCGTGGGCATTCTGGGATCGTCCCAACCGTGCACCGATCCGTCCTCGACGAGCTTTTTCAGATACCGCTTGCTCATCACAAGATTGGTCATGTTCAGACGCGCAAACTCGATCTGGCGGGGCTTGGGATCAAAACCGAGATTGATCCCCACCCAGTCATAGAGCGGACGATGATCTTCAAACTCCAGCGTGCAAAGAGAGTGCGTGACCCCCTGCAGATAGTCGCAGATGGGATGCGCATAGTCGTACATGGGATAAATGCACCACTTGTCCCCCGTCCTGTGATGGGTCGCACGCAGAATGCGGTAGATGACGGGATCGCGCAGGTTGACGTTGGGCGACGCCATGTCGATCTTCGCGCGCAGGCACTTCTCGCCGTCTGCGTATTTGCCCGCCTTCATCTCACGGAAGAGCTTTAAGTTTTCCTCGGGCGTACGGTTCCTGTAAGGACTCTCCGTTCCCGGCTCGGTCAGCGTCCCGCGCGTCGCCTTGATCTCCTCGGCAGACAGATCGCATACGAACGCCTTCCCCTCCAGAATGAGCTTTTCCGCAAACTCATAGATGGTGTCAAAGAAGTCGGAGGCATATACCTCCTTCGCCCAATGGTACCCGAGCCATGTGATGTCCCGCTTGATCGCGTCCACAAACTCCGTCTTTTCCTTGCTCGGATTGGTATCGTCATAGAAAAGATTGCACTTGCCGCCGAATTTTTCCGCAATCCCGAAATTGACGTACATGCTCTTTGCATGCCCGATGTGCAGATATCCGTTGGGCTCGGGCGGAAAACGCGTCTGCACCGCCTTGATTTTGCCCGACGCAAGGTCTTCTTCGATGATCTGTTCAATGAAATTGCAGGCTTCCGCCATAACTCACTCCTGTCCGAAATTTATCCGTTGTGGTAGTTTGCCATGATTATAACACATTTTCACGAAAAATGATACCGTTTCAGACTACATTCGCAAAAATTGTGAAGAAATGCGGGCGCGGCGGAAGCTTCCGCCGCGCCCGATGCCGTTGCCGCCACAACATTTCTACCCGCCGCTTTGATTTTATCACGTCGTTGCCTGCAGCGAAAATTCGATTGCCTCGGGATTCGTCCATACAAGATAATACGATAAATGCCAAGGATAAAACGTGTACTCACCAACACAATATTCCTCAGATATCATGAACATATTAAACCCTATCTCTACATATAGCACGCTCACTCCATTGTATTCTCCATAGTATTCGAGGATCTGCGGATAATACTCTTTTTGTTCCAGCCAATTTTTAAGATAGGAGTACATATCCTTCTCCCCTTCTGCATAATACAGCGTCCCTTTCAGATCATCGAAATGTTCCAGGAGCTGCGCGCGGAACATCTCCCGCGAACAGGGCGCCTGCCAAAAATACGCAAATCCCTCTTTTCATGCTTCTCCCCTCTCCTGCGCCGTTCGTCCGAACTACATCGGTATTGTATCTGTATTGTACGGCATAAATCCCCGTACGTCAAGACGCGCGGGAAAATTCGTGGGGTTTTCGCTTGCCATTCCGAAAATTATAGAGTATAATATTTG
>ERZ1643246.4508-NODE-4508-length-10928-cov-4.820289_pt1 | contig 10928 bp, 8 predicted proteins | sample MGYA00579265_ERZ1643246 | MGnify/ENA primary metagenome ERZ1643246 (study PRJEB29033, sample SAMEA4952261) | chicken gut metagenome | biome: Broiler Chicken; feature: Gastrointestinal Tract; material: Caecum | place: Ireland | collected 2018 | study: Broiler...
AAGCGCATGGTGTCAAGATAGCCCAGGCCCAGAGAGCGCCCGGCCTCCATCTGGCCGGGGTCCAGGGACATGAGGCCGCCCCGGATGATCTCGGCCACATAGGCCCCCGAGTTGATGCCCAGGGACAGGGCGCCGATCAGGGTCTTGTTCCGGTTGCTGGCGAAGATCACCAGCCCCATGATCAGCAGCTGCACCATCATGGGGGTGCCCCGGATGACGGTGACGTACACCTTGCAGATGAGGTTGATGATGCCCAGCACCGGGTTGCGGTTCCCCAGGCGCTGCTGGTCGTGGGCGGTGCGGATCACCGCCACCACCACGCCCAGGATCACGCCCAGGGCCAGGGCCATTACCGTCACCTCCAGGGTGGTGAGCAGGCCCTCGAAGTACCTGACCCACCGGCCCTCATAGAACCAGGCGTTGTAGAACTGGATGTAGGTGTTCTGCCAGAACCCCGGGTTGTCCAGGGCTTTGAACGTCTCATAGAGCTGGGTGAATCCCATCACGTGCTCCCCTCTCTTGTCAGATCACAGGGCGAAAAGGAGCGGCCACGGGCCGCTCCTTTCGCGGATATCTTCTGGAATGCTTACTCAGCGTTGATGTACTTGGCCACGATCTCGTCCAGAGTACCGTCGCTCTTCAGCTCATTCAGGGCGGTATTCAGGACGTTCAGCAGGGCGGTGTTACCCTCGTCCACGGCCAGGCAGTAGTCCTCCTCCACCCAGTTGCCGGGCAGGATGGTCAGGCCGGCGTCGGGGTTGGCGGCCACATAGGCCTCGGCGGGCTGCTTGTCGATGATCACGGCGTCGATGGTGCCGTTGATCAGCTCCTGCACGGCGGTGACGCCGCTGTCATAGCCGATCACGTGATCCTCGCCATAGCCGCCGTTCTCCGGGGTGTCGGAGGCGTAGAGGTAGCCGGTGGTGCCCCGCTGGGTGCCGATCATGTAGTCGCCCAGGTTGTCCAGGGTCACGTCGGAGCCCTCCTTGACGATGACCACCTGCACGCCGGTGGCGTAGGGGTCGGAGAAGTCAACCACCTCATCCCGCTCCTCGGAGTAGCTCAGGCCGGCCAGCATCATGTCGGCGGAGTTGTTCTGTACAGCCAGCAGGGCGGCGTCGAAGTCCATGTCGTCGATCACCAGCTCCAGGCCCAGCTTGTCGGCCAGGGCGTAGGCGATCTCAATGTCGATGCCCTCGTAGCCGGAGCCGTTGACGCCGTCCCCGTCGGCCACCATCTCGTAGGGCGGGAAGGTGGCGTTGGTGGACATGATCAGCTTGCCGTCCTCCACAGTAGTGAAGGTTCCGTCGGCGGCCGGGGTCTCGGTCTCGGGCGCGGTGCTCTCGGTGCTGGCGGGGGTCTCGGTATTCGCAGGGGTCTCAGTGGTGCCGGTGGTGCCGCCGCCGCAGGCGGTCAGCAGGCCCAGGGACATGGTGGCGGCCAGCGCGAAGGCGGCCAGCTTCTTGAAGTTCTTCATGGTGTATCTCTCCTTATTCATTCCTTGTATCCTCGAAGGGAAGTTCTCTCGTTTGGATGTTCCCTATTATACACCATATTCATAAAAATGCAATATTTATTCATTCGTCAAACCCAACAAAAAAAGAAGAGCGGAGCCGTAAGGCTCCGCTCTTTTCAACAGGGAAAGCTCTTTACTCCACGGTAGCGTAGGTAAAGATGAAGTTGCCCAGCGGGGTGTAGTACATGCCGTGGACACGGTCAGACACCATGTAGGGCTGAGAGTAATAATACAGAGGAGCGATGGCGCAGTCGGTGTCGCACAGCAGGGTCTCGGCCTGGTGCATCAGCTCCATGCGGCCGGCGGCGTCGGAGTCGCTCAGCACGGTGGTCATCATGGCGTCATACTCGGGGTTGGAGTAGTGGGCGTCGTTGTTGCCGTTGTCGGTCATGAACATATCCAGGAAGGACACGGGGTCGTTGTAGTCGGCGATCCAGCCGTTGCGGCAGATGCTGTAGTCACCGGCGGAACGGGTCTCCAGGAACACGTTCCAGTCCTGGTTGTTCAGGGTCACGTCAACACCCAGCACGTTGCTCCACCTCTGCTGCAGGGCCTCGGCCACGGCCTGGTGCTTGTCGTCGGTGTTGTACAGGTAGGTGGTCTCGGGGAAGCCCTCGCCGTTGGGGTAGCCGGCCTGGGCCAGCAGCTCACGGGCCTGGTCGCAGTTGGCCTGATAGGCCTCGTCGGTATTCTCCACGCTCCAGAAGTCGCCGCCCACCTCGCGGAAGTCGGGGCCGTCAGTACCCTCGGCGTCAACCACGCTCTCGGGCACCCAGGCGCCGGCGGGGATCTCACCGGCCTGGGTCACCCTCTCCACGATGTAGTTGCGGTCGATGGCCAGGTTGAAGGCCTTGCGAACCAGCACGTTGTCGAAGGGGGCCTTGGAGTTGTTGAAGCAGGCATAGTAGGTGCCCAGGTAGTCGCCGGCGATCAGGGTGCCGTCGGCCAGCAGGGAGGCAACCTCGTCCGGGGGAGGATTCTGCATGAAGTCCAGATCGCCGCTGTTGAAGGCGGTCAGCTGGGCGTTGGCGTCGTCCATCAGGGCGAAGGTCAGGCTCTCGATGCTGATGCTGCTCACATCATAGTAGTTCTCGTTGGGAACCATGACGATCTCGGCGTCGTGAGTCCAGGACTCCATCTTGAAGGGGCCGTTGGTCACATAAGTGGAGGGATCCGTCCAGGTGGTGTTGCCCTCCACGATGTCCTCACGCAGAGGCATGGTGTTGGGGAAGGCGCAGATGTCCAGGAAGTAGGGGCAGTTGTAGGTCAGCTCCACCACGAAGGTGTGGTCGTCGGGAGCGGACACGCCCAGCTCCTCCTTGGGCAGCTCGCCGGCGATGATCTCGTTGGCGTTCTTCACCATGGCGATGATGGTGTTGTAGGGGGAGGCGGTGGCGGGATCCACCAGGCGGCGCCAGGAGTACACGAAGTCGTTGGCGGTGACGGGCTGGCCGTCAGACCACTTGGCGTCGTCGCGCAGGGTGAAGGTGTAGGTAAAGGTGCCGTCACCGTTGTCGGTGACCTCGGGCTCGGCAGCAGCCATGCCCAGATCCAGCTCAGCGGTGGCGCCGTTGCGGCCGTCGCCGGAGGGATCGCTGTCAACCCACTTGTACAGGCCCTCGAACAGGTGGCTGATCATGACGTTGCCGTCCACAGTCCGGTTCAGGCTGGGATCCATGGTCTCAGGCTCAGACGCGAAGCAGACACGGATGGAGTTGGTGCCGGTAGCGACCGCGCCGGTCTCCGCGGCAGGGGTCTCAGTACCGGTCGCAGGGGTCTCCTGGGTGGTGGTGCCGCCGCCGCAGCCGGCCAGCAGGCCGACAGTCAGCGCCGCAGACAGACCCAGAGCAAGGATTCTGCGCTTCTTCATTTGCTTGTACCTCCAATCAATTCTTGATCCTCTTATTTGTATCCAGAACGCCCGAAGGCGCAGATACCGTCTTGCTCCGCTGCCCCGTGCCGGGGCAGCGGACAGGGGTTAACCCCTGTTGTCCGCACCGGGTATACAGTTGTATTCCCTATGGGGTGCATTATAGCACACATTCTCACTGTTGTAAAGTTTCAAACTAGCGCAGCAGAGTGCGTGCCGCAAACACTGCCCTCCCCCTCTGCATCAGGGGAAGGGCGTGTGGTTATTCCGCGGAACCTGCGGCATGATGCCCCCTCCGCTCTCCGAGGGGAACATCATCCAGCCGCTCTGTGGGGCGCGACGACCCGGCGCGCCGCCTCAGCCCAGCAGGTGACACGCGGCCCAGTAAAGGCGCGGGCATGTTCTGCGGAACATGCGTCGCTTCGCTCCAAAGCCGCGCCTTCCAGGGGGAACCAGTTCCCCCTAGATACGCGCCTCCGGCGCGATACCCCCTCCGCTCTCCGAGGGGATCTGGTACCGGCCGTTCCGTAGGGCGGGGGCTTGCCCCCGCCGTCGGGGAGTCCCCGGTTATCCCAGCAGGTGGCACGCAGCCCAGTGACCCGGCGCGTGCGCCCCACGCGGCAGGCCGCGCGGGGGCCCCGGTTTGATTTCACATCCTCGGGCGGAGTGAATCCGCCCTGCGGCAAGGTTTTGCTGCGCAAAACGCTTGGGCGCCGCTGTCGCGGCGGCTCGCTCTCGCTCGCAAGAGCACGCGCCGACTTAACCCAGCAGGTGGCACGCAGCCCAGTGACCCGGCGCGTGCTCTTTGAACTCGGGGGCGGCCTCCTTGCACTTGTCGGTGGCGTAGGGGCAGCGGGTGTGGAACCGGCAGCCTCTGGGCGGGTTCATGGGGGAGGGAATGTCGCCCTCCAGCACGATGCGCTGCCGCTGACGGCTGACCTCCGGGTCGGGCACCGGCACGGCGGACAGCAGGGTCTTGGTGTAGGGGTGCAGGGGGTTCTTGTTGAGCTCATAGCTCTCGGCCAGCTCCACCAGAGAGCCCAGGTACATGACGCCGATGCGGGTGGAGATGTGGCGCACCACGGACAGGTCGTGGGCGATGAACAGGTACGTCAGGCCCAGATCCTGCTGCATGTCCTCCAGCATGTTGACCACCTGGGACTGGATGGACACGTCCAGGGCGGAGATGGGCTCGTCGCAGACGATGAACTCGGGCTTCACGGCCAGGGCCCGGGCGATGCCCACGCGCTGCTGCTGGCCGCCGGAGAACTCGTGGGGGTAGCGGTTGGCGTGCTCGGTGTTGAGGCCCACCATGCCCAGCAGCTCCTTGATGCGGTCGGTGCGCTCCTGCTTGGAGGCGCAGAGCTTATGGATATCCAGGGCCTCGCCGATGATCTCGCCCACCGTCATGCGGGGATCCAGGGAGGCGGAGGGATCCTGGAAGATGATCTGCATCTTGCGGCGGTAGGGCAGCATGTTGACCTGCTTGCCCTTGGCCACCTTGGCGTGGTGCTTCTCCCCGTCCTCGCCCACGGGCCAGGGGTCATCCCCCTGGAAGATGGTCTCGCCGCCGTAGACGATGCGGCCGGAGGTGGGGTTGTACAGCTGCAGGATCGTGCGGCCCAGGGTGGTCTTGCCGCAGCCGGACTCGCCCACCAGGCCCAGGGTCTCGCCCCGGCGGATGAAGAGGGACACGTCCTCCACCGCCTGGACGCCGGGGCCCTTGACGCCCTTGACCGGGAAGTATTTTTTCAGGTGATCGACCTGAACCAGGATTTCATTCTTCTCACTCACGGCCGGTCACCTCCTCCTGTTCCGCCTCCGCAGCCGGGGCGGCCCCGGCCTCCGGCGCGGTGCCGGCGGCCTTCTCCCGCTCCAGCTGCTCCTGCACCCGCAGCCAGCAGGCGGAGCGGTGGTTGCCGCCCAGCTCCACGTAGGGGGGCATCTTCTGCAGGCAGATCTTCATGGCGTGCTCGCACCGGGGGGCGAAGGGGCAGCCCTCGGGGGGATTGAGCATGTCCACAGGGGTGCCCTCGATGGGGATCAGCCGCTCATAGCTCTCGGCGTCCACGCGGGGCATGGAGCGCAGCAGGCCCACGGTGTAGGGGTGGCCGGGCTTGTAGAAGATGTCGTCCACCGGGCCCTGCTCCACGATCTTGCCGGCGTACATGACGGAGACCTTGTCGCAGATCTCGGCCACCACGCCCAGGTTGTGGGTGATGAAGATGATGCCCATGTGGGTCTTCTTCTGGAGGGACTTCATCAGCTCCAGGATCTGGGCCTGGATGGTCACGTCCAGGGCGGTGGTGGGCTCATCGGCGATGAGCAGCTTGGGGTGGCAGATGAGGCCCATGGCGATCATGACGCGCTGGCGCATGCCGCCGGAGAACTCGTGGGGGTACTGCTTCATCCGCTTCTGCACGTTGTTGATGCCCACCAGCTCCAGCATCTCCATGGCCCGCTTGGCGGCGGCGGCCTTGGAGATCTTCTTGTCGTGGGCCCGCAGAGCCTCGATAAGCTGGTTGCCCACGGTGTAAACCGGGTTGAGGCAGGTCATGGGGTTCTGGAAGATCATGGCCACCTCGCTGCCCCGGAAGGCAGCCATCTCGTTCTTGCCGAAGGAGAGCACGTCTCTGCCCTCGAAGGTGATGGAGCCGCCGATGACCTTGCCGGGGGACTGGAGCAGGCCCATGATGGAGTAAGCCTCCTGGCTCTTGCCGGAGCCGGACTCGCCCACGATGCCCATCACCTCGTCGTAGTCCAGATCGTAGCTGATGCCGCTGACCGCCTTGACCTCGCCGGCGGGGGTGAAGAAGGAGACGCGCAGATCCTTGACTTCCAGCAGCTTTCCGGTTTTCTCATTCTGTACCGTCTGTTCCATGGTTATGGTGTCTCCTCCTCTCTTATTTCTTCAGCCGGGGATCCAGGGCATCCCGCAGGCCGTCGCCGAACAGGTTGAACGCCAGGATCATCACGCTGATGATGATGGCGGGGATAATCAGCCGGTAGGGGTAGGTATTGATGCCGCCCAGGGCGTCGGAGCACATGGAGCCCAGGCTGGTCATGGGGGCCAGCACGCCCACGCCCAGGAAGGACATGAAGGACTCGGTGAAGATGGCCGACGGGATCTGCAGGCAGGTGGTGGCCACGATCTGGCCGATGCAGTTGGGCAGCAGGTGCCGCTTGATGATCCGGCCGCTGGAGGCGCCCAGGGCGCGGGCGGCGGTGACGTACTCCTGCTTCTTCAGGGTGAGGATCTGGCCGCGGATGATGCGGCTCAGGCCCACCCAGTACAGGCAGGCGAAGGCGATGAACATGCCGATCAGGTTGGGGCCCACCGTCTTGAAGAACTCCGCCAGGGGGTTGCCCTGGTGGTCTGTGATGAACTGGGTGACATGGGGGCTCATGGCCGTGGAAATGAGCAGGATGATGAGCACGTCGGGCAGGGAGTAGATCACGTCCACGATGCGCTGCATGACCACGTCCACGGTGCCGCCGAAGAAGCCGGAGATGGAGCCGTAGATGGAGCCGATGATGAGCACGATCAGGGCGGCGGCCAGGCCGATGATCATGGACACCCGGGTGGCGATCATGGTGCGCTCCAGGATGTCGCGGCCATACCGGTCAGTGCCGAAGATGTGGGGGAACACCTTCTCGCCGGCCTCGATGCGCTCCAGCTCGTCCAGGGAGTAGCCGAAGGGCTGGGGGGAATAGCCCAGCTCCTTGTAGATCTGGGCCTCGGTCATGCCCTCGTACTTCTCGGAGCCGCCGGCACGGATCTGGGCCCGGATCAGGGCCGCGTCCTTGCTGGTGAACTCCTCGCCGTTGGCCTCGGCCTCGGCCCGGGCGGCCTCAACGGCCTCGTCGGGATCCTGGGCGGCGGTGGCCTCCGCATAGGCCCGCTGGGCCTCCAGGGAGTAATGCCAGGGGTAGAGGTTCTCGGCACCCTTGTTGAAGCCGTCGTTGGTATAGGGTACAATGGCGGGCCCCACGAAGGCGAAGAGCACCAGGAGTACAATGACAGCCAGGGCCACCATGGCCACCACGTTCTTGCGCAGCCGCCGCCAGGCGTCGGCCCAGTAGGACACGCTCTTGCGCTGCTGGATGAAGTCCTCCTTCTCGTCGCTGCTGGCCGGGGCAAAGTCCGCCGCCGTCAGGCTGTTGAGTTCCAGCAGGGGATCCACATTGGGCTGGAGGGAGCCAAGGACGGCCTTTTTCTTTTTCTCTGCCATTCTTTACTCTCCTTTCGTCAGATCAATGCGGGGATCCACTACGCGGTAGAGGATGTCCACCACCAGGTTCATGATGACCACCAGGGTAGCCAGGAAGATGGTGGTGCCCATGATGATGAAGTAGTCGCGGTTCTGCACTGACTGCACCAGATAGCGGCCCAGGCCGGGGATGGTGTACACGGTCTCCACCACGAAGCCGCCCACCAGGGTGAAGGCGGTCAGGGGGCCCAGGTAGGTAATGACGGGGATGACCGCGTTGCGCAGGGCGTGCTTGAAGATGATCTTGGGGGTCATCAGGCCCTTGGCCCGGGCGGTCTTGATATAGTCCTGCCCCAGGGCGTCCAGCATGGAGGAGCGGGTCAGCCGGGCGATATAGCACATGGGGTACAGCCCCAGGGCCAGGCAGGGCATCAGGTAGGCCAGCCACCCGTCCTCGGTCGGGTTGAAGATCACGTTGATGCCCAGGAACTTGAAGGGCCCTCCGTCGTTACAGAACAGCATCAGCAGGAAGGTGGCCACCACGAAGCCCGGCATGGATACGCCCAGGGTACAGATCACCCGCAAAAGGCTGTCGATCCATTTCCCTCGGTTATAGGCCGCCAGACAGCCCAGCGGTATGCCCAGGCAGATGGCCCAGCACAGGGCCACCACACCGATGCTGGCGGAGAGGGGGAACTTCTCCGTGATGATGTCCAGCACGGGACGGTCTTTCTGCATCTTCAGGGAGACGCCAAAGTCCCCGCGGGTGACAATCCCGCCCAGATAGCGCATCATCTGCATGGGCAGCGGATCGTCCAGGCCGTACTTGGCCTCCATCTGGGCTTTCTGCTCCGGCGTGATCTTTTCGTCGTTGAAGGGGCTGCCCGGCACGCTCATCATCAGGACAAACGTGACGCAGGCCACCACCAAGATGGTGATGATGGCCATGACAACCCGCTTCACAATGTATTTTGCCATTCTCTCACTTCCTATAGTATTCTCTGTTCACACATCAAACTTTCCCAATATATGCGTCCGTTTATTTTAGCGCAAAATCCCCCATCCGTCAAGAGAAACCGCCCCGTTTTTGATGGAAGCCCTGCCTATTCTTGCAAGTGTCTTTATATAAAAGACACTTTTCCTTTTCATCGTTCGTCACAGAAGGATTTTCCTGTGGTATCTCATTCGCGGAAATCCGGTTGGAATTTCACAATATGCAGAATCACTTTAATATTTATCCACTTTTGTCCTTCAAAGCACCTGTCTCTCCGTGCAGCACAGCACAATTTGCATTGCAAAAATTACGGAGCGCGGAGCAAATGCCCCGCGCTCCGCGCAGAATGTCAGTCAAAGCCCAGGCCCATATAGCCGTGGGTGCCCGCGCCCCAGCGGGCCTCCTTCCCGGGATCATACCACTTGAGCATGGCGAAGGGCTGGAGGTAGCTCCCCTTCATGCCCTCCCAGCCGGCCGGGGTGCGCACGTGGCAGCGCCGCCCGGGCAGGCGCTGCTCCAGGGCCGCCAGGCCCCGGCCCATCTGCTCCGGGGGCAGCAGCAGTTCCTTGAACAGCACGCTCTCCCCGTCCTCCAGGTACTCGGCGGCGGCGCAGCCCTCCATGCCGCCGGCCACCACCCGGTAGAGCCCGCCGCCGGATATGGCGCTCATACCCTGCTGCAGGTGGATGAGCTGCTCCGGATAGCGTACCGCGGGGACGTCCTCCAGCAGCCGGTTCCGGATGGCGGTGTAGTCCGCCGGCTCCACCGGCTCGGCATAGTCCCCCTCCGCCAGGGGCTCCAGCATATCCTTGAGCAACTCCAGCTTCCGGGTGGAGAAGCTGGCCGTGAAGTCCACGGTGGCAAAAAATTTGAACAGGCTGGGCTCCGCCGGCACAATGGTGAGGCAGTCCACCCCCTGCTCCTTCAGGAAGGCATCCGTCCAGCGGAGCAGCTGCCGGCCGTAGCCCTTGCTGCGGGCCGACGGATCGGTGGCCAGGGCGTAGACGTACCGGGCCGAGGCGGTGCCGCCGTCGGGCAGGCTCAGGGTGTGGGGGAGCAGCGTCAGCATAGACACCACCGCCCCGTCCTCCAGCACCACCGGCGTCTGGGCCTCCGGCCCCCGGCAGTCGTAGAACCAGTCGATAAAGGCATCGTCGTCCCCGAAGGCCGTCTTCCACAGCCGCTTCTGCGCCGGGATCTCCTCGGGGCGGGACAGTCGGATGTCGGTCATTGCGCGCTCCTTTCTCACACAGGCCCGGCCGGTTTGCCGGGGCCCTCTGATGTCACGGTCTCTGCAAAATCGCAGTGTGCTTTTCCACCAGGAGGTCGGGATAGTAGCTCTCCTTGGCCTTGCGCAGGCCGGGGACGCCCATATCGTCCTCCCGGTTCAGGTATTTGATCTCGGGGTGGTGCTCCCGCACCCAGCGGGCGAACTCCCGGTTGATCATGGCGTAGGCCCCCTGAAGCTCGCCGTAGGCCTTCTCGAAGTGGACGTCGTAGGTGTCGGCGGACAGCCTGTCGCCGATGGTGAAGGCCACCACCTCGCCGTACACCCGGATAAGCCCGCCCTCCAGGCCCAGAGCCTCATAGTGCTCCATGGCCGAGCGCAGGGCGATGCCCTCATCGCCCAGATCCCGCTCCTCCACCTCCCCTTCGCGCTGGAGGGAGCGGCGGTACCACTCCTGATCCATCTCCAGACACTCGGGCAGGCTGGCGGGGGTGATCTCCTCGTAAACCCAGGAGGGGTTGTTCTCCTCAAAGCGGTGGATGTGGTTGCGCTTGGCGTGGAGCTTCTTGCCCCCCAGGTCGGCCAGGCGGTCGATGTCGTACAGATAGTCGTACCCGTCCCGGTCGGCGGTGCAGGTGAACCGGCCGGGGAAGAACTCCTCCAGCTCGGCCATCTGGGGCGGGGTCAGGCAAACCAGGCGCAGGGGCTCCCCCCGCTCCGCCGCGTCGGCCTCCAGGGCACGGATGGCGGCGGCGATGTCGCCGGAGCCGGCGGGGTACATATAGCTGTTCCCCGTCCGCCCCCGCAGGCGGATGAGCAGGAAGTTCCCCATCCGCGCCAGCTCGAAGCGGTAGGCCTTCTGCCAGACAAAGAGGTTGGTAAAGTTATAGTCGCAGCCCCGGAGGTTGCCCAGGGCCAGCAGTTCATCCACCCAGGCCTTATCCGCCGGGGTGGGGGCTTGAAACTCGATCATGCAGGGGATGTCTCCTTCGTTTTTGATGCGTCATCCGCCGAAATCATATCACGACCGTGGGGAAATGGCAAGCAAAACCCGTCATATTCCCCCCGCCGGGGCGGCCGCAGGGGCCCGCGGCGGGATTCGCGCCCGG
>ERZ1643246.4510-NODE-4510-length-10927-cov-5.961185_pt1 | contig 10927 bp, 10 predicted proteins | sample MGYA00579265_ERZ1643246 | MGnify/ENA primary metagenome ERZ1643246 (study PRJEB29033, sample SAMEA4952261) | chicken gut metagenome | biome: Broiler Chicken; feature: Gastrointestinal Tract; material: Caecum | place: Ireland | collected 2018 | study: Broiler...
GTGGAGGGCCATTATGGAAAGTAATAAAAATATATCAATAATTATACCTATATATAATGCTGAAAGTACAATAGAAGAATGCTTAATGTCAATATTAAAAGATAACAGGCAAGACATAGAAGTAATTGCTATAGTAGATGGATCAGTTGATAATTCATTAAATATTTGCAAAAAAATAAGCAAAAAAGATAATAGGCTAAAAGTAATATATCAAGAAAATCAAGGAATTTTTTTAGCAAGACAAAATGGTATAAAAAACTCTACAGGAAAATATATAATGTTCGTTGATTCAGATGATTATATGATAAATAACTCTTTAGAAAAAATGAGAGAAATGATAAAAAAATACTCACCAGATTTAATAAGATTTAGATATATGAAAAACAATGGTGAATATGAACAATATAAATACTTTGAAGAAAAAGAAAAATATATAAAAAAAGAAGAATTTAGAGAAAAAATATATCCAATGTTCATATCAGGGTACATGTTAAATGCAATGTGGACTAATTGCATAAAAAGAGAATATTTAGAAAATATAAATATAGACAAATATAAAAATGTGCTATATGGAGAAGATTTAATGTATAATTTGGAAATATTTTCTAATATACAAAATGCAGTATTCTTAGAAGATGTACTTTATAGATATAATACAAATGAAAATAGTATTACTAGAACAAGAGAAATAAAAAGACTCTTAAAAAATTTAGAAGATTGTATAACAATATATACATCATTATATACATATTTAGAAAAGTGGAATATGTTAGATAGCAAAAATATATTAAAAGTACAAGAAAGAATACAAAAAGAAGCATCCAGTATTATAAATTTAATAAAAGAAAAAAATGTAGAATAAATAAAAGAGGAGAAAGGAGAGTATGGTTCTTTACCATGCAAGATTTATATGAAAAAAGTCCTAATTGCAGTACATACACTCCAAATGGGGGGAGTAGAGAAAATAATACTAAATTTACTAAAAAAGATTGACACAACAAAGTATGATATAACACTATTATCTATAGTAAATGATGGTATATATGTAGATGAAGTTAAAAAAATAGAAAATATAAAATATAAATATTTCTTTAATGCATATTTCAAAAAAACAAGAGCTAATAAAGATTCAAAATTATTTAATATATCAAACAAGATTATGAATATTATATGGAAAAAATATTTGTTTTTAATAAAATACTTTCCAAAAAGAGTATATAAAAAACATATTAAAGAAAAATATGATATTGAAATTGCATTTTTAGAAGGAAAAGTAGCAAAAATTATTGCAAACTCAAGTAATCCGGATTCAAGAAAAGTTGTGTGGATACATACTGATATAGAAAATATTCGTAGAAAGAATATATATAGGTCAAAGCGAGATGAAATAGATTGCTATAAAAAGTTTGATAAGATTGTATGTGTATCAGAAGATGTAAAAAAGCATTTTATAAACAAAACTGGAATAAAGAAAAATATTATAGTACAGCCTAATCCAATTAATTCTATAGAGATATTAGAAAAAGCAAATGAAAAAATTGAAGAAGACCTTCCAAAAAAAGGTCTAGTATTATGCGCAGTAGGAAGGCTTGCTTATGAAAAGGGATATGATAGATTACTAAAAGTACATAAAAAACTATTAAATGAGAATATAGAAAATACTGTATGGATAGTAGGTGAAGGATTAGAAAGACCAAAACTAGAAAAATATATAAAAGCCCAGAATTTAGAAGATACTGTAAAATTAGTAGGATATACATCTAATCCATATAAATATATAAAAAATTCAGATATTTTTGTGTGTTCATCAAGAATAGAGGGGTTAAGTACAGTAGTAATAGAAGCGGCAATTTTACAAAAACCAATAGTAACTACAATGTGTTCTGGAATGCAAGATATATTAGGAAAAGATAATTCATGTGCATGTATTGTTCCTAATAACACAAAAGCTTTATTTGGAGGAATAAAAAAAGTATTATTAGATGAAAATCTAAGAAAAAAATATTCAGAAAATATAGAAAAGAGAAAAGAAAGATTTGATATAAATAAAGTTATATTAGATATAGAAAAAATATTAGATGAATAAGGAGAAAAAGCACAATTGATAAAAATAGGTTGTAATTACTTATTAGATGATAATGGAACAAATAAGTATGATAATGTATATAAATATTTAATAAAAAATAATTTTTTACAAGTATTAAAATATCCAGGAAAGGTTTGTAATGTTCAAACTTTAAATTATTGTATAAACTTAGCTAAAGAAAGGAATATAAAAATAGATTTGCATGGACTTCCTCTTATGCAGCCAAGAACACATGGATATAATATTACTAAGAATATTAAATGGTATGAATTACCTGATGATTTAAAAAGTTATATATATAAAAATAGAATAAGTACGCACATTGCAGCAGATAATGGAAAAGATATATTTTCAAAAGAATGCCATGATAATTACATAGAAAATATAAAATCTTTAAAACAAAAATTTAAAGAAAAATATAAAATAGACTTAAAAGTAGGAGGAGAAAATCAATCAGGAGGATATAAGCTTCCTTTAAGAGAGATTTCACCAGATACAATAAGTAAAATGTGGTGTGAAATGGATTTTGGTGTATTTGATATTTCACATGCGAAATTAGACTCAATAGACTTAAATATGTCATATAATGAATATTTAGATAAATTACAATATATAAATAAAGTAAAAATATTACATATATCTGGAGAAAACGACTTAACAGGCAAGTTTATTAATAATCCAGATAAGCATGTACTTATACATGAAAGTGAAATTGAAGATATACAAAAAACTATAAACATATTTAATAATATAGACCTTATAGATACAGAAATTGCATATAACACAGTATATAGTTTAGAAAAAGAACTAGTAATTGAAGTATTAACATTAAATTTATTAATAAATAAGTTAGATAAAAATGAAATAATAGAGAATATGAAATATTTGAAAAATAATCTAAATGAAGACTTATCTAATATAGATGAAGCATTAATAAATATTAAATTAAAGTAAAAGTAAAAAATCAAAGGTAAGAAAAAAATGGATAATTTAACTATAGTTTTAGAAGGCGGAGCTTTTAGAAGTTTATACACATCAGGAGTATTAGATGTACTTATAAAAGAAAATATAGAAGCAAAATGCGTAATTGGAGTATCAGCAGGAGCTCTTACTGGTATGAATTATGTATCTAAGCAAATAGGAAGAAGTAGAGACATCAATATTAATTTTAGAGATGATAAAAGATATGTAGGAATAGAAGCTTTAAAAAAAGAAAAAGGGCTAATAGGCTTTGATTACCTTTTTAATGATATATCAAAATATAAAAATATTTTTGACTATGAAACTTTTAAAAATTCTAAGCAAGAATTTATATCAGTTGTTACTAATTGTGAAACAGGAAAAACAGAATATATTTCTAAATCAGAATGTGACCAAAATAGAATATATAAGGCTGTACAAGCATCTTCAAGTATGCCCCTTTGCTCAAGAATGGTAAAAATAGACTCTAATCACTATTTAGATGGAGCATGTTCAAACTCTGTACCTATAAACATTCCTTTAGAAAGAGGAGACAAAAATATTTTAGTAGTCTTAACTCGAGATATAAATTATAGAAAACCACCAGTATCAAAAACGATGAAAAAAGTATATAAAAGAGTTTTTGCAAAATATCCTAAATTAGTAGAAAAACTTTATACAATACCAGATAGATATAATGAAACAAAAGAATATATAAATAAATTAGAAAAAGAAAAAAGGATTATGGTAATACAGCCACAAAAAGAAGTTACAGTATCAAGGCTTGAAAGAGACAAAGAAAAGCTTAAAGCATTATATTTAGATGGAGTATTTGATATGGAAAATAGATTAAAAGAACTAAAAGATATGATAAAAATAAATAAGTAAAGAATCATTTTAGTTTATAATTCTAATACTAAATATTTAAAACTAATATATATTTTTTAATGAACTGTTTTTTTATGCGAGGAGAAAAATGAATAAGTTAATATACTTAACTACTAATCCTAATAAAGTAAATGAAGCAAATAAATTCTTTGGAAAAAAGTATGGATTCAATATTGAAATAATTAATCCTAATTTTGAAATATTAGAAATACAAGCAGAAACCTGTAGTGAAGTAGCAGCATTTAGTGCAGAATATGCGGCAAATAAATTAAATAAACCTGTATTAAAATCAGATAGTGGATTATATATAGAAGCATTAGGAGGATTACCAGGACCATATAATCATTATTTTGATAAACAAATAGGTGTAAAAAAATTTTTAGAATTATTAAAAAATGAAAAAAATAGAAAAGCAAGATTAGAACATTGTTTTGCTTTTTGCGAACCAGAAAAAAAAGCAATAGTGTTTTCAGGTGGAGGAATAGGAAGAATTGCTTATGAAGAAAAAGGAACGATAGGCCATTGGCATGATAAATTTTATATACCAGATGGGGAAACAAAAACTCTAAGCGAATTGAGGGAAATTGACTATGAAAAAGAAGCAAGCTTTTGGGGAGATGCTAAAGACCAATTTGCAAAGTGGTATAAGGAAAACTACCTTAATTAAGAATCTTTAATATAGAGTAATATAAAAATAGTCTAGTAACAATACTAGACCATAATTCATGAGCGAAGTAAACTAAACCAGCTTTTATACACTTTAGTAGCCATAGCACCAAAACTATATTTGCTAATATCACTTGATGAAACTAAATCAGCTTTGCCGATTTCTTTATTATCTAAATAAAAACTAACTTCTCCAACTTTTTGTCCTTTAGATACAGGAGCAGATATATTATTAAACAATTCTATATTCTGAGAAATACTATTACCCTTTGATTTCTTTATAACAATCCCAACATCATTTTTTAATATAGCATTAGTATAGTTTTCAATTCCTTTATTAATATTTACATTACCTATAACATCACCTTTTTTACCTAAATTTTTGTATTCGTAATTGCTAAAACCATAATCAAGAAGTTTTCTTGCCTCTGTAAATCTAACATCACTAGAAGAACCTTTTAATACAACTGCTATTAAAGATAAACCATTTTTAGTAGCACTAGCAGATAAATTGAAAAGTGCTAAAGAAGTGGAACCTGTTTTTAGTCCTGTACAACCTTCATAATTTCTAACTAATTTATTTGTATTAACTAGCTGTGATTTACCATCTCTAAGGCTATCCATATATATAGTTGTATATTTAGTAATAGAAGGATGATTTACCAAAAGTTCTCTTGACATAATAGCAATATCATAAGCAGATGTTAGATGTCCATCTTCATCAATACCATGGCAATTTTTGAATGTAGTATCATTCATACCAAGCTGTTTTGCTCTTTCATTCATTTTGGCAACAAAAGCTTCTTCAGAACCTTCTAAATATTCTGCCATTGCAACAGTACAGTCATTAGCAGAAACTACACATATAGCTTTAAGCATTTCATCAACTGTAAGTTGTTCTGTTGTTTCAAGCCATATTTGTGAACCTCCCATGCTAGAAGCCTCTTTACTACAAGGAATTTTATCTGTTAAAGAAATCTTGCCACTATCTAGTGCTTCCATAATTAAAAGAATTGTCATAACTTTTGTAACAGATGCAGGCCTTAATTTTTCATGCATATTGTAATCATAAAGAACATTGCCTGTATTTTGCTCGATTAAAATAGCACCACCACAAGTTAGCTTTAATGGATTATTTGTAACAGCCTCTTTACTATTTAATGTAGGAGAGACAGTAGCATTAGAGTTTACAGCATTTGATGTTTGATTATTATTTACAGTTTGATTTGCTTCATTTGTAATATTATTGACTGTGCTACTATTTGTTACATTTAGCTTAGTAGCATTTGTAGACCAAACAGGAATTTCTAAAGAACTTGCAAATGAACTTTTTGACATAAAAAGCATTATTGCTGTGCATATTATAAAATATTTTAAAAACTTTTTCTTCATACATAAATCCTCCAGTTGATAAATATTATTCATAATTAATTGTTTTTAGACCAAAAATGAATTTAATAAATATCATAAAGATAGTTATCCAAAAGTAAAAAAAATATAAATAGTAGAGTATATTATTAAAACTCTACTATTCTTGCATCTACACTATCTTCATCAGAAGAAACATATATTTTAATTGTTTTATCTATATTATTTACAAACTTTAAATCTAGACCACCACTATATGATACAGCAGCATCTTTACCTTCTTCAATATATGCAACTTTTTTCTTATGAGGATGTCTTTCAGTAACTTCAATTCCTTCAATACTTAAAGCAGCATTGTATATAGTTGTACTAACTTGGCAATTTCCTCCACCATAACCTTTTTCAGTCTTTTTATTTACAAAAACATCAGCTTCCATATATCCTTTATCAGCAGATGGACTTCCTACTATTTTATTAAAAGAAAAAGTTTCCCCAGGTGCAATAGTAGTACCATTTATAGTATTACAAGTTATTCTAATGTTGTTTCTTCTAGCTTCATCTCCTTTTAGATTAGTAGAAAAGCTTGCAATTTCTTTTTCTTCAATTGTATTAGATTTTACTTTTCTATCTATTTCTGAATCACCAATAGAAATATTATTAAGTTCATTTATTATATTTTTGCTATCAGACTTTTCTATATTATTAGTAGTATTTGAACTTGCAATATTGTTAGTAATATTTTCTACATTATATTCACTGCTTTTAGTTTCATTATTAAGCCAAAAATATGCACCAAAAGCTAATGCTACTATTATAATAATGGATATTATGATAATAATCGTATTTTTCATTTTTACCTCACATAATATAAAATATTGTTTTTTAATCATAAAATCATAAACTGATTTACATAATTAATATTTATTATGTCCAATATTGACAAAATTTATTTATTTATTATATAATAATTACATAGATAAAAAAGGAAGGAAAAAACATGGCAAGTAAAGTTTGGAAAAAATTACTATTTATAATTTTAGTAATCGCATGTTTATTTGATATAACGATGAAGCTAGTTCAAAGAAATTCATTTAAAAGTGAACTTCAATCATCTGCACAATATGTACAGGATTTAGAGCAAAATGAAATGTTGACAAATAGCTTGCAAAATGAAGCTGAGATAAATAATTAAAAAAATGAATAATATTTCTATTATATATTAAAAGGCACTTTTTAAGTGTCTTTTACGCATTTTTTATAAAAATGTGAATAAAAATTAATATTTTGAAAATCAAAATAATAATAGCAATAAGAAAATAAATATGATATACTAGTTGCAAAAGAAAAATAGGAGATAACGTATGAAAAAAATAGACAAAATAATTAGATGTAAATGTATGCCATATATATTAATGATACTGCTTACAGCTGTAATATGTATACCAATATTTACAATGAACTTATTTTTAAGAAATGAAGCTACTCTTCATATGGCAAGAATTATATCAATAGACGAAGTATTAAAAGATGGAGTATTCCCACCAATTATAGACTATAAATTCATGAATGGTTTTGGCTATGCATTAAATCTTTTCTATGGACCACTTACCACATATATACCAATAGTTATATATAACATATTTGGTACAGCAGGCTTAAGTTTTAAAGTATTTAGTATTTTAACAGTAATTGTATCTTTTATTGCTATGTATAAATGCACATATAGTATAACTAAAAGAAGAAGTATTTCTACAATTTCAGCTCTTCTATATATATCAATGCCATATAAATTGTCTAATATTTATTCAAGAAATGCAATAGGAGAATTTACTGCTTTAATATTTGTGCCAATAGTATTTGAAGGGTTATACAATATATTAAATGGAGACAAAAAGAAATCTTATCTTTTATCTATAGGTATAATAGGTTTAGTATTGTCACATACAATATCAACAATATATATGGCTTTATTCTGTTTGATTTATTTATTATTAAATATTGATAAACTAAAAAATATTAAAGTATGGAAAATATTTGGTATAAATATAGTAATTTCATTTTTAGTATGTGCTTTTTATGCAATTCCGCTTTTAGAACATATGTTAAGTGCAGACTATACTATATTTTCACCACAAAAAATGGGAAGCACACCAGAAGCAGTTCAAAATACTGGTCTTAGTTTAGGAGATTTATTTGCAAATGAAGCAGGTGATCAAGAGATTAGATTTTCACTTGGTTTTGTTACTATAATTTTAAGTATACTTACATTTTTTTGCTATAAAAAAATTAAAAAGGATTATAAAGATACATATATATCATTCATAATCTTAAGTATAATCACATTAGTAATGAGTACAAAATTATTTCCATGGCTTCTTATGCCAAACTTTCTAACTGTTATCCAATTTGCATGGAGAAACTTAGGCTTTTTTGCTTTTTTTGCATCTTTTGTACTAGGAGTAAATGCAATAGTATTTGCAGAGGATATATTAAAAAAAGAAGTTTTTAAAGATACATTTATATTTGCAGTTATAATAAGTATTTTTGTATTTAGCTTTTTAGGAGTATTAAGAGACTGGAAGTTTGATGATTTATCTGGTGAAAGTCTTCTCGATAAAAGAATTAAAGAAAATGAAAAAGTTCCTGTTTTTCAAGTAAATAGAGAATATATGCCATTAAAAGCTAACAATGATTTAGATTATGTACAAAATAGGGAAAATAAGACTTATGTTATATCTGGAAAAGCAGAAATTATAGAAGAAAATAAAGAAAAGCTTAGTGATGATATATTTATTGAAAATGTAGAAAGTAAAGCAGTTTTAGAGCTACCATATCTATATTATTTAGGATATGACGCAGAGATTAAATATGATGATTCTAACTTTGAAAAATTAGAACTTACAGAATCAGATAAAGGATTTTTAGAAGTAGAAATTAAACAGTGCCAAAAAGCACAAATAAAAGTAAGATATAATGGAACAATTTTAGAAAAAATAAGTTATATAATATCTGCTTTTGGTCTTATTATTTTAATTATATATATTATAAAAGAGAGAAGGAACAATGGACAAAATAAAAAAGAAAAACAAACTAATTAAATGTATAAAGAAAAATAAAATAATTATTCCAGCTATTTTCATTATTTTAGTTAGTATAATTATATCTATTCCAATGTTAAGACAAGATTTTAATATGCAGCAAGATGATGGTATTCAACATATATGTAGGCTTATTGGTACATATAGTTCAGTTATAGAAGATAAAGAAATGTTCCCAGTTATAATATCTAAATTTTGTAATAACTTTGGATACTCTTGGAATTTATTTTATAGTCCACTTACAGCATATGTACCTTTAATATTTAAAATATTTAATTTATCATTTACAATGTGCTTAAAATTGTTTTGTTTGCTAATAAGTATATTAACTGGTTTTTCAATGTACTTTTTTGTAAAAAAATTACTAAGTAATATAGATATAATAGAAAATAGAAAGATTGAGGCAGTATCAATACTTTCTGCAATATTATATATATTAGTTCCATATAGACTAAATGATATGTATATAAGGCTAGCAATTGCAGAACTTTGCTCTTTTATATTTATACCAATGATTTTTAATGGGTTATATAGTATAATAAATCTAAAAAAGAAAACTAATTTGCTAGCATATGGAGCAAGTTTAATGCTTTTATCACATAGCATGCTTACAGTATATTTAGCATTGTTTTGCTTAATATATGTAATTGTAAATATAAAAAAATTAGACAAATGGATAATCATTCAATTATTAAAAAATACACTTATTATATTGTTACTTTCAGCTTTTTATACTATTCCTTTACTTGAAAGTAAAATCTCAGCAGATTATGAAGTATTTAATGAATCACATATGCTAAGAGAAGATGCTTTAATTGTTTTAAAACCGAATATATTAGAAATCTTTTTTCAAAAACAGGGAAGAATGATATATGGATTAGGAATAGTAACCATTATTGGCTGTGTATATAGTATATTTGCAATAAAAAAACTAAAGGAAAAGAAAAATATAATACTTTTTTTAGTACTTGGACTAATATGCACTATAATGTCACTTGACATATTTCCATTTGAAAAACTTCCGTCATTTTTTACAATGATGCAGTTTTCATTTAGACTTTTAGAATTTGCATCATTTTTCTTGGTTGTAGTATGTTCGGTTACTATTGGAGTTCTAGTAAATAAAATGAATATTTATACAACATTAGGATTAACATGCTTATCAATTCTTTTATTACTTCCAAGTCTTGATACTTTAAGATATGATAAAATGAATTATGAGGAAAGTGAACTAAAAGAAGGAGTAAGAGTAACAAGTAATACAGGTAGAGTTCATGCAGGTCTAGCTAGTTTTGAATACTTACCTACTAAAGCTTTTAATAATAGAAGTTACTTAGAAAATAGAGAGGATATCCCGATTATTCTAAATAATGTAGTAGATACGGAAAATGAAAAATATATTATTTCTAATTATATAAAAGATGGAACGAATTGTACATTTAATCTAGAAATTAATCAAGAAGTTGATAATAACATAGATAATGAAAAAGAAAGTATAATAATTGAACTTCCATATATATATTATATTGGCTATACTGCAGTATGTGAATATGAAAACAAAGATGGAGAAATAAAAAAAGAGTATATAAAAACAGAAGAGTCAGATAATGGTTTTGTGCAAATAGAATTAAAAGATGAAGAGATACAAAAAATGCAAAATATTAAAATTTCTGTAAATTATACAGGTACAATATTAATGATAATTTCTTATTCTATTTCTATATTAACAGTAATCTTTTTAATATTACAAAAGGGTTGTATTGAGTATAAACGTTTTAGAAATACATATAAAAAATAGTGAAATAAAAAAGAAATTCAAACATATAAGAAAGAATTTAAATAAAAATATTGATAAATTAAA
>ERZ1643246.4511-NODE-4511-length-10923-cov-3.351399_pt1 | contig 10923 bp, 10 predicted proteins | sample MGYA00579265_ERZ1643246 | MGnify/ENA primary metagenome ERZ1643246 (study PRJEB29033, sample SAMEA4952261) | chicken gut metagenome | biome: Broiler Chicken; feature: Gastrointestinal Tract; material: Caecum | place: Ireland | collected 2018 | study: Broiler...
CGAAGGGCCGCAGGCGCCCTCCCCCAATTTGATTGCGTAGGTTTCCACCGGGAATGTGCACAAGGAAGACGTTCGCAAGGGGACGGAGAGGTGAAGAGGCTTCACGCGGGGACGCCGTCCGGATCTTACACAGGCTCCGAAATTCGCAGCGGAGAGGCGGACAGCGGCAGCGGCGGGCAAGCGAGGTACTGTTATGTTCAAGTCCGATTTTTTGAGGAAGCTTGCTTAACAGGAGGGCACTCCAATGTACTCATTAAACACAGGGATCAGAAAATAGACAGTTTCCGCTGATAGCGGGCGCCGAGGCGCTGCAGGCTGAAACGGCAACCGCACCGATTATGGGCATTTCGTGAAACATACGTCTTGGTGAGATCTCTTACAACTGAATACGACAAGCAAAAAAACCGCCCGCGGCACGCAAGCGTGCCGCGGGCTTATTCTGTATTTTGCCGACCCGATGGCAGGGCGCCGCGTGCGGGCGTCAGTGCAGTGTGCTGAACCGTATGTCGTACGCCGCACGGGCGGAGGAAAGGAGCGTTTTTTCATACGCGTCGTATTCGCGCGGGAAATTGCGGTACAGCGCCTGTTTCAGCCCGAACAGATCGCAGCCGCTGTCCGCGCATTTTTTCAGGATCGCCGTCAGCTGTTCTTCAAATTCCCGTTCGGCTGCGCGCAGTACGCTGCCCGGCACGATCGTCTTTTTTGCCGCCTCATCCAAGCCCGCCGCCGTGTCCGCATCGGCGATCTGCGCGTTTGCGCGGATACGGAACGAACATATCGGTACGCCGCCTTCCAGCGCGAGTGCGCGGGACTTCTGCGAGATCTTCATTTTCAGGCTGAACGTGACGGGTTCGCCGTTCTCTTCGGCAACGACTTCGCCGAACGCAAAATCCGTCGAGGTTTCCGCAAGGTTGAACGCGAGCGTTTCTGCGGCTTCGAGCACGGCGGCGCGTTTTCCTTCGTAAAAAAGCATCGTTTTAGAGGCGTCGAACACGTCCGCGTTCCCGCCCGACCCGCTTTGCCCGCTGCCGCCCGAAGAACTTCCGCCTGTCTGCCCGCCGTCCGCGGAACCGCCTCCGCCCTCCGAAGGTCCGCCGCTTTCCGCTTCGGGCAGGCGGGCGAGAAAGGGGAGATAGCCGCTTTTTGCCGCAGAATAATAGCCTTTGGCGAAGTCGCGCAGGTTGGTCACGCATACGAGCCCCGTCTTCTGTGCTTCGGACGAAAGCACTTTCGCGATCGCCATCGTCGTCAATTCGCCGACGGGCGAACTCGCCCCGAGCATCTCCTGCGCGCGCCCTTCGCAGACGGCGACCAGGCAGGAATCTTCCACGAACTCGCTGCGCAGGAAATACCCGAGCACGCGGAAGACGTCGCCTTCGGCAACGTCTTCGCCGAGCAGGATCAGGCGGCAGTGCACGAGGGTGGGGTACCAGCCCGTTTTGCGGTTGACTTCGGCAATTCCCGCTCCCACCGTTTCGGCGGAGGGGATGCTTACGTTGCTCGCCTTGTTCGCGTTTGCGTCGGGCACGGCGATCTGCGCGGTAACGCTCCATTGTCCCTCCGTTTCTTCCGAGCTGTCGATGCCGATCGCGGCGACGATCGCCGTTTTCTGGATGTCGATCAGCCCGAAATCGTTGGAAAAGAACAGCAGGACGAGCGCGCCCGCGGCGATAAGGAAGACCCATGACCAGAATTTATTCATGCTCCCTCCTTTCCCGCCGCCGCAGGAGGCGGGCAATGCGCGCAGCCCTTCGGCGCGCCGTTTTTTTACGCGCCGCCTTTGCGTTCTGTTCCGGCGTGCCGCGCCCCGCTTTCGGTTTTTTCCGCAAAAACAGGCTCAAAAGCGGCAGCGCATAGCAGAACAGCAAAAAGACGGGGAAGGCGTACCGCATCATGAACGTCTGCACGGCATTGAAAGAGTAGTTGAATACGATCGCCAGCACGAGGAGCAGAAGATTTGCCCCGGCCGCGGGGAAAACGGGCGCAAGGTGCGGGAACGCTTTGCGGAAGCAGTGCACGCTCAGCTGTATGGGGATGCACAGGTAAAAGATACAGACGAGCGCGATCGAAAAGATAAAGAGGAAGTCCGCGCGCCCGAGCGTGGTATAGATCGTCGAATATTTTGCGATATGAGCCAGCGGGTACTGCGACAGGATGGACAGTTCTTCAAAGATCCCGTAAAATACGGCGAGATACAGCAGGACCGCTCCCGCCCCAGCGGCGAACGCGGCAAGCACTTTCCACATCCCTCCCTTTTCGTACCTGAAATGCCCGAGGAAGAGCAGCGGGAACAGGCATTCGGTGAACCAGGGCAGCCCGAACAGGCTTCCCGTAAAAATGCCGCGCACGCCTGCCGCGCCCGCCGGCTGCAATGCGCCGAAATAGGCGTGCGGAAGGGCGAGCAGGATGAGCGCCGTAAACGCGAGCGCGAAAACGGGGAGAGAGATGTCGGCGATCCTGCCGATCGTTTTCAGCCCTTTGACGCATGCGAAACAGCATACCGCGAAAAACGGGGTGAAGGAGAGGAGGGAGGGCACGTTCTCGTACAGTACCTGCATGACGAAGTTTTTCTGTTCAAGCACGGGCAGTGCGGCGGAAAAAAGCAGGAAGAGCGCCAAAAGCACGTACAGCGTTTTCGCCGCCACTTCGCCGAAGGTGTACCGCAGCAGGTCGAACAGCGTGCGGTCCGTCCGCGAGGAGAGCCACATCACGAGCGCGATGACGATCCCCTCAGCCAGAAAGTTCAGCCCGGCAGAGAGGAGCAGGTCGTTTTTTGCGTAATACGAGAGCGTGGATGGGTAGATGATGAGCTTTGCGACGGGCAGCACCGCCGCAAACAGAAAGCAGATCTGCCGCAGTTTGAGTTTATCCATTGTCCTTTCTCCTGTTTCTGACTTTCAGCCGCGTCTTGTTTTTGCCGCGGAACACGGCGGGGCGGCTGCGCAGCGAGTAGATGTCCGTTTTGAGCAGGCTGTCTTTCAGATCGCGGCGGATGAGCGGCGAAAAGGGCGCGAGCAGCGGCGTGCCGTATCCGTCCGAAGAGAGCAGGTAATAGAGGATGAGCGCCGTCAGCAGCAAAATGCCGTAGGTGCCGATGCTCCCCGCCACGATGACGAAGGCGATGCGCACGACCGACAGGGTGCCCGTCAGGTCGGGAACGGTGTACGCCGCGATGCCCGAAAGCGCCACGATGATGATCGCGGGCGAAGAAACAAGCCCCGCTTTGACCGCCGTATCGCCCAGCACGAGCGCGCCGATGACAGAGAGCGCGAGCGCTACGTATTTCGGCATGCGCACGCTCGCCTCGATAAGGATCTCTAAAACGACCAGAAGGAAAAACAATTCCAGGCTGGGCGAAAGGGGGATGCCCTGGATGCCGCCCGATATGGTCATGAGCAGCGCAAAGGGCAGAAGCTGTAATTTGAACAGCTGCGCCGCCACGTAAAAGGCGGGCAGAAACAGCGCGATGCACACCGCCGCAAGGCGCAGAAGGCGGGTGATGGTCGCACGGTAGGGCGAAACAAAGTAGTCCTGCGCGCTCTGAAAATCCTCGCTGAGCATATACGGCAGGGTCAGCGCGATGGGCGAACCGTCCACCAGCACGCCCGCGCGCCCTTCCAGAAGTTTGGCGCAGAACACGTCCGGCTTCTCCGTCGTGCCGACCTGTTTGAAAAGGGAGTACGGCTTTTTGGCGAGGAACTGCGCGATGTACGAAGAGTCGGGCACGCCGTCGATCTCCACGGCGGCGATGCGCTCTTTGATCTCCTCCACGATGCGCGCGTCGGTGATGCCCTCGAGGTAGACCACGCTCACCACCGTCTTGCTGTACTTGCCGACCTTCTGCGTGTCCAGCCGCAGGGCGGGGCTCTTGATGCGCCGCCGCACCAGCCCCATGTTCGTCTTTATGTCCTCGATGAACCCTTCGCGCGGACCTTTGACGGTGATCGCCGTCTGCGGTTCCGTGACGGCGCGCACGGCGATCTTTTTTGTGCCGAGCACGACCGCGCCCGCAATGCCGTCGATGAGCAGGGCAGGGTTGCCCGCTAAGATCTCGCTTGCTGCGCTCTCCGCGTCGTCCGCGTCCTTCATTTCGGGGAAGTAGAGGAGCTTTTTCGCCTCCTCGCGGCTCTTCGGCGCTTTGGCAAGCGTTAGGGGCTTTGCCGCAAGTTCGCCGAGGCTTTCCTTATCCGTGATGCCGTCCGTATACACCGCCGCACAGCTCTTCCCGTCCGCGGTGCGGAAGGTATACACGAGCACATCCTCCGCGGGAAGGATGTCTTTGAGCAGTTTTACGTTGTCCGGAAGTTTCGTCCCGAGTTTTTTTGCCGACTTATCCACGCAACAAGCATGCGCAGGATTTTTGTTTTTATAAGCGCCGCCGCGCGCAGGAGGGCGGCGGCATGGCGGAAGGCGCGGGGGCGGTGCAGGCAGGGCGGCAGAGAGGTTCGGCGCGGCAAAAGGAGAGCGGCGGGCGATAGAAGGGCACGGCGCGGGCAAGAGGTGTGGAGGACAGGGAGGGGCAGGGGGCGGAGTCAAAACCCGAAAGAGCGTGGCGTGCCGCGCAAAAAAATGGCGCTTACCCTTGGTTTTGCGGGCAGGCGCGTGGTATACTGGAATTGCGGAGGAAAAAGCTGTATGGATCTTGTCGGGTTTGTTTCCTATCTGCGGCAGTTCAAGGCGGATGTGCTGCTGTTCGGGCTTGCGGCATGGGGCGTTTCGCTGCTTCTGCAAAAGACCCTCCTCAAAAAGGCGGGCGCGAAGGTGCAGGCGTTCCTGCCCTTTGCGCTGGGCACGGTGCTGTACGCCGCCTATCGCCTGATCCTGTTCGGGGTCTGCGACGCGGCGGCGGAGAGCGCGCTTGCCGAGGGGCTGACCTGCGGCGCGTTCGCCACGGCGCTGCACGTCCTGCTCGCCCGTACCGATAAGGGCGTGAGCGTGAAAGCGGCGTGCGTGCAGAGCGTGCTGGCGGGGTATATCACCCTCTCCGCCGAGGAGGCGGAGGCGCTTGCCGAGGCGATCGAAACGGACGAGGCGGGCGCAAAAGAGCGGCTTGCGGCGTATGTCGGCGAGGCGGCGGATACGTTTTACCTGCTCCTTTCCGAAACGCTGAAAACGTTCGGCGCAGAGAGCTGAATACCGCAAAACAGGAAACGTTCTGCTGAAACGGGGGCAGGCGGGCGCGATCGCGCCCGCCTGTTTTTCGCGCAGAACGGGCGCCCGCCTGCGCCCGCTTTTTGCAGTCCCGCTTGCGTACAAAAGCCCGCCGCCCCGCACGAAAAGTGCGGGGCGGCGCAGCGGCGGCGCTCTATTATCGGCGTGCGTGTTCTGCCTTTTTCAGATTTTCAAGCATTCGGGCGAGGTTCGCGGCGTTCTGCTCGTCGGAGACGGTCGGGTCCTTGGTGAACCGTTCGCAGGGCAGGGCGGGGCAGCCGCCGCAGTCCGTCTGTTTTTTGCCGTTCACGCAGCAATCGTACACGGCGCATCGCGCGGCGCCCGTGTATTGCAGCCAGTACACCTTTCCGCGTATCGCACGGCAGCCCTTGCAGGCGGCGGGGAAGCGCGCGCAGTCCGCGCATACCGCCCCGCAGGGCGAGGGGCGCAGCACTTCGTCTTTCCACAGCCACCACTTGCAGCGCGCGGGGTCGGGCGCTTCGCTGTTCACATAGTATTCGACGGCGCGGTACAGGTACAGCTGGCAGCGGTCGAGCGTAAAGCCGCGCAGGGCGCACTCCTCGGCGTACAGTTCGTCCGCCGTTTTGCCCTTCAGCGAGGCGACCGTCGTATAGCCCATGGCGATGAGGTCCCGTTCGGTCGCCTTTCCTACGTTCGGGATGGTGCGCAGTTCGCTCATGTGCGCCTCCTTTTGCCTTTGTTTCCGCCTTCAGTATAACACAGGAAGGCGCCGCCGCGCAAGGCTTTTGCAAAAAAAGAGAAACGCGCCGTACCCGACGCGCCGTGCCGGAAACGCCGTGCCCGACGCGCCGTGACGGACGCCTGCGAAAGGGCGGGCGCGTCCCGCCGATGTTCCGGCGAATCAAAAAACGCCTCCCCGGGCGGGGAGGCGTGCGCGCCGCTTGCGGCGCAGACGATCATAATGCGATATAGTCCGCCTTTCCTGCGGCGGAGAGGTCTGCCGTGACCGTATGCAGGAGCGCTTCCTGCGCCTGCTCGGCGGCGACGGAGAGCACGAGCTTTTCATGGGGCAAAAAGCAGCTCAGCACGCTTTCTCCCTCCGTTTCCGTTTCGGAAGGGACGAACGCCTCCTTGCCCGCGCGTTTGAACAGGCTCTCTTTCGCCGTCCAGAGTTTTAAAAAGCTCCGTTCGTCGGGCACGCCGCGCTCCTGTTCTTTGGGCGTGGCGATGCGGCCGAGCAGCGCGGCGAACGGCCTGCCGTTTTCCTCCTCGATGTCCACCCCGACGGGCGCGCGCGACACGGCGACGGCGGCATAGCGGTCTGTGTGTGAGAGCGAAAACCAGCACTGCGAGCACACCCATTTGCCGCTCTGTTCGCGGCGGACGTCCGTTTCGCGCAGCTCGATGCCGAACGTGCGCTTCATCGCAAATTCCAAAAGCCGCCATACGGTAGCTTTCTGCGCCTTCACCTTTTCGTTCGTACAGCCGTCGATCTCGCGCTGCCGTTCTTCGGGGAAGAGCGCGCCGCCTCCGCCTGCGGGCAGGGGCGCGACGTACACTTCGGTGCGCGGCAGCGAGCGCCACATGGCGCGCACCGCGTCCACCTGCGCGCTCTGTTTGGCGCCGAACGCGCATTCGTAGGCAAAATGTTCGCAGTTGTTGCGCAACAGGTCGTACCCGCGCATGCCGATTTTGGCGCGCGCGTATGCCGCGATCTCTTCCCGCGGGCGCATGCGCCTGCGCTCCGTGAAGGAGGGCTTTCCCGTTTCGAGGAAATTTCCGCACAAAAAGGTCTGTATGTCCGTCGAAACGACGCATACGTCCCTGCCGTCCGCGGGCAGCCCGCCGACGGGCGGCATGCCGAACGCGATCACTTCTTCGTCCGAAAGGTACACGCCGTAGTGGTAGATCTGCCCCAGCTTCACGCGCACGATGTCGCCCGTCTGCGGCGGATCGGGAAGCCACTTCATGCGTCCGTTCTCTCCGCGATGTAGTCGATCACGTCCGCAACGGTGTTGAAATCTTTGAACTCCACGCAGTCGAATTCGATGTTGAACATCTCTTCGATGGCGATGACGATGTACAGCATGCCCACGGAGTTCAGCCCGATGTCCGTATGCAGGTCGGAGCTTTCGCTCATCTTTCCGATCAGCTCTTCCGCGTCGGGCATGGTGTGCTTTAAGATCAGTTTGAGTTTGTCTAAAATTTCTTCGCGTGTCATTGTCCGTTCCTCAGGATCTTCATGCTCGGGCTGCGTTTGAAATCGGTCTCGCGGATGATGATGCGGCTCACGCGCGCAAAGGAGGGGAGGGTCTGGTTGATCTTGTTCAGCTCCTCTTTCAGGTACGCCTCTTTGTCTGCGGCGTCCGCCTTGGCAAGCTCGCTGCGGCGGGGCAGCACTTCGAGCACGAGCAGCTCTTTCCCGTTCTCCGTTTTGGCGTAGACGAGGCAGTCCTGCACGGCGGGGTGCGAATCGAATTTGTTTTCGATCTCTGCGGGGGAGATGTTCTCGCCCGTGGAGAGCACGATCACCTCTTTGATCCTGCCCACGATGTACAAAAATCCGTCCTCGTCCATGCGCACGAGGTCGCCCGTGCGGAACCAGCCGTCGCTGTACGCCGCCCTGTTCTCTTCCTCGTCGCCGACGTATCCGCTCATCATGTTCGTGCCTTTGAGCCAGAGTTCGCCGTCCACGATCTTCAGTTCCTGCCCGGGGTAGGGGTAGCCGACGGAATCGGGCTTCGTCTCCGTTTCGGCGTTGCCGCTCACCAGGTTCGCGCTCTCCGTCAGCCCGTACCCGGGGAAGAGCGAAACGCCGAGTTTTTTGTACTCCGCGATGAGGTAGGGCGGCACGAACGCCGCGCCGCAGATGATCGTTTTCAGCGAATCGCCGAGCATATTGCGCCCGAACTGTTTGGAGAGCCCGAGCGCCATCTCCGCGAGCGCGGGAACGAGCACGAGGATGTCGGGCCTGAACACGGCGATGTCTTTGAACATGTCTTTGTTGTTGCGGCAGATGAACAGCGTGCTGCCCGTGTACAGCGACGTCATCAGGTTGCGGATCAGCCCGAACACATGCGTGAGTGGCAGCACGAGCAGGTAGCGCAAGCCGAATACCTTGCGGATGCCGTAGCACCCGTTCCGCGTGCCCGCCATCACGGCGCGGTGGCTTAAAAGCGCGCCCTTGCTCTTGCCGCCCGTGAACAGCACGGCGCAGCCGTCCTCGCCCGCGGCGGGCACGGCAGGGGCGGGGTCGCCCGCCTCGCCGCAGCCGATGAGCGTAAGGCGCGGGTTCTTTTCGGCGGCAAACGCCGTCTTTGCGCGCAGTTCGTCCGCAACGACGAGCGCTTTGAGCGAAAATTTAAGGCTGCACCCGAAAACCGTCGTTTCGTCGAGGTGGGGCGGCAGCAGCACCGCGACCGCGCCCGCCGTCACGACGGCGAGGTAAGCGCGCACAAAGGCGAAGCTGTTGGGCGCGAACACGCCGACACAGTCGCCCTTTTTTATGCCTTTGGCAAGCAGAACGCCGCGAAGGGAGGCAACTTCTTCGTCGATGCGGGCGTAGGTATAGCGCTCGCCCGCGTCCTCGATGGCGACAACGCCGCCGAATTCGGCGACTTTGTCCTGCCACATGGCGGTAACGGAGTCATACTCCCTGATCCTCGCGAACGTCTGTGCGTCCGTGTACTTTTCGAACATTTTTTTCTCCTTTCCGTTTTTTTGCAAGTTTGGTTTCAAGGTATAGTTTCAGCGCAAGCTCCCGTGCGTGCAGCACTTCCGCCGCGCGTTCGACGTCGGCAAGCGCCGCGCCCTGCCCGCAGTACTCTTCCATGCGGACGGATTCGCCGATAACGATGTGCAGGCGGTTGTACCAGTGCCTGTTCGGCTTGATATAGACGGGCACGACGGGGACGCGGTTTTTCATCGCCATGAGCACGACGCCCGCGCGGAAGGTGTTGATCGTCTCTTTTTCGGCGTTGAGTTCGCCTTCGGGGAAGATGGTCACCACGCCGCCTTCGCCGAGGCGTTTGCCCACCTCGCGGAAGGTCTGTATGTTGAAGTTTTCCTTGTCGACGGGGATGCACAGCATCCTGCGGAAAAACCAGTTCCCGAGGTGGGAGGCGAACAGGTTTTCGGTCGCCACCATGTGCAGCCGCCTGTACCATACCGCAAGCAGCATGTTGATGGGGTCGAGATAGCTCTGATGGTTCGCCACCGTCATTGCCGCGCCGCGGAGCTTTTTGTGCGCTTCCTTGTTTTCGTAATGCCAGCGCGGGCGCAGCGCGATGAGCGTGGGCAGCGCCGCCGTCAGCTTTACAAAGTCAAACAAAAAATAGCGGAAAGAAAAGAGCTTAGCTTTCTTTCTTTTTTCGGTTTTGTTGTTTTTGGGTTTCGAGTTCATAGCCGAGTCCAATGACCTTTTCACGCAGCGCTGCCGAGATCGCCTCCAGGTTGGTCCGCTCGTCGGCGCCGTCCTGCCAAAGGTCGCGTGCAAATACGGGTTTGCCGATGATGACTTCCGCGCGCTGTTTTCTGAAATAACTCCCGTTCGTGTACACGGGGATGACGGGCGCGCCGCTCTCTAAGGCGATGTACGCGGCGCTCGTCTTGAAGGGGAGCGGCCGCTCCTCGCCTTCGACGGGCAGCCGCGCTTCGGGGAAGATGCCGACCACGCCCTTGCGTTCCAGGATCTCCAGCGATCTGCGGACAAAGGAAAAGTCGTATGCGTCCCTGTCTACAAAGATGCCGCCCATCGCCCGCAGGAAGTGTTTCAGCACCCTGCGGCGGAACAGCAGTTCCGCCATCTGGTAGCGCAGCGTGCGCCGCCAGAACACGAACAGGAACACGGCGTAGTCGTAGACGGAAGTGTGATTCGAAATGAGGATGGCAGGCCCCTTCAGCCGCCTGCTCTGCACCGCCTTGTCTTCATAATAGACTTTTGTGCGGAACAGGATCTTCTGAACGGGCCAGCCGGTGATCTTTACAAGCGCATTAAACAGCCGCTTCATTTTTGCTTTCGGGAAGTTCCTCCGCCGCGACCTGCGATTCCTCCGCCGCATAGAATTTGTTCACGTCCTTCTGCAGGAGGGAGAGGGAAACGATGTTCAGGAAGGAGAGGGGAAGCAGGATGCCGAACACGACGGAGAGCACTTTCCGCCCGCCGAGCGCGATGCCCCGCTCCGCCGCCTTCTCCGCGAGCGCCTTATTCAGGCGCAGCATCGCAAAGATGCCGAAGAAGGGGATAAAGCACCCCAGCGCCCAGAAGAGGGCGCATTTCCCTTTGCCCGTGAGCTTTTTGACGGAGGAGAGCAGCATCCCGTACCAGATGAACCCGAACAGGAAGCCCGAAAGGACGGAGAGCGCGATCTGCACGAACAGGATCTCGCCTTTCTCTTCCTTTTCGCGGGTCACGTTTTCGTATGCGGAGATGTCGAGGTCGGGATACATCTTTTTGAAGGATTTCGCCACTTCCGCGGGCGAGTAGTCGCGCGGCATGCGGAAGGCGAACAGGAACCCGACGACGCACAGGATCGCGACGATGAACGGCACGATCATGACGCCGAAGTTATACACGTTGCCCGTGCCGAGCAGGCTTTCCGCGACTTCTTGCGCGCTCAGAAGCTCCGTCGCCTCCGCCCATACGAAGCGGAAGTCGCCCGAAACGAAGATGTTTTTGAGGATGTCGTACACGCCGTACGACGCGATCGCGCCGACGACGCTCGTCGCAAACGCCTGCGCCGCAAAGTACATGGCGCTGTGGTTCTTTTTCAGCAGCTTTTCCTCGACGGA
>ERZ1643246.4512-NODE-4512-length-10921-cov-14.545003_pt1 | contig 10921 bp, 5 predicted proteins | sample MGYA00579265_ERZ1643246 | MGnify/ENA primary metagenome ERZ1643246 (study PRJEB29033, sample SAMEA4952261) | chicken gut metagenome | biome: Broiler Chicken; feature: Gastrointestinal Tract; material: Caecum | place: Ireland | collected 2018 | study: Broiler...
TCACGGCTGATCGTGATGACTCTGTTCTTCATAGGATACCTCCTGCAATGATTTTTGCCGCGGGCATATGATTGAGTTTTTTGATCTCAAATCCGATCAGGATGAACGCAAGTCCGTCCGCCACGGGTCCCGCCCAAAGCACGCCCGTCACGCCCATATAGATGGGGAGCACCACCGCCACGGGGATGAGGAACACGATCTGCCGCGACAGGGTGACGATCGCGGATTTGACGGGTTTGCCGATCGCCTGTAAGAAGATCGCCGCCACCGTCTGGAACCCGTTCACCTTTGTCTTTGCCATTTTTTGCCTCCGCAATTAAGTAACATATTACCTATTTAACAAAAGAAAGAGACAGCGGACCGCGCAGCCAGCCTCGGTACACTGTCTGATGATCGGAATGTCTTTTCAGACGTCAGTCGGGATCTGCATTCTGAAGAAACTTTTCAACCAACTCCTGAAACGTCTTCTTCTCCTCTTGAGTGAAATTTTTGCACAGTTCCGAAAAGACCTCTTCGTCCTGCGCAAGAATCATCTTATGGATCCCCGCAGACTTCTCTGTCACCGTGATCTTTTTATACCGCTTGTCGCTCGTCCCCGGAACACACTGCAAAAAACCTTTCTTCTCCAGCTTCCGCAGAAGAACGGTCATCGCAGGGTGCGTGACGCGCTCAAGCCGCTCCAGATCGTTCTGATGAATCTCCGTCCACCCCGCTTCCTCCAGTCGGCTGACCGACCCGAGAACGCGCAACTGTACGGACGTCAGCCCCATCGCCGCCGCCTTTTCGTCCATTTTCTTTCGGAAAACCCGATTGATGATCGCAATCTTTAATCCGAACGGCATTCCCGCAGACATCTTTTTCTCCGAAAATAGGTAATATATTACATATTATATTCTTTCCGTTTGTTTTGTCAAGGAAATTGAGCCGCCCGAAAAATTTTTTCCGCTCTTCCTCCCCGCAATGCCATGCAAGTTTTTGAAGCATGAAAAAACACGCCTCCCCTGCTTTGACAGGGAAAGCGTGCCCTCAATCATTGATTGTCCTTCGGTGCATCGGAATATTTCGCCAAAATCATCGGCATCATATTCTCAATGAGAGCGATCTGCGGCTTCAGGTATTCTTCATCCTCAAACAGAGCGTAATGCACGCACGCGCGCACAAAGATATAGATGAGCGGCTGAATAACCTGCCACGGGATCCCCAGTTTCGGTTCAAGCGATTTTGCGTAATCGGTGTAGCGTTTCGTCACGCCGTTAAAAAATTCCGTTCCGTACTTGCGGTACTTGGGCGATGTATAAACCTGATACATGAATCTGTATTTCGCACCGTGCTTTTCCGCCGTCCAGTAAGGAATTTCCTTCAGAAACCGCCTGATATCTTTGACATCCTTCGGCGCATTCGCCATGAAATCGTCTTCCACTTTCGCCATACAATAGGCAGTGGATTTTATGACAATTTCATCCTTCGTCGGGAAATAATGGAAGATGTTGCCCTGACTCATCCCGCAAGCTTCGGAAAGCTTTTTCGTGGATGTCCCCTCAAGCCCGTTCTCACAAAAACATTCAAAACAAAGCTCTAGCAGTCTTTCTCTTTCGGTCGGCGATTTCTTTCTCATGAGATCCCTTTCTTTAACAGCTGTCTTCTGATAATTTCTTTTACCATTATATCAATAACAACCTTTTCTGTCAAGGCGTAATTACGTCTCCCCCTTCAGCATGATATCGACTCTTCATAGCGAGTTTTTCTTACCGCTTGTTATTTTCAAGCATTTCCGATGCCCTCATAAAGCTCACTTTAAAAGCGATGCCGCTCATGCGAGCAAGGAAAGAGCTCGCCGCAGCGAGCTCTTTCCTTTACCGCAGATTATTTGCGGGGATTCTTGATGTTTGCCTGTGCGAATACCGCACGTATAAAACAAGATTTTATTTGTTTATCAACTCGGCAATTTTAGAATATATTTTTTCTCTTTCTCCACTTCCTGTGGTGTTCAATCTTAAAAGAGGGATATCGTATTTATGAAGTATTCCATCTTTTAGCAAATCGCGCTCACGTTGTTTATCCGTATTATGATAAGCAAACCCGTCAACTTCTATTGCAAGCATCGGTTGATGCGTAACTCTTGAAAAAATCAGAAAATCAACATGAGCCAAATGATTCGTAGCAAACTGCAATTCACGTACATTCAAAATCGATAAATCGCTGATCAACGAACGCAAAGGAACATGCATTACGACATTCAATTTAGAAAAACCATCGGCTTTCAATATATCTTTAATCAATAAAAGAATTAGGTTCTCACTATCATATTGACTAGCTCTGCCATATTTACGTAAAACAGCTTCTCTCGCTTCTGCATTTGCTTCATATAGATAATCGAAAACCGAGTTAATTTTACTTTCTATTATTTCGTGATTGTGATATTTTATGTACTCTATCAATTCATGAATTGGCGAAACTTTATCATTATCGTTTCCGTCCGTAACAACAATAAATTGATCTATCGCTCGTGAAACGGCAACATTAAGACGATTCGGATCTGAAGCAAATTCCCCTATTTCATTGTCAACTGTAGAGAATATTATAACGCCGCGTTCTTGACCTTGAAACTTGTCAGCTGTATCTGCCTTGACGGAAGTTCCTTTAAATTCTTCTTGCAAACGATCCGCCTGATCCCGATACGGAGTCACGATTCCGATAGAGCCATCAGAAATATTTAATTTTTGCTCGGGGATCACTTCATTTTTGATGACTTCTATTTGCCTTTCATTTACGTGTCCTCTCGCCATGTTCCCCGCAACAGTCTTATAAACCATCATCGCTTGACGGTCCGATTTGGGTTGTGTCAACACGATTAACTCATTATTATAAAATCTTTGATTGCAAAATCCTATTATTTCCGGATGACAACGGTAATGTTCTTTTAATAAAACTCTTGGCGCATCGCCAAACAGCTCTACGATAGAAGAAAGTAAACTGTGATCCGAAAAACGATAAGCATCCGCCAAATTATATTTCGAAAAAATTCGATCAGATATTGCTTTCTTGTCTCTGTCTACCACGTTTGGCAGTTGTTTTAAATCGCCTACTATCACCGCTTTTTTTCCGCAGGACAGAGCAAGCGCGCCCGTGACCAAATCGACTTGTGAAGCCTCATCGATAATAATATAGTCATAACTGGTTCGAGATGAAAGACTTGAACGAAGAGAATACGTTGTACTTAAAACTACCGGATAATCGTCAATAAATTTTTCGGCGTCATGCCATAAATCGTCTGCCGTATAAACACGTCGTTTCCGTTCTTTATATTTTTCATATAATGCGTGCTTAAATAATTGCATTGATAATTTAGCATACTCTTCCATTTTTTTATCAAAATTGTACGTTTTTAACAAATTTTCTATCGTTAAACGACGCGATGAAATCTCTTTAAGTCTTCTTTCATAAAAGAGGTTTTGACAATATGCAGATATTATTTCGCAATCTTTTCCAAAAAAATTTGTTTTTTTGAGCCCATACAAGAAGCATAGTGTAATTTTCTTAAAAAAACCGATTTTTGATTTCTGAGAAAAAAGGTATTCATACTCTAAGGAAAACTCTAAAATTTTATTTGCTGTTATTTTCTTTGCGAATTCCGGTAAGGGCGAATCAACAACCAATGTTTTATAATAATCATCAAAATGCGCCTTTTCTTTTATCAGTCCATCTTCTTCCGCCAATAGAATGGATAGTTCATTTTTTAATTTAAGATTTTCATTTAGTTCCGTTATCATGTCCGACATCATCATTGTATTTGGACGGTCTTTCCACAATGACATGTCCGGAAGCTGATTCTCCTGTTCAGATAAAAACCTATTTCTATTGGCTGTACTTCCAAGTGGAGCAGCAATAAATTCTATTCCATATTTCTTTAATTTTTCATATACGTTATCTGTAGCAGAATTATTACATGATACCACAGCCACGCTCTCGCCCCGCATAACTGCGTTGGCGATAATATTCAATATTGTTTGAGTTTTACCCGTTCCGGGTGGCCCTTCAATAATACTTATATCAGATTTCAATGCATTATCAACAGCCTGTTTTTGGCTTATATTAAACCCAAAAGGATATATATTTGTTTTTTTGTTACTACCATCTGACAGATTTCGCTTTCCGCTTAAAAAAGAAGCCATAACGCTATCGGCGCGAATAAAATCTATTTTTTCATAGTGACTGGCAAGAATATTATAATCATTAATAGTAAGCCCTGTTGCCGTAGCAATGTCTTTTAAGTAATTAAAACAATTAAGGCATTTATCATCACTCAATGCCGATTCGATAATTTTAATATCTTGCACTAAACAAAGTTTAGAATGGTTGTTCCTGTAAATCAGTCTGCAATATGAGTCAAAAAACTGTACTGTTTTTACTCCATATTGGACACATCCTTTATATAAGACTAATTGATTAAAAATCGAAATATTGTTAGGATATTTTAAAAATAATACGTCATTGCTATTGTACGGATAACTTTTACCGTTACTATAAGTTATATACACCACAGGCTTATAACTATCAAACTTCCATGACTGAATTGAAGCAGTTTTATCTTCACCTTTCACAATAATCAAATTGTTTTGAAAATTTGCTGCCATAGCCACCCTCCGTACCAATTGATCATATCATAATATATAAAATTATTCAAGCCGTTTAGTTTTGTTTGAGGTTAATAAAATTATTTTTCAATATACCCGCATGAAACCTCTCAAAGTAATTTTAGCCTGTCCCAAACAAAATTAAAAAGGAACCTGCGCAAGGCAGGTCCCCTTTTATGTTCCGCAATTATTTGCGGGGATTCTTGATGTTAGCCTGTAAGACTGTGTCACTTCAAGGGTCACTCACTTCGGAAAAATTTTTAATTAGTTGTCAGACTCTTGATTTATTGCCCATCCAGCGATATAAGAAAGCACACTATTGTAGCCGTCTTCCAAAATACTTAAGCTGTCAGCTATTAATCTTAAATTTAACCACAGCAAAACTAATTTAGCAACCTCTCTTGAGTTTGTATCTATCGCATCTTCAGAATAGTCGCCATGCACAATACCATTTCGGAAACAAACTCCTTCAATCTTATTATTGGCAAAAACCTTTTTATAGTACCCGTTAATTTTTTCCCAGCTATGCTGCTCCCACTCTATACTAATTTTATCCAATAGATTTTTTATTTTATTAGCACGCTCGTATCCGTTTTTATAAGCTTTCTTTTTTGAAAAATACCCTTCAAACGCATCCGCGCAACGTTTATGTTCACTTTCCAATAAGGCGAATATATTCCTGGCCGCTGCTCTATTGCATCCATCATTAATTAGATTTATTGCAACAGCCAAATCTTCACTTTTTCTTCGCATAATTAGACTTGGAGTAGGTATATTAACATATCTTTCAAGTATTATTTTGAGGCCAATGCAATCATTGTATAAATAAGTATCAATTAAAAAATTTTCCGTCAATTCCTCATCAAGTAAATCAATATCCGGAGTTTCAAGGAAATAAAGTATTAGTCCTTCATCAGCATATTTATCCATTTTTTCTATGTATTTTTTTGAGAAAAATTTCTTTCTATCAGAATCAATTTTTTTATTCAAAGCATAGACAGCATTAAAATAATTATAGGTTGCAATACTCAACTCATCTTGCAACTTTTGGTTCTCTTGAAATTCCGGTATCTCTTTCATTCGTTGAGAAATATATAAATAGTTGTCTGATTTATTAATAAATTCATTAAACAACCACTTTATAGACTCTATCGTTGTGTCTTTTAGACTTAGCTTACTTTCAATATCCGGATATTTATCTTTTAGCTTTGTAAAACCTAAAACAATTAAATTTTTAGATCTTTCTTCAAGATCATCACGTTTGTCCTGCATTTCATGTGCAATCTTACTCAGCCTTGTCTGCTCTTTTATTGCTTCTTTGATTTCATCGGTCAACATTTTCTCTTGCTTAATTATGAATTTGAAATACTCTTCTTCTTTAAGCATAACTCTACCTCGTAAACTTTAATGAATTCTAAACTCGTCAAGTATAACGGCGGCTTCTGCGTGACCTAAATCTCGTAACTTACTTAAAATCCATTCATAACTTTCTGTTATTTTCGCATCTTCTTTTATTTTCTCATTAAAATCGAGAAAAGCTTTTGTAATCATTAAAAGGATCAACGAAATTTTTTCTTGTACTATTCTACTGAATATATCCTCACCATAATATTCAATGCATTTTTGAAATGCATTGCAAGCCGATATTAAAATTTCAGGCAAAAGCTCGTCAATATGGAGTTTATCAATTACATCAATTAAATCCGCTAAATGGTAACCACCATATTTGCTAAATATTTCATTCAAGAATTGTTTGTCACGATATGAATATGAAGTCTTACATTTACTCCAATCGCCTATCCCCCCGCTTCTTGTCAGAGCGAATATCAAAGACTTATACAACTCTTCCTTTACAGTTTCATTTTGTATACCAGCTATTTTTTCTGCAAGCTTATAGATGATACTTTCGCATTTGCTCCTATCCTCCTTATTATTGTGCGCATCAAAATAAAAGGACAGTAACACTCCAAAAACATCTTGATAATACTCGATAGTTTGGGAATTGAATTTTGAAAAATCTATTTCGTTGAAAAGCAGATCAAGAACTATATCGGTATGCTTATCCGATATTAACTCTCTCTGCAATAATGCTTGCGTTTCCGAAGTTTGATAAACATTCAATATATCATTATGCCTATATGTATATGCCGTCGCTTGATACATATCTATCATTTCCAAAATATACTTCTTTACTATCCGTTGCTCCGTAGCGTCGTTGATTGTAGCGATACAATTAAGCGCATAGCTCATAAGCGTTATATCATGATCCGCCATCTCGAATGAAGATACATCTACTTGCTTTTCATTATAAAGATAATCATTAATGATTTCGTTCTTTTTTTCGATATATGGTTGATCCCCTTTCTCTTTAATATAATAATCGACTCCAATAAGTTTTGGCTGCATATTGGGAATAAACGAGATGCTATCCCCATTAGTTTGATGAACAAATGCATAGTTCGCATTATATTTTTGATGATTCATCTCATCTTCTGATAATTTCACAATAGTATTAAAGAATATTTTTGATAAGGAAGATTTTTGAAGCAAATAACTATGAATTAGTCGCGATATATTATTTATTATTCCATTTGAGCCGCAATATAAAATACAATCAAGCATTAACTTTTTAATTCTATTCTTTGTCTTTATATTTATATTTTTCTCTATTTGCGCAAATAAAGCAATAGAAAATTTATAATCTGCAACAAAGCTTCCATTCATATTTATAATCCGATATATGCCGTTTATCCATATATCACAATATCTATCTCGGTGTAAGTAATCAAGTTCATCATGTGAAATAGCATAGCTAATTAAAACAATTAAACTGTTTTCATAAGTAAAACTATGAGTACTCTGCTCTATTTTAACAATTAATTGGTCTATAGTTTCAACACAATGATTTAAAGTTAATTGTCCGTTAAGAAATTTATTATTGCACTCTATAATTAAATCAGATATGATTTTATCCGACTTATTATTATTTACTTGTTTTTTTGTCAATTTTTCTGCCGCACCTGATACCGAAGGCTCTATGGCAATGTGTTTATCATCAATAACTGACAATTTTGACTTCCTTAAATCCATTTTTTGTATTTGGAGATATTCAACCGCATGTTCGTCATCATTCGGAATACTCGAATATAAGTAATCCAATATTGAACTACACTTTTCTCTTATTGAGATATCGCCACTTAAAAAAATTTTAATGAAATAGTCGAGCAAATTAGTTTGAGGAAGATATTTTTCATACCTTTTCTTTAGAGCAAACGGAATCCCGACACTCATCAAAATTTGTTTTTCAAGCAAGTCTTTTGTGGGATTCTTAATCGACATAGAATATCTTGTTAAATCGTTCAAGACAAGATAAATATTTGATGTTAAATCCAAAGCATATCCGGGCAAATCATTTTTAAATTCCATGCCAATATCGGCTATAATTGTCAATAAGGCAATATTGTTTGATTCCCTAAAAAGAAACTCTTTTATGTTATTTGCAAATTTGATATAATCTTTTTTATTATCCTTTAAGGCTTCAATTATATTAAAAATTTCATATTTTAAACAATATATTAAATCTGAAAGTAGCACTGGCATAGAATACTCCTGTGCCGTAGCAAACCACATCTTTTCAAATCCTATATAATCTTTATTTTCTCCACTGTCTACAAAATGGATAGTATATAATGGCAAATCTCCTTCATAATTATTCAATAATTTCTTAATAGACTGATTAACAAAGTGTATAGTCCATTGAAGTCCCAGCCAAAAATTTGTTCGGAAAAGCACTAAGAAAAACGATTTATATAAAGCAGGCTCGTTTGTTGTACCATGCTCATAGTTTTCTGCCTGTTGACTCAATCCATAAAGATATGGCATATCTTTTTTATCACGTTGAAACATACCCCATAATTCTTTTTCCTTCACTTCAGGGTCATAAGTCCAAAACAATTCAGCTAGATTACACAGTTCATTTGGCACATATTTCGCTAAAGCAACATGCTTAAATTTTAAAGCATATTCTATTATATCCCTTCCGATCGATACTTTATTATTTTCACCTGACCTATACAGTTCAGATATTTTATTCCAGAAAGTTTTTATCCATTCACTTGTAAACTCTGCCATCGTATAAATCGGTAAGACTAAATTATTTATCTTATCGTCAAGTTTATAAATGTTGGTTTTCGACGTTATAGGAAAGTTGGATTCTATCATATAACTGAGAACATCTAAACAGTCAAAAACGATTGCTTTATTGAACGGTTGGCACTTAGAGTAGTCACCACAGAGTTTTGAGATCGCCGGCCACAATTCTGCATTACCGATATGCCATTTTTCCGAAGCTATTAAATGAATTAAACAAGCACGTCCAATTCCACTGGCTTTTAAAGAAATAATGTATTGGGAAATTGAAGAACTATTTATTTCAAAACTATATAAGTTCGTAAGATGAATGAAATCATTTAAAAGATTATTTTTAATCAGATCTTTGCCGTATTCGGTAAAAAACGGTTTGCTGTGCCGCGACTTAATCAATCCAATTTGTGTCTGTACCTTCCAATCATTTGGAATTGTATTTGAAAAAACCAAATCATATAAAAATTTTTCACGATTTGATTTTGCCAACAATTTGTTTTCAATCCATATTTGATAACGTCTGTAAACACAAAAATTCAATGCGCTTATTTGCTCAAAAAAACAATTATAATCTCCTTTGCATTTATCAAAAGTATTATCGAAAAAGCGTTCAAAGCAAATATCTTCAAACATATCGTATTTTAACCGAACTGTATTTAAATTTTTAACCAGGATCCCATCGGATATTAATTCATTTATATCGCTTTTATCATAATCGTCAGCCGACACCCCGACTGATAAATTTCTTGCTCTTGAAAAAACTATATCGTTTATTAAATCGCTATATCTTTTCTCCTTCTTGCAAATTATATTTTCCCAAATATATTCTCTAAATTGATTTTCATCCTCAATTTTTTCTAAATCTGAAATATGTGTAACTATTAAATTAATATACAGCGGTGAACTTAAAAAATCTTTATAAGCCCCTATGGTTGACATTTCGGCAATAATAGGGTATTTTTGCGCTATTTCCGCTTGTTGCTTTATGGTTAGCTCGCCTAATTCATACACCCGAACATTAAAATTCCCTTCCAACTTAATAAAAGCATTTCTATCGCTTGTTCTACAAGATGTAATAATTTTTACATTTGGATACTCTTTTGTGCAATCATATAAGACATTCAGTAAGTCTAGCTTAGTCTTACAATCGGCTATAAATTCAAGTGCATCAATAAAAAACGTGACTGGTTTATCATTTAGGCACGCCAATGTCTCTCTTATATTAAATCCCCATATATTATTGATATCACTTTCTTCTAAAAATCTTTCGGCACGCGCAAAAACTACATTTTGTTCATTTTCTATCAGCGCCTTACATAAAACAGATTTACCACTGCCGGCAGCCCCTTGAATAGAAATATTTTTATAGTTTTCCTCTCTTATTTTTTGAACAATATCGGTTCTGGCTATCTCATATTCTTTATTTATTTTGCAGTCTATATTCTTTATGCCAACCTGACTATTTTTAATTGCCTCTTTCCATTTTGACAGATTATTTTGAACAGATTGTTCCTCTTTTTGTAAAAGTTCATATAATTTACATTGAAACTCCAAATCATTTTTTGCTCTATTAAGTATATCGGCACTTGTAATTAGGTCATCTTTTTTACTAAACGAAATATTACCTACTTGCTTTTCGCCAATGAGATCTTCTACCCTAGAAACACTTTCATTGTTTAATACAAAAAATTTAATACTCTTTATACCCTTCAGATTTGGATCATTCGAATTCTTGATTTTTTCAAGGGTATACTTGATTTTGCTCGGAATATCTTTTACTGTACTGACTTGCACATAAAAAGTCTTATCCTCTGAAATCAGATCTACCGCTGGATAATTAGACTTCTCTATGTTCAAATTTTTAAGTTGTTGTCCAAAATACAGTGAACCAACTTCTATGGCAAATAATTCAAAAAGCTTTGCCGCATCAAATAGCCCCTCACTGTTAAGCAACTTGATTTTGCTTTCATAAGCGCTTAAATAATCCGATATATAGTTTATTCTGATTTCGGAACTGTACATTTACCCACCTCTTTTAGTCAAAAACTTTTATTTTCAAAATCATAGTCTAAGAGCACATCAAGTCTAAATATACTCTATCGGCAAAACCACTAAGTTGTCTGCAAGATATAGTTTACTGTCAT
>ERZ1643246.4513-NODE-4513-length-10921-cov-8.910731_pt1 | contig 10921 bp, 9 predicted proteins | sample MGYA00579265_ERZ1643246 | MGnify/ENA primary metagenome ERZ1643246 (study PRJEB29033, sample SAMEA4952261) | chicken gut metagenome | biome: Broiler Chicken; feature: Gastrointestinal Tract; material: Caecum | place: Ireland | collected 2018 | study: Broiler...
GTGACTGTGTCCAGACGTTGTGCGTAACATCAGCCGATACGAGAAATCGGAATTTTACACTTTCTTCATACACGTCACAGCCATTGCCCCTGGTCCGATATGGCACGCCACGCTCAAGGAAAGCGGGCCTTCCACTATATCGTATCCCGGGAAACGATCCATGATCTCCTGTTTCCATTCCTGCGCGTCTTCTTTAGAGCAGGTATATGCCATGCCCAGTACCATCTTGTCTTTCACGTCGGCAAATCGTTCATTTAGATCTTTCTCAATCGCATTTAACATTGTTTTCTTCGCCGCCTTCCAACCGCGCACTTTTGCAAATGCATCCAGTTTTTCTCCCTGGATCTGAAGTACGGGCTTCAGATTCAGCACGGTTCCGATGGTTGCCGCTGCCGGAGTGATTCTGCCGCCTTTTTTCAGATACTTAAGTGTATCAACCGTAATGTAAATGCTTGCCTGAAGTTTTTCTCTTTCCAGCACCTCTTTAATCTCTGCTGCAGTCCTGCCCTGATCACGCAGATACATTGCATCGTACACAGACTGTTCCTGTGTAACGGAAATTCTCTGGTTGTCAACAACCTGCACTCTGCCCTTATACTCAGCTGCAATAGATGTCGCTGTGGCGCAGGTGCTGCTCAGTCCGCTTGACATAGGTATACAGACAATCTCATCATGGTCTTTAAGAATCTTCTCCCACAGTTCCATTACATTTCCGGGAGACGGCTGGGATGTGGATATGTCAGAGTCCGCTCCCAGCCTCTCGTAAAACTGCTCCTGTGTCAGAGTGATATCTTCATAATAAATATTTCCGTCAATAAAGAACGGCATGGGAAGCACATATATTCCCAGTTCTTTTCCCCGTGCCTGTGTAATTCCGCTGTTGCTGTCAGTAACAATGGCAATTTTACTCATTTTTTCTCTCCTGATTCTTAAAGCTGTTTTCTAAAGCCGATTCCCGGATTCAAAATCAAAACCTAATTTTTAAAGCTGTGGATCGGGGCCGGTATTCTTCCTTTTCTGCTGATGAATGTCTCGCAGCCGAACTCATTGACCGGCATAATCGGGGCATAACCGAGAAGGCCGCCGAACTCTGCCATTTCTCCGACATCTTTACCGATGACCGGAATAAGGCGGACTGCTGTTGTCTTCTGGTTCACCATACCGATTGCCATCTCATCCGCTATAATACCGGCAATTGTACTTGCCGAGGTTTTACCCGGTATAGCAATCATATCAAGTCCAACGGAGCAGACACAGGTCATGGCCTCCAGCTTCTCTAATGTCAGAGAGCCCGCATGAACCGCATCAATCATCCCCTGGTCCTCGCTGACCGGAATAAACGCGCCGCTTAAGCCTCCCACATAAGAGGATGCCATCACGCCGCCTTTTTTTACCTGATCGTTGAGAAGCGCCAGTGCGGCCGTTGTTCCCGGAGCTCCCACTCTCTCCAGACCGATCTCTTCAAGAATCTCCGCCACACTGTCTCCCACCGCGGGAGTCGGAGCCAGTGAAAGATCCACAATACCGAAAGGAACGCCGAGACGTTCCGATGCTTCTCCTGCCACAAGCTGTCCCACGCGGGTCACCTTAAAAGCAGTCTTCTTAATCGTTTCACACAGCTCTTCAAAGCCCTTTCCGCGCACCTTTTCCAACGCTTTCTTAACAACACCCGGCCCACTGACACCGACGTTAATTACTGCGTCCGCTTCTGTCACACCCAGGAAGGCACCTGCCATAAAGGGGTTGTCATCCGGAGCATTGCAGAATACAACCAGCTTTGCACATCCGAGGGAATCCCTGTCTTTTGTTGCTTCTGCCGCCGCCTTGACAATTTCCCCGCACAGACGAACCGCATCCATATTAATGCCTGTCTTTGTGGAGCCGACATTTACTGAGCTGCATATTCTCTCCGTCACGGCAAGGGCCTGGGGAATGGAGCGGATCAGATTCTCATCGCTTACGGTCATCGCTTTAGATACAAGCGCAGAGTATCCGCCGATAAAGTTAACGCCCACCGTCTGTGCCGCACGGTCAAGTGTCTTTGCTATCTCAACATAATCTTCCGGAGTCCTGCACGCAGCCGCACCCACCAGGGCGATCGGTGTAATAGAAATTCTTTTATTTACAATCGGAATTCCAAATTCTTTTTCGATATCCTGACCGACAGAAACCAGATTTTTTGCCGTGGTCGTTATTTTGTCATAGATTTTACGGTTCAGTTCTTTTAAGTCAGAGTCAATACAGTCTAAGAGACTGATTCCAAGAGTAATTGTTCTCACATCCAGATTCTCATGTTCAATCATCTCATTTGTCTCTGATACTTCATACATATTGATCATAGTATATATCCTCACAATCTTTTCTATACTGTCAGCATATTTGCCGTATATATTACCGGCGTACGTACATTCCGGCCCGGATACGCTGCACCGCAGCTTCTACAGCCTGTGCATTTTTTCAAAAATATCTTCTCTCTGGCAGTGTATGCTCACACCGATTTCCTGTCCCAGTTTCTCCATCTCATCACAGAGTACCGTAAAATCTTTATTAAGCTCTGTGACATCTGCAATCACCATCATATTAAAATATCCCTGAACAATTGTCTGTGAAATATCAAGAATATTAATCTTGTTGTCCGCAAGATAAGTGCACACCTTCGCAACAATTCCGACTGTATCTTTTCCAAGTACTGTGACAATACATTTCTTCATTTTGATTTCCTCCTCATTCAGACCATAATTATATCTGAAACGGTATCACGGCTGGCGACAAACATATCCAGATCTTCTCCCCGGTAATCATTGTCAGCAAGTGTGACTTCCAGTTTCACAGTCTCATATGCAAGTTTTGCATAATTATTCTCTTTGCTCAAATGCCCAAGGACGATATGCTTCAGATTATCATGTAGTATATCACAAAGCAGTCTTCCTGACAATTCATTTGACAGATGCCCTTTATCGCCGAGTATTCGCTGTTTTAAGTAGTACGGATATCCGCCCACCTCCAGCATATGTATGTCGTGGTTTGCCTCCAGAAGCACCGCATCCAGATTCTCCAGATGTTTCACCGTGTACTCGTCATACTTTCCCAGATCCGTAGCAACGGCAACTGATTTTCCGCTGCACTCAAGGCGGTATCCGGAAGGTTCATTTGCATCATGGGAAATAGCAAAAGGATTTACGGTGACATCCCCAAGGGTAAACGGCTCGTCCGTATGGATCGGATGAAGCAGTCCGTCCGGCATACGTCCCAGACCGGAATAACTCATAATTCCCTCAATCGTTCCGGGTGTTGCATATACCGGTATCTCATATTTCCTGCTGAACACTCCCAGTCCCTGGATATGGTCGGAATGTTCATGGGTAATCAGAATCCCGTCCAGTTCATCCCCCTTAATTTCCAGCTTCTTTAAACCTTCCTCTATTCTCTTTTTGCTGATCCCTGTATCAATAAGAAGATGCGTGTCATCACTCCCTACATAGATACAGTTGCCGCTGCTTCCGCTGGCAATGCTGCACATTCTCATAATTTCAAATTATCTCCTATCTGTTTCATAGTATTCTCAAATGATCCGCTGTTATCGATCACCACGCTGCAGGATGAGCGGAACCGCTCTTCTCGTGGCTGGGATGCGATCATCTGAGATATTTTCTCGTCCGTATATCCCCGGGATGCTTTCAAACGCTCTCTCCGGACATTTTCATCGGCATAAATGTACCACAGTTCGTCACACAGCTCTTTCCCCACGTCAGGGAGCAGCGCCGCTTCCACCACGTAAAGTGTTCGTCCCTGCGCTGCTTTGCTGCGTATATCCTGTGCCACCTGCCGAATCACTTCCGGATGTACGATTCCGTTTAGCTGAGCCAGCTTTTCTTCACTTGCAAATACAATACTGCCCAGAGCTGCCCGGTTCAGGTCTCCCTGTTCATCAAGGATCCCGCTCCCAAACGTCTCCACGATCCGTTCAAAACATCGGGTTCCTTTTTTCTGCAGACCGCGTGCAGTCTCATCCATCTGACAGATAACAGCGCCGTAAGCATCCTTCAGATACGCAAGAACTCTGCTTTTGCCTGATCCCACTCCACCTGTGATTCCGATTATTTTCATCTTTAGTCCCTGTCCTGCCTCTCATCTATGTCCATTTATCTTTTTCCATCTGCACAGTTTCCTATTTTGCCTCATACCAGTTCCTCCCGGTATGCATATCTGCAATCAGCGGCACAGATAAATTTGCCGCATGCTCCATCTTATCTTTTAAAATTTCTTTTACTTCTTCCACTTCATTCTTATCTGCCTCGATCAGAAGCTCATCGTGCACCTGAAGGATCAGTCTGGACTTCATCCTTCTCTTTCTCAGCTCTTCATCCACACCGATCATGGCGATCTTAATGATATCCGCCGCAGTCCCCTGGATCGGGGCATTCATGGCAACTCTCTCGCCGAAACTGCGCTGCATGAAATTACTGGATTTCAATTCCGGAACCGGTCTTCTTCTTCCAAACAGAGTTACGGCATATCCTTTTTCTTTTGCATGGGCTACCGAATCATCAAGGAATTTCTTGATTCCGGGATATGTTTCAAAATAATGATCGATATACTGAGCCGCTTCTTTCCTCGTGATACTCAAGTCCTGGCTCAGACCGAAAGAACTGATGCCGTACACAATCCCAAAATTGACCGCCTTGGCATTGCGCCGCTGCAGATCCGTCACCTCGTCAAAAGGGGTGTGGAATACCTGTGACGCCGTCATTCTGTGGATATCTCTTGCCTCTCTGTACGCCTGTATGAGCTGCTCATCTCCGGAACAATGTGCAAGGATCCTCAGTTCGATCTGCGAATAGTCCGCATCCACGAATACACAGCCTTCTTTCGGGACAAAGACTTTCCGGATCAGCCGTCCAAGTTCCATTCTTACCGGAATATTCTGAAGGTTGGGTTCTGTGCTGCTGAGTCTCCCGGTCGCTGTCACCGTCTGATTAAATTTTCCGTGTATCCGGCCGTCAGGTCCTATAAATGCTGCCAGTCCGTCCGCATAAGTTGATTTTAATTTAGAAAGCTGCCTGTACTCCAGTATCTTTGCAACGATCGGATAATCCGGAGCGAGCTTATCCAACACATCCGCAGCTGTAGAATAGCCTGTCTTTGTCTTTTTGGCATGAGGCATCTCCAGTTTTTCGAACAGGATAACACCAAGCTGCTTGGGGGAATTAATGTTAAATTTCTCACCCGCAAGATCGTAGATCTCCTTTTCCAGTTCCACAATCCTGGTTCCCAGCTGATCGCCGTACGTTTTCAGAGCTTCTGCCTCTACCTTCACTCCCGCCTGTTCCATATTATATAAGGTAAAAACAAGAGGCATCTCTATCTCCCGGAAAAGCCGGTCCATCCCTGTATCCGCCAGCTTTTTCTCGAGAACAGGGACGGAGGCATATGCGGTGTATGCCTCATAACAGGATTTTGCAGTGTCATTCAGCTTTTCATCAATCAGGAGCCCCAGATGTTCCCTTGCCACATCTTCATAGTCGTAGTCGCTTTTCAGCGGATTGAGCAGATAGGCCGCCACAATTACGTCAAAACATCTGCTGCTCTCAACATCGGGAAGCCAGGCAAGAAACTCCTTAAGGCCGCACATAGAAAAGCATTTCACTTTCCCGGCAAGCCGGGAAAGACGTTCTGCCAGTTTCTCCAGATCCAGATCCATATTGCATGGAATCGATACAATCTTGTCCTTCCCCCACGCAAGAGAAATCCTGCCATATCCCGATGGATGTGCAAATAGAGGCAGAACATTCCCCGGATCTTTGGAAAAAGCAGCTCCAACACACTCCGCCCGCTCCGCTTCGTCAAATACGGACTCGATCTCCTTCTGATCTGTCACTTCCCGGAAAGAGGCCTCCACATCATTAGATACCGATTCCACATCAAACCTGCTGAGCATATTCTTAAACTGCAGCTTCTGAAACATTTCGTGTGCTGCACTCGTATAAGGATTCCCATGGCGTGCTTTTTCCAGATCAAAATCAATATCCGCATGGATATTAATAGTCGCAAGAGCTTTGCTCATCTTTGCCTGTTCCCAGTATTCCTTCAGATTTTTACTCGCTCTGGGCGGCTTCAGCTTATCTGCATGCGCGTATGCATTTTCTATTGTCTGATATTGCTGTATAATTTTTGTCGCTGTCTTCTCTCCCACACCGGGTACTCCCGGTATATTATCCGAAGCATCTCCCATCAGCGCTTTCACATCAATAAATTCTGTCGGCGTAACGCCATAGCGTTCCACTACGTCTGAGGCGTTGTAATCCTCCACCTCTGTTCTTCCCTGCTTTGTCTTTGGTATCCGGATCTTGATGTGTTCTGTTGCAAGCTGGAGAGTATCACGGTCTCCCGAAATAATAGACACATCCATTCCTTTTTCCTCGCACAGATGCGAAATCGTTCCCAGCAGGTCATCCGCTTCCAGCCCTTCTTTCTCAATAATCTCAATATTCATCGCCTGAAGGACTTCCTTGATCACAGGAACCTGCTGCCGGAGTTCTTCGGCCATCGGTTTTCTCGTCCCTTTGTAGTCCGCATACATTTTATGCCGGAAAGTTGGCGCGTGCACATCAAAGGTTACGGTCAGATACTCCGGCTGTTCCTCATCAAGTATCTTGAACATAATATTTAAAAAACCATATACAGCATTTGTGTGGAGTCCTTCTGAATTAGTCAGATCAGGGACTCCGTAAAACGCCCGGTTCAATATGCTGTGTCCGTCTATTAATACGATTTTTTCTCTCATCAGATCCGCCTCCGTCTGTGATTCGGCAGGGCTTTTACTACGCCGCCCATAGCCATTACTCAAGTATACACTAAAAATCATCTTTTTAAAAGGTTGTTTTTATGGTATCATGAAAGGCAGTTCAGAGCATAACTGATTTTGCACCAGCTTGTTTCTGACCGAGATTCCATCTTATAAAGGAGACAGATAAATATGGACAGTATTATATTTGATGTAGACGGTACGCTCTGGGATTCCACGGAATCTGTAGCTGCCTCATGGAATAAAGCAATCAGGGAGCACTCATCTCTCAATCTTACACTTGAACCGGTCTCACTCAGCAGAGTATTTGGCAAGACAATGACAGAAATCGCCGATACGCTTTTCCCGTCCCTGAGTGCTGATGAGCGCATGAAACTTCTTGAAGTGTGCTTTGATGAAGAGAACCGCTATCTGGAAGGCCATCCCGGAATTCTATATCCGGATGTTGCCCGAACTCTCAAAAAACTTGCTTCCAGATATCCTCTGTATATTGTCAGCAACTGTCAGTGCGGATATATAGAGGTCTTGCTCCGTACAACCGGACTCGGGCCTTATATCAAAGATCATCTCTGTTTTGGAGAAACTCAGGTTCCCAAGGGCGAAACGATCCGAAAGCTTATTGTAAAGAACCGCCTTCAATCTCCCGTGTATGTAGGTGATACCCAGGGCGATGCCGATTCCTGTAAGACAGCAGGCATTCCTTTTATTTTTGCAGAATACGGGTTCGGTGATGTGCCGGATGCCCGAATGCGGATACAGACCTTTTCCGATCTGGAGAAACTGTACCTTTAAAAAATATACTTAATACATATTCCCACGATTAAGAAAGGAACCGGATCGAAGTTATTCTGCCGATCCGGTTCCCTTATATGTATCATCTATCTATTTCACATATGCTCTGCCGTCCACAGCGGCATTAGTTATCTGCTTATCTTTCTTCTCATAAACGCTGTCACACCGACTGATAAAGATAATGCCATCAAAACAATCCATAATCCCGGGTTGCCTTCATCTCCTGTCTGAGGTACCCTGGTATCTGTATCAGTGTTCTCAGAAAGCAGTTCACTGCCTTTTATTTTCTGATCTGCCTTCTCAGATGTGCTCTCAGGCACTCCATCTGACGGTTTTTCCTCACTGGCAGGCTGTGTCAGAAGATCATCCTCTTCCGTTACTTCTTCTGATGCAGTCTGGTTCTCCTGCTTGACTGCCGATGGTTTTTCTATATCGGAATCTTCCGTTCCCGATGTTTCCTCTGCATTCAAAGGCTGCTCTATATATACAGGAATATCCGTGTATGACGGCTCAACTACATCGGAAGGTTCTTCCGGATCCGACGGCTTATCTGCATCGGAAGGCTCTTCTGACTTTGACGGCTCTTCCACATCAGACGGCTGCTCCGCATCTGCAGGAGTATCTGTATCTGTCGGAGATGCGTTATCCGGATCCGGTGTATCCGCCGGCTCATTTGAACTGTCATCGGAGCTAACTCCGAGATAGTCATGGCTACCTCCAACTGCATCCAGTTCCCATGCAATTGCAGCTGCTTTCTCACCCCAGTAAGGATCGGACGCATAGCTTACATTAATGCCCTCACTTTTATTTCCGAGAAGTTCTCCATGATTTCTCCAATCACTGGAACTGAGGTATCCGTCAGACATCCAATCAGACATGAATTCACGTATACAATCTTCTGCACTTGCAAAATAATCTGCACTCTGTCCCGGTGTTTGGTCATATGCATTAAGACCGAAAAGATTATTTTTGGTCATACAGATACGGCTTGTCCCCCAGGCGCTTTCATTTACTGCAATCCCGAGAGAAAGAAGTGCATTTACACCGTATTGATTCTGGTACTTAACAAAAAGAGTGCCCGTATTCAGGAGCTTTGAATCGGATGATGATATTTTATCATTCAGAATATTATTCAGTTCGTCTCCACTGTAATTCGTTGAACTGTTCATGTCAAGGAACTGGAAATAATTATAAAAAGCATTCCCTGAATTAACCGCTGATGCACCGTTGGCACCGCTCTGATAATCGCTGAGCATCGTCTTATAATCTTTGTAAAAATAATGTCCGTCATAACTGTAATATTTCGTTCCTTCATTCAGATATGACGGGGCCGGCCCGTTATTTATAGAAGATTTCGGTTTTTGATTTAGATTGTAGGATATATAGTGTATCAGTTTTCCACCCGAAACCTGATAATAGCTGACATTATCCCCAATTTCACTGTAATCAAGTACCTGAACCTCGGATTTTTTCACCGTACCGGTCACACCCGCAAGCATAAAACGGATATTTCCGCTGGCATCCGTACCCAAATACGCCGCGTCCGCGCCGTAATTTCCGTTCGTATAACCGCTTCCGCCGGAATAGGTATAATCCGTCGTAACATTGCTCTTTGTATTAAAGTTTACAACTTTCATGCTTACTTCAGCAGCGGAGCGTACTGAAAACAGAGAAATTATATTTTCCGGAACAGATTCTTCATCTTCTTCATCAGCCGACTGATCTGAAGTATCTTCCTCTACTGTTCCGTCCGTCTCACCTACTTCGTAGATGTCGCCTTCCTCATCCATAGCAGTGACCGCTTCCAGACGCTGACTGTTTTCATCCTGAAGTTCTGTTTCTGCGGCGCTCTCCCCTGATTCTCCGGCCGCATAACTTTTCATGTCCGGCATTACAGACAGAACCATTGACATGAAAAGTGCACATATCAGTAATTTGTTTTTCTTCATCGTATGTATACTTCCCTCCCTGCACCTTATTAATTATTTATGAATATAGATACTGATACAAATTTAGCTTAACACCATCCAAATATTTGTGCAAGCAAAATTTTCCATAATTGTATACAAGTATACATTTTAGAGGTTCTATAGAGAGACAAAAAGTTCTGATTGCGAAACACTTGCGCCGGGCGCGGTCACCTTAGCAACAGATTTCCACTTTGCGTAAATGCACATCCCGCGGAACATATTATTTGATTAAATAAAAAAGACCCTCCGCACTGAGAAGGGTCTTTCTGCTATGCCGCTGGCCGGACTCGAACCGGCACGGATCGCTCCGCTTGATTTTGAGTCAAGTGCGTCTGCCAATTCCGCCACAGCGGCCTGTTATCCGGCTTCCTGTAAGAAGCCAGATATGATTATATCATTTTTAAATACCAATTGCAATATACAAATTATTCGCTCGGAAACATCGCATAATCCAGGCCCACCAGATCATCCTGGGATATACTGTATACGTTGTCTGAACCTTTGGTCACGTGTATGGTATAAGTCTCCGCTTCGCCATACTCCGGCTCGGCAACCTTCTGCTGAAGAATTTCCAATACTTTCTGAAACACCATCTCGTTTAATTCTTCTTCACTCTGAACATCCGATATTGATGCAGTAATTTCTTCCAGGGCAGCATTAAGATCATGATCGAGCGTCTGGGCTCCGATATATGGTTCATATGAAACTTCTACGGCATATCCGTCTCCGTCTTCTACAGCATCTTTCACTTCGTATTTTGCAAGTGCGAGCAAATCTGCTGCCACATCACGATACTGAGCCGCCAATTCATCTGAAATTCCCAGTGAATCCAGTCCGAATCCCGAGGTTACCGTATCCAGTCCTTGCTGATACATTGCCTCTGCTTCTTCCTGCGTGGAATCTGTCTGTTTGATATACTCATCAAACTCCGCCTTATACTCGGCATCCAACGCGGATTTCACATAGGCTGATGCATCCTCCGCACTGAAACCTCCGCAGGCGGTAAAGCATAGTGCCGTTACAGCCGCGAGCACAACTCCTGCAATTTTCTTCTTTTTCATTACTTTTTCCTTCCTTTCCCTGCATCCGGATATCATGTGCACCGGAACAGTACATATTTATTCCCGGTACCATTATACCTTACAGAGAAAGAAACCGCAATTATTTGCCCGTCATTCGGCTGCTTCTGCGCTTATTTGTCTGTTTTCAACAGTTTCTTTCCTATATCAAAACAGTCAAATGTGGCAAAATAGTCCTCCGGTGTCTCAGCCCGCCGGATCAGCTGAACACTTCCGTCTTCTTTTAAGAGCAGTTCCGCGGATTTTAATTTCCCATTGTAATTATATCCCATTGA
>ERZ1643246.4514-NODE-4514-length-10921-cov-4.450672_pt1 | contig 10921 bp, 9 predicted proteins | sample MGYA00579265_ERZ1643246 | MGnify/ENA primary metagenome ERZ1643246 (study PRJEB29033, sample SAMEA4952261) | chicken gut metagenome | biome: Broiler Chicken; feature: Gastrointestinal Tract; material: Caecum | place: Ireland | collected 2018 | study: Broiler...
GGTAAAACAGATGATAGAGGAAGGGCAGGCTGTTGTCGGCATTGAGCTTGGATCTACCAGGATCAAGACAGTCATGATCGATAAAGATCATATCCCTGTCGCTTCCGGAAGCTATGCATGGGAGAACAGGCTGGACGGCCATATCTGGACTTATACCCTGGATGATATCTGGCAGGGACTCCAGGGGAGCTATCAGGATATGGTGAAGAATGTAAAGGAGACCTACGGGACAGAGGTCAAAAAGATCGCGGCTATTGGTTTCAGCGCCATGATGCACGGATACATGGCTTTTGACAAGGAGGACAGACTCCTTGTTCCCTTCCGGACATGGAGAAATACGATCACAGGCCAGGCGGCGGAAGAACTGACAGAGCTGTTTCAGTATAATATCCCGGAAAGGTGGAGTATCGCCCACTTATATCAGGCAATCCTGAACAAAGAGGAGCACGTAAAAGACGTGGCTTACTTTACGACTCTGGCCGGCTATATACACTGGCGCATGACAGGCAGGAAGGTGCTGGGCATAGGCGACGCTTCGGGCATGTTCCCCATCGATATCCGGACGAAAGACTTTGATGAGCGGATGATCGGCCAGTTTGACCAGCTTGTGGCAGAGAGAGGCTATCCATGGAAACTGCGCCAGATCATGCCGGAAGTGCTGCTGGCAGGAGAAGATGCAGGGACGATGACGGAGGAGGGGGCCGCCCTTCTGGATCCATCAGGAGTGCTGCAGGCGGGAGCTGTCGTATGCCCGCCCGAGGGCGACGCGGGAACCGGAATGGCTGCAACTAACAGTGTGGCAGTGCGCACGGGAAATGTGTCAGCCGGAACTTCTGTATTCGCCATGATCGTTCTGGAAAAAGAGCTCTCCAAAGTACACAGGGAAATCGATATGGTGACAACACCTACCGGAAGTCTTGTGGCTATGGCCCACGCCAACAACTGCACTTCGGATCTGAATGCATGGGTGTCCCTCTTTAGAGAATACGGGGAGGCCATGGGAGTAAAGGCTGATATGGATGAGATATTCTCCGCACTGTATAACAAGGCTCTCGAGGGTGATGCGGACTGCGGAGGACTTCTGTCCTACGGATTTTATTCAGGAGAGAGTATTGTCCCCGTAGATGAGGGAAGACCCCTGTTTGTGCGCACGCCGGACAGCTGTTTCAACCTGGCGAACTTTATGCGAACTCATCTCTATGCGGCCCTCGGAACGCTGAAGATCGGCATGGATATCCTGGTGAAAGAGGAGAAGATCCAGATTGACAAGATACTTGGACACGGAGGTCTGTTCAAGACTCCCGGAGTGGGACAGCGGATCATGGCCGCAGCTATGCAGGCACCTGTCTCTGTCATGGAGACTGCCGGCGAGGGCGGCGCATGGGGGATCGCGCTTCTGGCTTCTTATGCTCTGCGCAAAGAGGAAGGAGAGGCGTTGGAGTCCTATCTGGACAGCAGAGTGTTCGGCGGAGAGGAAGGCGTAAAGATGGATCCTGACGCCGGTGATGTGGCTGGCTTCGAGGCCTTTATCGAAAGATTTAAGGCAGGGCTTTCCGTTGAGCAGGAGGCTGTCAGGAAACTGGTATAAGTGAAAGGATAATGGACGGATTATAGAAAGACCGGGCAGACAAAAGTTCTGCCCGGTCTTTTATGAGAGTTAAATGCTGGTGGAGGAGATTATATCGTCAAGCACATCGGAAACGGAATCTGTGACATAGGTGGAGTAGAAGGAGATGCCGGGAGCTGCGCTTGACATGGCATAACTGATCCCTGCAAGCTGCAGCATTTCTACATCATTGTACTGGTCGCCAAAGGCAACACATTCTTCCGGAAGGATGTGCAGATAATCCAGAAGGGTGTGAAGGGCAGTCCCTTTGTTGGCGTCAGGGGCAATGAAGTCTACCCATATGTTGCCTGAGGTGACGACTTTGATCTCGCTGGAAAACAATTTCTGAAAATAGGCCAGACAGTCTTTTGTGCCGTTGAAATTGCAGACTGCTATCTTCAGGTAAGGTTCCTGAATCTCGTCAATACTGTCCACAAATTTCATGTCATTTTTCATGACATGCAGCATATGGTATCTGAACTCTTCGTTTACAGAGTCGCTGTAGCACACTTTTTCCCCCGAAATGATACATTCGCATCCGCTGCATTGGTGGATGGCATCAACGATGCGGTTGCCCAAATCACGTGGGATCAGCCCTCTGGAAAGCACTTTCCCGTCATGCACGCAGAGAGAGCCGTTTTCGGCTATATAGGAAATATCGTCCTGCACGGGGGCAAACAGTCTCCGCAGATTTGGATACTGGCGTCCACTGGCCGCTGCAAAGTGGATACCATTTTCCTTCAGTGTGCGGATCTGGTCAAATATAATGGGGTCCAGTTCCTGGGCTCCGTTCTGGAGCAGCGTCCCATCCAGGTCGCTGGCGATCAATTTTATCATATACGGTACTCCTCATCTTTTAGTTGTTCATTCATAACAATATCCTGTTTATTATAGTGCCAACGCCTAAATATGTAAAGAAATTAGAAGTATTAAGAGGTGAAAGATAAGGCATAATACATGACAATTAGTAGAATAATGTGGTAAAATACATAGCATAATAGAAAATAAGGCGGGATGAGAAAGGCTGGAGCTGGTGATAGTTCTTGGCCTTTTTTCTCGTTTATACCGCTTTTACCTATGAAGAAAGGAGGTGTGAGCAAAGCGTATTTTTGAAAAAATGTTTATTGAATAAACTTATATTAAAAAATAATACTCGAAATGCACAAAAAATATTGACATTACAAAGAGAAAATGATAATGTTACACTATAAAGAGTTAAATCAATAAACACAAAAATACGATTTGCTGTTGTCTGGTTAATTAAATGAACAAAACTATTCTGAATGGAGGACATTATGAATCGGGGAATGAATAGTACAGAGATGCAAAAAGCAAATCGTTCATTAGTTCTTAAAACATTATTAGAAAATAAGAGCATGACGAGATCGGAGCTGGCTTCCAAGGTGGGATTGCAGAAAGCTACGATTACAAACATTATTAATGAATTTTGCGAAATTGGAATTGTTGAAAATGAAGGCGATTCCGCCGCGGGAAGGCGCGGAGAACAATTATGCTTGCGGTTAGAAAAAATATATATTATTTCTATCAGAATTAATCGTAAGAATTACCGTATTAAGGTTTATTCACTTCAAGGGAAAACATTAGATCGAATACAAGTTAAGATCAGTGCTGAAAACAGTATATATGAGATTGTAGCGTCCCTAAAGACAAGTTTGGCAGAATTGCTAGAAAAATTTGATAAGAAGAAAATCATAGGGGTGAGTTTAGGACTTCCGGGACCGTACATACGGAAAAGTGGGGATATAAGCAATGACTTGATGCTTGTATCAGATTTTGAACAGTTAAGTTTTGTTAATATGCATAAGGAACTTGAAGAAGTGCTTAGAATCCCCGTTTTTTCAGAACATGATGCAAAATTGGCGGCTTATGCAGAATGGCGGAATGCTAGAGAAAGACAAGCGGAGGAAAATGCCAGTCTCATAGCCTTAGAGTCTATAGGATTTGGAATAGGATGTGGCATCGTAATCAAGGGAGAGATTGTGCAGGGAAAACTAGGTATTGCCGGAGAAATAGGCCATATGGGAATTAATTATAATGGGAAGAAGCAAATGAATGGCAGCTGGGATAGTACTTATGAATACTGTGCAGGGACTGAAAGTGCGGTACGGTATATGAAAGAAAGATTATATGAATTCCCTTATAGTAATTTGACAGAACAGAGCACATATAAAGAGATTGAAAAAGAGTATGAAAAAAAAGATCCATTGGCTGTATATGCTGTTGAGAAAATGGCATGGATGCTAGGATATGGGATAGCAAATCTGATTTATATTATCAATCCAGATTGTATTATCCTTGGAAAAGATTATCCCAATTCTCCAGAGTTCCTTAGAAAAGTACAGGAATCGGTAGAGCGATTTGTTCATCCATCGATTCTTTCTAGTGTATCAATTAGGTGTTCGGTGATGGAAGAGGATACGACATTGCTGGGAGGATATTACCAGGTTGTAGAAAAACTGTTTAAGGAAAACAAAATACTTGAATGTATAAAAAGAACAGTTGAATAACATCAATTAGGATAGCAGACGCATAAACAAAGTTTATTATTAATAAACATGATATTTATGTCCTGATACGATTTAAATCGGAAAGGACAGAAAATATATAATTAAAATCAAGGAGGATATGTAACTATGAAAAACAGGGTATGGAAGATCATGCTTGCTACTACATTGTCATTTGCAATGACATTAAGTCTTGCGGGCTGTGGTTCTTCAAGCAAAGACAATGACACTGACAATGCGGCTGCTAGCGAAAGCGGAGAAATCGATGTAGGGGATCTTACTATTGCGTATGTACCTACTACGATGAACAATCCTTTTTGGACAGCTATGATGGGTGGAATTGAAGATAAAATGCAGGAGCTGGGAATGGATGCAGATTCACAGCTTGTGACAGTGGATTCTGATAGTGATCAGGCAACGATGAATAATTATATTTATGATTTGATCAATCAGGATGTTGATGCAATTATTATGGCACCAATGGATACTACGGCATGTACGGAAGCACTTCAAGCATGTGCAGATGCCAATATTCCAGTTATAAATGTAGATACGAAAGTAGATAGGGATGATCTGGTTGTTTCAGTTATAGCATCTGATAACTATGAAGCAGGCGTACAGTGTGCTGAGGATATGATGTCTAAACTGGACGAGGGATCCAAAATTTATATTTTAAATCAGCCTTCAGGGAGTGCATGCGTTCAGAGAGAGCAGGGCTTCCTCGATACTATTGGAGATTACTTTGAGGTAATTGGTACAACTGACACATCTGGAGATACAGCAAGGAGTTTGTCGGTGGCCGAAGATGCCATAACAGGAGATGCGGAATTGGCTGGATTTTTCTGTATTAATGATATGGCAGCACTGGGGTGTGTTCAGGCATGTGCTGCTGCTGGCCGTGATGATATTTTGATTTATGGGGTGGATGGTAATCCTGACTTTATGGGGTATGTAAAAGATGGATCTGCGACAGGTTCAGCTGCGCAGCAGCCATCTGTAGTAGGAGCTGACGCAATGCAGGCGGCAATTGATTATCTTAGTGGTGAGGATGTAGAGCACGAGATTGTGGTACCTGTAGAATTTATTACCGCTGATAATATTGCGGAGTTTGATATTTCGGATTGGCAGTGATTTTATCAAGCTGAGAAAATCTAAAGTCTATTAGCCTGTTGAGAAGGAGAGCAATCTTTGTTCAAAATAAGAACGTTTTTTTGAAGGGATGGCTCTCCTTTTAGACAGAGCATCAAATAATTCAGTGTGTGAAAATAGTTTGCATAAAAGCCTGGCGGTGGCCGGGTCTGGTTTCATGCGTCTTTTTTTAAGATAGACAAAGAAAGGAGTGGCACGATGGTAAAAGAGCTTTTACGCATGGAAAAAATAGTGAAGACCTTTCCTGGGGTTAAGGCATTAAATAATGCTGCGATTACAGTACATGCGGGAGAAGTTATGGGTTTTATGGGGGAAAATGGTGCCGGAAAATCTACACTCATGAATATATTGGGAGGAGTATTTCCCGCAGATTCAGGAGAAATCTATATTGATGGAGAGAAAGTATCCATACACTCCGTGAAAGAGTCTCAAAACTTGGGAGTAGCATTTATCCATCAGGAATTAGCGTTGGAGCCATATCTCACGATTGCTGAAAACATTTTTCTTGGTAGAGAGAAAAAAGGAAGATTAGGATTAGTAAGTAAGGATAAAATGGCAGAGGCCGCTAAACCGTTTCTTGAAAGGGTGGGATTGAATGTTGATCCTAATGAATTTGTAGGGAAACTTTCTATTGGACAACAGCAAATGGTGGAAATAGCGAAATCTTTTTCGCTAAATGCTAAGATCCTGATATTGGATGAACCGACATCTTCTCTATCGGAGAAGGAAGTAGATGTTTTGTTTAAAACCATAAAAGATTTGAAACAGCAGGGACTGGGGATTATTTTTATTACTCACAAAATGGCAGAAGTTTTTCAGTTATGTGATGCTGTGACTATTATGAGGGATGGAGAATTTATGGGAGAACTTCAGGCTTCGGAATGTTCAGAAAGCAAATTGATTTCTTTAATGGTTGGACGTGATCTGGGTAATTATTACACAAGAACATTTAACAAGCCGGGGAAGATCATCCTGGAGGCAAAACATATATGTGCTGGTAATAGGGTGACTGACTGTAGTTTCTCAGTTCGAAGCGGAGAAATTTTAGGATTTTACGGTCTTGTAGGAGCAGGAAGATCAGAACTCATGAAGGCAGTCATGGGGTTAGATCCTATGAAATCTGGAGAGGTATATTTGAATGGGGAGCTGGTGAAACATCCCAATCCGCTGTTTATGCAAAAAAAAGGAGTTGCACTTGTTCCCGAGAGCAGAAAGACAGAGGGCCTTTTACTGAAACAGTCAATAACATTTAATATTTCGCTCCCTGTTCTTGATCGTTTTATGAAACATTTAAGAGTGGACTTAAAGAAAGAAGCTGAGATTGTAGATGAAGGGATAAACTCTCTTCAGATTAAGGCACCTTCTCCTAATGTAAATTGTCTTACATTGTCCGGTGGAAATCAACAGAAGGTGCTGCTTGCTAAATGGCTGGCAACTAATCCTAAAGTCCTGATACTGGATGAACCTACGAGGGGGATTGATGTAGGAGCAAAAGCGGAAATCTATACCATTATTAATAATTTGGCAAAAGAAGGCCTTGCGATTATTTTAATATCTTCGGAAATGCCTGAAGTAATGAACATGAGTGACAGAGTAATAGTGATGAGCGAGAGTTACATTACGGGTGAATTAAGTCATGAAGATTTTTCTCAGGAATTAATATTGAAATATGCTATGGGGGTGACGAATAATGAAAAAAATATCTAATTATATAGTAATCCGCCCGATCAGTCAATATTTTAAGCAGAATTGGGGGATTTTAATTGCTTTTCTGGCAATGTGTATTTTCTTTTCGATTTTTGGAAACAATTTCCTGACACAGACTAATATGGTAAACTTGCTGCGCACATGTGCAACTAACTGTTATCTTGCTATTGGAGTCCAGATGGCGATTATACTGGCAGGTATTGATTTAACAGGTGGAGCGTTAGCAGCCTTGAGTGGAGTCCTTTGTGTTATGACATTTGAAAATTTCGGATTGCCTATCTATATGGGAATTGCCATGGGAATTATTGTGGGAATTGTAGTTGGCATGATCAATGGACTGGTTATCACGTATACAGGCATCCATCCCTTTGTTGTTACTTTGGCTATGCAGTCTATTTGCCGTGGTGCAGCATATCTGTTTGCAAACGGATCGCCGGTGACGACAACAAATCAGGATTTCGGGACTCTGGGGACAGGAATGCTTGGACCGATTCCTTATCCTGTTATTTATATGGCGATTTTTCTCTTTTTAGATTATATACTCCTCAATAAATTAAGGACAGGGCGTCATATTTATGCTGTTGGAGGTAACGAGATATCTGCGAGATTTTCAGGCATTAATGTCAAAAAAATAAAAATACTTGTATGGACAATTAGTGGAGCTATAGCAGGATTTTGTGGAGTGGTTATGGCCGCACGTATGTCGTCTGGACAACCTTCTACAGGAGAAGGGTATGAGACAGATGCTATTGCGGCAGCAGTACTTGGAGGAACATCCTTTTTTGGAGGTACAGGATCTGTAGGTGGCTTGATTATAGGTGTACTTATAATCGGAGTTATATCTAACGGATTGAATTTGATGAACGTCAATTCATATTGGCAGTATGTTTTTAAAGGAGTCATTATTATTGCGGCTGTTTATTTTGACATGGTAAAGATGAAAAGGCAAAATGCAGCAGGGTAAGAAATAAAAAATATTTGGGAGGCCAGTGAGCATGGACAGTAAAACAAAAACAAAATTACAGAGACAGGCATATATAATAAGGAAAACTGCGCTTGAAACGATTAAAAATGCTGGTTCAGGCCATATCGGAGGATCATTTTCTATAGCAGAGATCTTGGCAGTTCTTTATTTTGACAGAATGCGGATAGATCCGGAACATCCAGATAGGAAAGATAGAGATAGACTGGTTTTGTCGAAAGGGCATTGCTCGCCTGCAATGTATGCGACTCTTTCCTTGCGAGGATTTTTCCCAATAGAGCATTTGAAAACATTTAGGACAATCGATAGTGATCTGTCCGGGCATGTGGAGATTCATGTGCCGGGAGTGGACATGTCAGCAGGCTCCCTGGGACAGGGATTATCAGTGGCTTTAGGAATGGCAATGTATGGGAAAAATCGTGAAATGGGGTATTATACATACTGCATAATGGGTGATGGAGAGATTCAAGAAGGGCAAATATGGGAAGCTGCTATGGCAGCAGGATATTTTAAGACAGATCACTTAATCGCATTTGTAGATAATAATAAGTTGCAGTTAGATGGAAGTCTGGAAGAAGTTATGTCGCCGTATCCGATCGGAGACAAATTTAAAGCATTCGGATGGAATGTGCTGGAAATAGATGGAAATGAAATAGAACAGATACATGACGCAATTGCTCTTGCGCAAGTTTGGAAAGGAAAGCCCACGGTAATTATTGCGGATACTGTTAAAGGGAAAGGGGTATCTGTTTTTGAAAATCAGGTTCGTTTTCATGGCGGAAAACCAACAGAATCTGAGTTTGAGACAGCTTTTGCTGAATTAGATGCCAAAATTGCGGAATTGGAGGACTGATAGAAATGGGTGAAAATATATCTACAAGAGTTGCGTATGGGCGGTCTCTGGAAGAGTTTGGGGGAAGACAGGATATTTATGTATTTGATGCAGATTTAAAGAGCTGTACAATGACACAGTATTTTGCGGATAGATATCCGGAACGTTTTTTTAACATTGGTATTGCAGAGGCGAATATGGTGGATATTGCTGCTGGTTTTGCTACGTGCGGAGCTACTGCATTAGTGCATACTTTTGCTATGTTTGCGGCAGGACGTGTATATGATCAGGTTCGTAATAGTGTTGCCTATCCAGGGCTAAATGTAAAAATAATTGGTAGCCACGCAGGACTAACAGTAGGAGAAGATGGAGCGACTCATCAATGTATAGAGGATATCAGTTTGATGAGAACTATTCCAGGAATGACGGTTATTGTGCCATGTGATGCAAATGAAACACGTATGGCTACAAGGGCAATACTAGATATGAAGGGGCCTTGCTACCTTAGAACAGGACGTTGTGCCTTAGAGTGTGTGACAGATACATTCGAGAACTATCATTTTGAAGTGGGAAAGGGAATTCAGTTAGTGGATGGCGCGGATGTTTCGATTATTGCATGCGGACTTATGGTACAGGAGGCTTTAAAAGCAGAAAGAATTTTGCGAAAAGAGGGAATTAGCGCACGCATTATTGATATGCATACAATAAAGCCCATTGATAAAGAAATTATCCAAAAGGCTGCAAAAGAAACGGGTGCGATTGTGACGGCTGAGGAGCACAATATAATAGGAGGACTTGGAAGTGCAGTGTCGGAAGTTGTAGTATCTGATGAAAACGTTCCGGTAGAAATGGTAGGGGTAAAGGATGTGTTTGGACATTCGGCTTCTCCTCAGATCCTTCTCCAGAAATATGGATTAACTCCGGAGGATATCGCATCTGCTGCAAGACGTGTTGTACGAAGAAAAAAATAACATAAAAGCATTCTAAAGCGGCTGCAAAATATATTAGATTGTATTTTGCAGCCGTTCTATTTATCAAAAGTAGGCGAGACAATGTGGAATAGACATTGCCTTTCAAAAATGAAAAGATTATAATATATCCAGAAATGAATTTTGAGTAAAGAAGGAGACCAGATGTATGAGAATAGGAATAGGAAACGACCACTCAGCGGTGGAGATGAAAAAGGAAGTCATGAAATTTCTGCAGGATCTGGGCTATGAAGTGATCAATTATGGAACAGATTCCACAGAGAGCTGTGACTATCCGGTGTATGGGGAGAAAGTCGGGCGCGCTGTTGTTGCGAAGGAAGTGGATCTGGGTATATTGATCTGCGGTACCGGCGTAGGCATTTCCCTGGCGGCCAATAAAGTGAAAGGCGTTCGGGCGGTAGTCTGCAGTGAGCCGTATTCAGCCCGTTTGTCCAGACAGCACAACAACACGAATATCCTTGCGTTCGGTGCAAGAGTAGTGGGAATTGAGCTGGCAAAGATGATCATAGAGGAGTGGCTGAACGCGGAATTTGAAGGCGGAAGGCACCAGAGAAGGGTCGATATGATCATGGACATAGAAAAAAGTATAACGAAATGATAAAATGAATAAAACGAAACAGAAATAACTATAAGGAGGAAGAAAAAATGAAAATTGCAATTGGATGTGATCCCAATGCCCAGGAAGCAAAAGAAGAGATCATCAAGTACATTGAGGCAAAAGGATACGGGGAAGTAACAGATTTTGGAAGCGATGATCCTATCTACGCCAACGTTGCCATTAAGGTCGGCGAGGCTGTGGCTTCCAAGGAGTATGACAGGGGTATCCTGATCTGCGGCACAGGTATCGGCGTATCTATTGCAGCCAACAAAGTAAAGGGCGCCTATGCAGCTCTTGTATCCGATGTATACTCCGCGCAGAGAGCGCGCCTGAGCAATGACGCCAACATCGCATGTATGGGTGCGTTTACAACGGGAAACAAGGTGCGTGAGCTGTTAGTGGACGCCTTCCTCGGAAACGAATTCGTTCCAGGATGCTCTTCTCAGCCGAAAGTAGACGCATTTGTAAAATACGACCAGGAGAGATAGTCTTCCGGGTCAGTTCTAAGTTATCAAAAAAGCGATGCAGGTCAC
>ERZ1643246.4515-NODE-4515-length-10918-cov-4.147841_pt1 | contig 10918 bp, 8 predicted proteins | sample MGYA00579265_ERZ1643246 | MGnify/ENA primary metagenome ERZ1643246 (study PRJEB29033, sample SAMEA4952261) | chicken gut metagenome | biome: Broiler Chicken; feature: Gastrointestinal Tract; material: Caecum | place: Ireland | collected 2018 | study: Broiler...
CTGCGGGTTCTTCCGCCGCGGATTCTTCCGCCGCAGGCTCTTCTACCGCAGGCTCTTCTACCGCAGGTTCTTCTACCGCAGGTTCCTCTGCCGCGGGTTCCTCTGCCGCAGGCTCTTCTGCCGCAGGCTGCTCGGCGACCTTCTCTTCGGCAGACTCGGCGGCAGGTTCCTCTTCCTTAGCCGCAACGGGCGCCGCCTGTTCCGCGGCGGGTGCGGGCGGCTCTGCCGCCTGCCGCGCGGCAGCTTCCCTGCGGCGGCGGCTCTTTTTTGCCGCCGACACGGACAGCCCGATCACAAGCGCCGCAACGGCGGCACACCCGACTGCGATCACGATGATCCATTCTATACCCATACGATATTCCTCCTTTTGCGCTCCCTCGGGGAGGGAAAAGCGCACCCGCAAACCGTGCCGCACCGCCTGTGTGCGGCGGGCGGTCAATTTTGCGTTCTGTCCTCATTTTATCACAACGTTTTACGTTTTTCAAGCCTTACGGCGAAATAAGGGAACGTTATTTTATGTCGAAATCCGCCGCATTGCACTGAATTATCATACACATACGAAAAAATGCGCCGCCCGAATACGGGCGGCGCAAAAAACATACTTGACTTTTTAAAAAACGGCGCAAAAAGCGGCACACGGTGCCCTTTTCCGCCTGACGCGCAAACCAGTCAGCGGTTGAGCACTTCCTTCATCTTCGCGATCGCGTCGCCGCGGTTGTCGCAGCCGAGCTTCAGATAAATGGCGGAGATGTAGTTGCGCGCCGTGCCGTCGGAGAGGCTGAGCGCGGAAGCGATCTGGCGGTTGTTGAACCCGTCGAACAGCATGACGGCGATCTCCGTTTCGCGGTCGGACAGCCCGAACTCCTTGCGCAGGCGGATCTCGCGGTCGGAGGTGACCATCTTCGCCGCGTCCGTTATCTTGCGGGCGATCTTGGCGGGCAGGATGGTATCGCCCGCATAGGCGTTTTTCACCGCGTCCACGAGCGCGGTCGCGCTGATGTCCTTCAGAAGGTAGCCGCACGCGCCGTTGTTGAGCGCGCTCAGAATATAGTCGCTGTCGTCAAAGGTGGTGAGGATGAGCACCTTCACGTTCGGGTAGCGCTTTTTGATCTCGCCCGTGGTGACGACGCCGTTCATGACGGGCATGCGGATATCGAGGAGCACCACGTCGGGCACTTCCTTTTCCATGCGGGCGAGCGCTTCCTGCCCGTTCTCCGCCGTGGCGATGACGTCCAGCTCGTCCGACGAGGCGAGCACGCTGCGGATCCCCTCGGAGAGGATCGCCTGATCGTCTACGATCATGACTTTGATCTTCATACGCTTTCGCTCCTTTTTTGATCGCGCTTTACGCTGCGGGGCAGGCTGAGGCGGATCTCGAACCCTTCCCCTTCCTCGGAGGAGAAGTTGACCATGCCGCCCATCGATTCGGCTTTGGCGCGCATGCCCGAAAGACCGAACCCCTCTTTGAACTCCTTCATGTTCACGCCCTTCCCGTTGTCCGAAAAGAAGAATTCCACGAAGTTGCCCGCGTCCCTGAACTCGAATAAAAACGCCGTGCCGCCGCCGTGGCGGATGCCGTTGGCGAGGCATTCGTGCAGGGAATTGGCGATAAAACGCTCCGCTTCGTCGGTCAGTTCGATGTCGTCGATGATGCTGCGCATGTGCAGCTCCGTGCCGACGGCGGATTCTTCGAGAATGGTCTCAAGATATTCTTTGAACGTTACGTTTTCGCGCTTGCCCGAGAGGAGATGCACGCTCGAACGCAGCTGTTCGAGGCAGTTTTTCGCCTGCAGGTTCGCCGCCGTGATGCACTGCTTCGCCTTCTGCGGGTCCTTGTCCAGCGCAAGGCGCGCCGCCTCCGTCTGCATGATGACCGTCGTCAGCGAATGCCCCGCCGTATCGTGGATATCCTTTGCGATGCGGTTGCGCTCTTCGATGACCGTCGCCTCTTCCAGTTTGTCGTAGGCGTGCAGCAGCTCGTTGCGGCTCTGTTCGATCTCGCGCAGGTTTTCCTCGATCTGCCTGTTCTTGCGCCACACGACCATGGCGAAATTGAAGATGATGAAGTGCAGCACGAACACCACGAGCGCGACGAAATACTCGGAAGACGCCTGAAAGGCATTCGTCAGCGTGCGCAGAATGGCGGCGACCACGACGTAAATGATCGTATACAGCCCGAGGCAGACCCCGAACATGATCATGTCGTCGCGCAAAGCGGGCGCGGAGAGATAGAATTCGGAGAGCACGATCGCGTACGAAAGGTAGGCGTATTCCTCCGAAAAGACGGTGAGCGCCATCAGGAGCAAAACGTCCACCACATACCAGCCGATCTTGGAGGAAAAGCGCTTTGAGACGAATACCTTCATCGCCATCGAAAAGATGAGCGCCGCCGAAATACCGACGGTGACGCAGGCGAACGCGATGCTGCGCCCCTGCCCCTGCCCCTGTTCCAGCCAGCGCGACCCGCCGAACGCAGCGATGGAAACGACCACGCCCGACGCCGTGATCAGCGCCAGAAGCACGAGGCGGATGAGCCGCATCACGTTGCCTTCCGAAAACAGCTTTTCGCGCAAACCGGATTTTTGCTTCTGCGGCTGCCCTTCTTCCGCCTGCGCGGCGGGCGCCTCCCGTACGGAACGCGCCTGTTCTTCGGGAGAGGGCGCCGCTTCCGCCGCGGGCTCTTCGCGAAGTCCGCCCGCAGGGGGCAGCCCGTTCTGCGTGCCGCTCATTCTTCGCCGCGCAGCCATGCCTGCGCTTTTGCAAGGCGGGCGAGGCTCTCCTCCCTGCCCAAAAGTTCCGCCATCTCGCTCGCGCCGCCGGGCGTGCTCTCCTTTGCGGTGAGCGCGATGCGCACGCACCAGAGCACCTGCCCGTTCTTCATGCCCCGCTCCTGCGCGAGGGCGACCAGCGCGGCGTAGATGTCCGCGTTCGCAAAGGAAGGAAGACCGCGCAGCACGTCTTCGGCGGCGGGCAGGACCTGCCGCGCGACGTCCGCGTCCGATTTCATCTTTTTGTTGAAGTACAGCGCCTCGTCGATCTTGGAGAATCCGGCGAGGAAATCCAGCTTTTCGGGGATCTCGCTCAGGATTTCGACGCGCGGCTGCACGATGCGCAGCAGCGCCGCCGTATCGAATTTGCCGTACGCCTTGCTCGCTTTGAGGAAGGGCAGCGCCGCTTCGGCGAACTGCTCCGCGCTCATCGCGCGCACATATTCGCCCGAAAGCCAGCGCAGCTTCGGCTCGTCGAAGATGGAGGGCGCCTTGTGCAGGCCGCCCAGCGAAAAGGCGTCGATCATCTCTTCCATGCTCATCTTTTCGCGGTTGTCGCCGGGGTTCCAGCCCAGAAGCGCGATGTAGTTGACGATCGCCTCGCGGATGTACCCCTTGGCGACCAGGTCCTGAAAACTCGCGTCGCCGTTGCGCTTGGAGAGCTTTTCGTGCGCGTTCTTCATGATGGGCGGCAGGTGGATATAGGTGGGGCGCTCCCAGCCGAACGCGTCGTAGATGAGGTTGTATTTGGGGGTGGACGAAAGGTATTCGCTGCCGCGGATGACGTGCGTGATGCCCATAAGGTGGTCGTCCACCACGTTCGCAAAGTTATACGTCGGCATGCCGTCGCTCTTCAAAAGCACGCCGTCTTCGATCTCCTTGAAATCGACGGTCACTTTGCCGTACACGAGGTCCTCGTAGCTGCCGCTCCCCTCCGCAGGGATGTTCTGGCGGATGACGTACGGCTCGCCCGCGGCGAGCTTTGCGGCGACCTCCTCTTTGGTAAGGTGCAGGCAGTGCTTGTCGTACCGCCCGACGCCGTTCGCGTCCTTGAGCGAATCCAGCCGCGCCTTGTCGCAGAAGCAGTAGTACGCACCGCCGAGCGCGACCAGCTTTTCGGCGTACTCCTTGTAGATGGCGGCGCGCTCGCTCTGGATATACGGGCCGCAGTCCCCGCCCATGCCGGGGCCTTCGTCGCAGACGATGCCCGCCTCGGCAAGCGTTTCATAAATGACGCGCACCGCGTCCTCTACATAGCGGCTGCTGTCTGTGTCTTCGATGCGCAGAATGAACTTTCCGCCCGATTTTTTTGCGAAAAGGTACCCGTACAGCGCCGTACGCAGGTTGCCGATGTGCATATACCCCGTGGGGCTGGGCGCAAAGCGCGTTCTTACTTCTTTCATGCGTTGCCTCCGTTCTCCTCCGTTTCGTTCCCGGGCAGCCGTTCCAGCCTGCCGCTGCAATAATAGCTGAACGACCCGTTTTTTGTATAAATGATGCTGTCAAGGAATTTCACGCCGTGCGCGCGGCAGACGCGCGCGATCTCGCCGGCGGATCGGTCGTCCTGCGCGGAAGGGTGCATGTCTCCGCTCGGATGGTTATGTACAAGGATCACGCCGTGCGGCTTGACCTGCGAAAGTACAAACCCGATACACCCGGCGTCTGCCCCGACGCTGTCGTGCCTGGCGTTGTTTACCGTTTTCAGGTACAGCAGCCCGCCGTCCTCGCCGATGCAATACAGCTCGAGCTTTTCTTCGCGCAGGTCGCCGAAGCGGCTTTCGATAAACGCCTGCGCCGCGGAAAAATTCAGGAAGCGCGGGCGCTTTGCCTCTTCGGCGCGCGCGGCGCGGCGGTATACCGCCCCGATCAGCGACAAAAATTCCGCCGAACGGCTGCCGACGCCTTCGACCATGCCGAGCAGCGCCGGCGGTGCGGACAGCACGCCCGCAAGGCTGCCGAACGCGTCCAGCAGTTCGTGCGCGACGGGATTGGTGTTTTTTCTGCTTATGGAATAATAGAGCAGGATCTCCAGCAGTTCATGGTCGGTCACGGCGTCCGCATCCGTGAAGAGTTTGTCCCGCATCCGTTCCCTGTGCCCTTCATGCATACCCTGTTTACTCCGATCGTGCGAAATGCAGCGTTCAAGCCCGAGAAACACGCTTATTTTAGCATATCTGCGCCGTTTTGTAAACTTTTTCGCACAGCCGTCCCGCCCGCGGCGCAAAAAACGCGCCCCGCCGCATACGGGGGGCGAGGAACGCGCCGGAACGGATATGCCCGCCGCATACGGGGCGGAACGCGCCGGAACGGATATGCCCGCCGCATACGGGGGGCGGAACGCGCCGGCACGGATATGCCCGCCGCGCCACACAGGAAAAGCCGCCGCAGGATCTCCTGCGGCGGCTGCGCCCGGGCGGCCGTTATTTTTCTTCGTAGTCAAGATAGGTTGCGGGGTCGATCTGTTTCTCGTTTTCCAGCACTTCAAAGTGCAGGTGCGCCCCTTCGTTGAATTCATTGCCCATCGCGTCTGCCGCTGCCGAAACGGTGCCGATGACTTCGCCCTGCTCCACGGTATCCCCCGCACGCAGACCCGACGCCGCGTCGACGGACGCGTAAACGGTGTACAGCCCGTTCCCGTGGGAGAGAACGATCTTGCCGCCTTCGAGAATGTTTTCGGTGACGCTTTCCACGGTGCCCGCGTACGCCGCGGTCACTTCCGTGCCCGCCTCGGCGGAAAAATCTACGCCCGTGTGCAGGCAGTAGCGGTTGAGCGTGGAGTTGTACCAGAACTGAAACGTTTCGGTAACGGTCGCATCCGCAACGGGGAGCGAAAACACGACTTCCGTGCCCGCGGGGTCGTCCGGTTCTTCCGGTTCGTCCGGCTCTTCCTGCCCGCCGGGGTCGTCGATCACGTCGCTGCCGCCGGAAGGCGCAAGGAACACCGCCATGAGCACGATCGCCGCAACGAGTACGAGCGCGCAAGCCGCTACGATGATGTAATACAGTTTGCCGTGTTTGTTCTTTGCCTTTTCGCCGCTCTCAGCGGTCTCCTGCGTAAGATCGGTATCTTTTTCCTGTTCATGCTTTTTCATGTTCTGCCCTCCGAAAAAGTTTGTGCCCGGATTATTGTCCCTTCCGCCGTGCTTTATACCTCATCCGCAAAAAAAATTTTTCAATATCCGCCGAAGATGAGCGGGCTGCCCACAACGCCGCCGCCCGCACGCACCGCGACGTGCAGGTTGACGAGCCCGCAGGAAAGCGCGACGCCGCCCTCCAGCTGCGCGGAATAATAATAGTAGTCGGTCACGTCCGCGCTGCGCTGTACCAGCAGCAGCGCTGCGCCGTACGCCTCCGCCTGCGCGAAGGCGTCCTCCGCCGAAGGATAATACGCGCTTTCGCCCGTGTAGCCCTGCAGCGTCAGCCGTACAAACGGCGCTTCTTCGGGCGTGGCGACGGTGATCCGCGCCTGCGAGCTTGCGCTCCCCGAAAAAAAGGTGTAGCGCTGCGCGCCCGCAAACAGGAGCGGTTTATCCAGCCATTGCGGCAGGAGGAGCAAAAACGCGCAGGCGAGCGCAAAAAAGAAAACGACCGCGCACCATGCTGCGCGCCTTGCTTTGCGGGACATACAAAAACGCCTCCGAATGATCTCGGAGACGTTTATTCCCTGTTTTGTTCTGTTTTATACCATTCCATGCGGAGCGCCGCCCGCCCGTTACCAAAAATATTGCACGAGCTCCTGCTGTTGTTTTTCAGTCAGGACAGAGGCGTCCTGGATGGGCGTATAATCCGTATCGTCGTTTTTGCGACTGAGAAGATCGTCGCCAAAGAAACGGACGGTATGCCCGAACCGTTCTTCCGTATATGTACCGTACTTATATGCAATACGATATGTACCGCTCCCCGCTGTAAACGTAACGAACAGATCTTCCCGGAAAAAAGGAAACGGACAGCTGACCGTTGTCCCTTTAGGGAAATAGATCTGCACACGGCGCGGTCTTTGCGCGTTCAGCCGAAGAACAAGCTCTCCCGCCCCGCTCTCTTCCCGCAAAACTTCCAGGGATACCCCCTCGCCTGTGTATCTGCACGGTTCACCCGTTATCAACAATCCGTCCGCATCGGCGCAGACAGAAAACGCTTTGAGCGTTTCCAGCCCCTCCGCCAGCCGCATCGAGCAGCAGAAATATGCTTCGTACAGATGAACCTTCATTGCATTGCACGTTTCCGTCAGACATGTATCGCACCCGGCGCCGCCGTTGGCGCGCTGCCCCGAGCGGATCGCATTCCTGTAGATCCTGGAGATCAGCTGCAAATAAGATGCTTTTTTTGTGTGTACGAACAGCTTCTGCGCCACGATCAGCGAATCGACGACCCCGCACGGTTCCGTCCAATACGGTTTGCCGAACCAGTTGTAATTAGCATAGTTGAGGGTCATGCCGCATTGTTGGTATATGGCGAAAATCTTCTCTGCCTGTGCATAGAGCGCCGTGTTCCCGACACTGTCTGCAAATCGGAGCATACCGCGTACGCCCGAAAGCGTAGCGTGCGTCTGGCAATGGACTTTTACAAAATCCAGCCCGAGAAAATTGTCCAGCATTTTTTCAATGGTACCGCGCAGGAGATCGTTCGGATACAACTCATATGCCGCCGTGATCCCGTCCAACAGAATAAATGCGCATCCTACGTCGGATGATAGCAGCCAATGCCCGATCGAGCGCTTTTCCAGATGCCCTCCGACGCCGCCCTCCTCGCGTTCGCTAAGCGGGTACTCATCGAAATATTTGCCGATACGGATCAAAAAGGTATCACAGATCCTTTTGATCCGCGCAAGGACAGCCGCCTCTCCCGTGATCCGATAGTATGCACACAGCCCCCGCAAAAACCAGCTGTTCCCCGAAAGCTGCTGTTCATTGACCGTATTTCCGTCAAATTTCCGACCGAAATAACCGTCTTCATTGGTATACTCGTCGAGATGCGCAACGATCGCATGCACCTGCCCCAGCGCGTGCTCGGAATACGCGCCGATACCGGCTTTATAGATCCCGCACAATGCCAGGATAGCACGGCCTTCCCAGTCGCCCGCCCAGTCGTACGATTCCCGCTGGAATACCTTCGGGTAACAATACATTTCATCTTGCAGGCGGAACGCATTCGCTTCGAGCCTTCTTTTTAATTCTCCCGTCACTATCGTGCTCATACCATTCCTGTCTGCGCCCCTTTCCGCCCGCATAAGCGGGCGGAAAGATCGCGCTTGCTTATGATTTAATTTACCGCTATCACTTCGATCGTCGCACTGCCGATGTAAAAGTCGCAAATCCCGTCACCGGTGCTTAAAAAGATACGCAGATCGTTTCCGCTGAACGTTGACCACTCTACCGTCAGCGTCTGTGCGCCCGGGGTTTCCGTCATCCCGACATTATTGATAAAAGAAAGGTAACTGCCGTGCAGCCCGACTTTCGTATTGCCCGTAACGACATATGCTTTGATCGTCATGCGGTACGTTACGTTTGCCGAACACTGAAAATTGATAAATTCCGTATTCAGGTCGCCGCCCGCGCCCGCCGCCAGGGAATAATGTGCCGCGGCGGTGCCGAACCCGTCTATTCCGGAAAGCTCCGGCACGTCGGCAACATTTACCCGATTTGCCTGCGGAACATGCGCAATCCCTTCCGGATCAGACATATCAAACGTATAGGTATCGCCTACTTCCGGTCCTTCTTCCACGCCGGTATATGTTCGCGTGACCAGGATCTGCGAAATATAGATTTCGAGCGAACCGCCGCAGTAAATCCCTGCTTTCGTAAAGTTCGCCGCTTTGATGATATCCACCGTAATGCTGAATGGCTTAGGTGTGCTTACGCCACCAAGCTCTCCCAGGCTACTACCGCTGTGGTTACCCCAGACATGCCAGTTCGAAGCCGAAACAGCATACCCCTTATACGTTAAGGTGTAGGTGTACCCGTCCTCAAGATCGTCGAACAGCCCTGCCAGTGCACTGAAAAAGACCGTCTGCCCGCCGTTGAGATACAGTACGGGGATGCTTTCGTCCATCGCGAACCCGTTTTCGGAGGTAAAGATCGCTTCGTACTCTTCCTGCGTGAACACACCAGCGCTGACAAGCATCCTGCGATCTATATAGTTCGCCTGCCCCTGGAAGCCGGAAGCATCCAGCGCTGTAAGCGCGGCAGCGGAACCCTGCAAGGCGATCTCATTTTCCACCCATGCGGGCGGTGCGGTAAGCAGCCCTTCCGGATCAACGCTGATATCGGTATGGCCTGTACGGGAAACGGTGATCTCGCCGATAAAGATATCGTCTACGCCGCCGTTGTACATACCGATCTCCTGCAGTGCCTTATCGGCAAGGCCGCTCCACGTGTATGTTTTAACGACGCCGTCGCCCGTCCAGCTGCCGCCCATACCGTTTCCGTTCGAAAGGAGCTGCCATCCATCCGTTGTGCCAATCGCTTTCATGGTGATCGTGATTTCAAACAGAGGCGTTCCGTCCAGGAAGAAAGCGTCCGCCGTGAGCGCACCCGTCAGCGACTGCAGATTGTTCAGCTGCCCGAACATATGAATCACGTTGTCGCCGAATCCGTTTTCCACAGTCATCGCCTCTGCCTGTTCGGCAGTAAGGATGCCGCTTGCCACCAACTGTGCACGGTCAAGGTAGACGGGCGAACCGCTGCCGCCCAGCAGCGTATATGTGCCGTCGGCTCCGTTGTTCCCGTTGATCACATACGAGGCATTGCTCTGCGACGCATCCAGCCAGTCGGCATCGCTTGAAATACGCGCGACCGTTCCCGTAGGCGTCGTTTCCGGGTAAGTCGTCTTTGTATACGTGATCCGCACATTGTCAAAGGCGATTTTCAGATCGCTGTAATCGTTGTCTGCTGCGCGGACAAGGATCGCGGCACTGTTCTGATCGATAAAGCGCTTCGCGCCCAGATCGATGCGGACATGCGTCTTTTCATCCGTAATGCGGAACGTCCAGCGGTATGCCACGTTCTGCCCGACGGGGAAAATACAGAATTCTGCGTTGTTCTCGCCCGAAATGGAAGCAAGCGCTCCGCTCAGGATTTTCGCGTCAAATTCCAGGATCCACCTGCCCTGACGGAAAAGATTGCCGAACCCTACATAAATGCGCGACCCGCCCGGTTTTTCAAGCGCAGTATAGTCGAGAATGAACGAGTTGCCGTCGATTGCATCCTGAGCGCCGGAGAGATATACTTCCGGGTTCCCAGCCTCGTCGACTTCGGAACCGGTGCCCCACGTCACGAATTCGGAGTCATAGGCATTGGCAAAGTTCTCGTTGAATACGACCGTTTCCCCTTCTTGCGCGGCGTTGAATTTATTCAGCGCGCTCGTATATTCGCCCAGTCCTTCCCCTTCGGCGATCTGCGTTTCGGGCGTTGCCGTGGTAAAGTTGACGGTTACGACTTCAACATCCTCGTATTTCGGAGCGTCGGTCAGCGTAGCGATGTACATGACCGAGATAGGCCCGCCTACGCTGGAAGTAAGTACGTATGTTCCTTCCTCCGTGCCTTCCTCCAATTGGATGCCCGTGCGGACGGATACGTCGAGATCCACCAACAAATCGTAGCTGAATTCAGACGCAACACTGACCGCGGGAATGGTGACCGATGTGCCGACGGCGCCCGTAAGCCCTTCCGTAGAAGATGCGAACGAGATGACCGGCGCCGTATACGCAGGGCCCTCCGGCTCGTTTACGTTGATCGTGACCGTTTCCTCTGCCGTTTTTTCAACGTTGGTCGCCGTGATCGTAAGGGTGTAAACCCCGCTCTCGGAAGCGGTAAACGTTTGCTCCTCCGCGTTGTAGCTGCCGCCGGACGCCGCAACGGTCGCCCCGCCTGCCGCGTTCTGCAACGTGTATGCAAGAGTGTACGTTTCATCCACAAGGATCGTTGCAGGATTTGCGCTCGTGACCGTGATCACGGGCGCGGCCTCCTGCGGCTCTTCTTCGGTGCACGCCACCACGGCAAGACCGAACATGAGTGCCATAATGGCCGAAAGCGCAATCAGCCAGAACTTTTTCTTTTTCATCTTTCCTCCTTAAAATTTTGATTTTAATCGTACGGCCCGGGTGCGCCCGTCACTCTCCGAGCAAGTAACGGGGCATTTTAGCCGTTCTCATC
>ERZ1643246.4516-NODE-4516-length-10908-cov-6.055929_pt1 | contig 10908 bp, 11 predicted proteins | sample MGYA00579265_ERZ1643246 | MGnify/ENA primary metagenome ERZ1643246 (study PRJEB29033, sample SAMEA4952261) | chicken gut metagenome | biome: Broiler Chicken; feature: Gastrointestinal Tract; material: Caecum | place: Ireland | collected 2018 | study: Broiler...
GCTTCCCGCACCGGGCTTTCCTTGATTCCTTCAAATACTCCTTCCGGAATCCGGTTTTTCAAAAGTTCCCGTACCTGGCTTTCTTTGAGTTCTAACTGTTTTTCGTACGGAAGACTCTGGTAGGAGCATCCTCCGCACTGTCCGAAATGTGGACACGGTGCAGGGATCTCATCCTTCGATGTCTCAAGGACTTCCAGAAGCCGTCCTTCGGCTTTTCCTTTTCTCACTTTGTTGACTGCCACTTTTACTTTCTGTCCAGGAATCACATGTTTCACAATGATATCCTGCTCTTCGCCTTCCACTTTCACGATTCCTTTGTTTGGAAATTTCACGCAGCAGACAGTTCCTTCATATATGGTTCCTTTTTTCATTACTCTTCTTTCTCCTGTATTCCTTCTCAAAAAAATAAGGCAGGAAGCTGATTTCCTACCCTATCTTCTCTTGGTTTTCCAAATTTACTCTACTTCATCTTCATCATCAAAGAAGTCGTCGTCAAAATCATCATCGAAATCTTCTTCAAAATCTTCCAGATAATCCGGTGTAAAGAATGAGTATACGGCGTAAGCAATCGCTGCCACTGCTGCTACAGCTCCGATAATAGCCAGTACCCAAACAATCACCTTTTTCGTACTATCTTCATCTTTTTTCTGTAATAATTCGCTTAATTTGGAAGCTGCCATAATCTCTTCAAATTTTCCGCTCATGCTCCCTCTCCTTTCCGATGTTGCCATCTCAACGCTTTTCTTTTTGGTAATTATACCACTATCATAAGCATAATTCCATCTTTTTATGTGAAGTTTTCCTGTTTTTGTCTCATTTTTGTCACAGTACGTACCTGGTATCGTCTCTTCTATGCATCCTCAATCTTCTTCAATTTTGCAAAGGCTGCAAACATTTTTTTCACACCGACTGTATCAAACTCTACGGTTACTTCGTAGTCTCTGCCGCCTTCTGTGATGGCTGTCACCAGTCCGTCTCCGAACTTCATATGATGCACACGGTCACCCACATCATAACCAGGTCCCTCTCCGGATGCCACCTTGAACTGCTGCACCGGCTTTCTCATACCAAATGCCTGTGAATGAAATGCAGCTTTTGCTCTTGCGTATGCCTGGTTCCGGGCAATCTCCATCTGTGGTTTTTCCTTTAAAGGCGCTGCATGGTCTCCAATGAGTTCTTCCGGGATCTCCTTTAAAAACCGGGATGCTTTATTATACTGTGTCTCGCCCCGGACCATCCTTCTCCTTGCACAGGTCAGCGTCAGTTCTTTCATGGCACGGGTAATTCCGACGTAGCAAAGTCTCCGCTCTTCCTCCAGCTCCATCGGATCATCGGATGTAATCGTCATATAGCTTGGGAACAGTCCATCTTCCATACCTGCCAGAAATACATATGGAAATTCCAGACCTTTTGCACTGTGGAGGGTCATTAAAACGACATAATCGCTTTCCTCATCCAGATTGTCAATATCCGCCACCAGAGCTACTTCTTCCAGAAAACCGGCCAGTGTTGGCTGTTCTCCTCTCTGTCCGCACTCTTCCTCGTACGACGCCACTTTGCTCTTTAATTCTTCCACATTTTCGATCCGGCTTTCCGCATCCTCCATATCAATCTCTTCCAGATAAGCTTCATAGTCCAGTGTCTCAATGATATCGTTTAACAGTGCAAGAGGTGTCAGCCTTCCAGACTCCTCTTTAAAATGTTCAATCAAGGCAGTGAACGATTCCAGTCTGGAAACAGCCCTGCCGATATTCGGAATCAGATCCGCCGCCAGAAGTGCCTCATAGAATCCGATCTCTTTCTGGATGGCATATTCCTGCACCCGGTTGATGGACGTCAGACCGATTCCGCGCTTTGGCACATTAATGATCCGGCGGACCGCCAGGTCGTCTCTTCCATTTTCAATCGTACGGAGATAGGCGAGCAGGTCCTTGATCTCCCGTCTCGCATAGAAGTTGACTCCTCCAATCACCTTGTATGGGATATTGGTGGACACAAAGCGTTCTTCAAACATACGGGACTGGGCATTTGTCCGGTACAAAACCGCACAATCCTTATAGGACGCGCCTTCTTCCTTTACTTTCTTCTGAATCTCTCCTGCAATAAAGTCAGCTTCATCATATGCATTATCGAACTGACGGCAGGTCAGCTTTTTCCCTTCCGGATTTTCTGTCCAGAGCGTCTTGTCTTTGCGCCCGTGATTGTTGTGTATCACGGCGTTTGCCGCATTCAGAATGTTGGAAGTGGACCGGTAATTCTGCTCCAGCTTGATCACCACCGCATCCGGAAATTCCTCCTCAAAATTCAGGATATTCCGAATGTTGGCTCCACGGAACTTATAAATGGACTGGTCATCATCTCCCACGACACACAGATTCCTGTACTTGGCAGACAAGATCTGGATCAGTCGGAACTGTACTGTATTGGTATCCTGATACTCATCCACCATAATATAGCGGAACCGCTCCTGATAGTATTCCAGCACATCCGGCTGAGTCTGAAAGAGCTGTACTGTCTTGACAAGCAAATCATCAAAATCCAGGGCATTATTGGCCTGAAGCTGCTTTTCATACTCTTCATAGACTTCCGCGATTTTCTTTCTGGAAAAATCTCCTTCCGCCTCCAGCCGGAATTCCTGTGGGCTGATCATCTCATTTTTAGCGGAAGAAATGGCGGACAAAAGAGCCCGTTCCTTATACATTTTCGTGTCAATCTGAAGATATCTGCATACTTCCTTCATCAGAGACTTCTGATCATCCGTATCATAAATGGTAAAATTCGTATCGTATCCCAGTCGGTCAATAAAACGTCTCAGGATACGCACGCAGGCAGAGTGAAACGTACTGACCCAGATGCTCTCTGATCCGAATCCTACCAGCTGATCTACCCTTTCACGCATTTCTCCCGCTGCTTTATTCGTAAAAGTAATGGCAAGAATATTCCAGGGATTTACTCCTTTTTCTTCTATCAGATACGCAATCCGGTGCGTCAATACTCTTGTCTTTCCGGAGCCTGCCCCGGCGAGGATCAATACCGGGCCTTCCGTCTGATACACTGCCTTTTTCTGCATATCATTCAATGAATCGTAAATACTCATTCTCTATGTACTCCCATCTCTGTTCATAGTCTAATCAGTATACCACACATCTGTTCGATATTTCAAGGGATTGCTGTTTCTTGTATTCCTGCTTTTCACAAAAAACTTGCCATCTAGTTTTGAAAACTATATAATGGACATATAAACTTTTAACATGAGGGGTCAGGCATTATGACAATTGATACAAATGATTTACTAAACAGCATACTGGAAAGCCTTTCCAGGATTGATTATATTCATCCTGATGAAATTCCAAATATCGATCTATACATGGACCAGGTTACGACCTTTATGGAGACACAGCTGGCTTCTACAAAACGTTATCCGAAGGATAAGATTCTCACTAAAACCATGATCAACAATTATGCAAAGAATCACCTGCTGCCGCCTCCGGTCAAGAAAAAATATTCCAAAGAGCATCTTCTCGTTCTGATTTTTATTTACTATTTCAAAAATCTGCTCTCGATCCATGATATTGAAATGCTTTTAAAGCCTCTGACAGAGCGCTATTTTCAGAAAAGTGACGATTTTGATCTGTCCTGCGTATACAAGGAGGTCTGCCAGCTGGAAAAGGGCCGGATCTCTTCCGTACAGGAGGATATTACCAAACTTTGGGAAGAGGCGTCACACAGCTATCAGGATGCCCCGGAAGAAGATCAGGAATATCTGCAGCTGTTTGCATTTATCTGTTCCTTAAGTTTCGACGTCTACATCAAAAAGACCATTATCGAAAAACTGATTGATTCTTTTTCCGACGAGTCCAAAGAGAAAGACAAGTAAAAACAAGACGCCGATGTCTGTCAGTCAGGCATCAGCGTCTTTATGTTTACTCTTTGTTTTCAATTCTTTCAAATACCATATCATATCCATCGTTTCCGTAGTTTAGAGAACGGTTTACCCGGCTGATGGTTGCAGTTGAAGCCCCTGTCTTTTCTGCGATTTCCAGATATGTTTTCTGTTCACGCAGCATCTTTGCCACCTCAAATCGCTGGGATAAAGACAAAAGTTCATTGATGGTACAGATGTCTTCAAAGAAAATATAACACTCTTCCTTATTTTTCAGGCTGAGAATCCCTTCAAATAGATTGTCCACAGCCTCTGTCTTGATCTTCCTACTCATATCTACCCTCCATATCGTCTTCGTCGGGCAATGTTTCTGCCAGATATTATTTTAGCACATTAAACTTATAAAGTCCAGCAGTAGTTATTATTTCCGTTTGATAAGATTGTGAAATTTCTCATAAGAGGTTGTCGCAATCAGTTCTTCCGGGAAATCTGTCTCCTGGAGAAGCGCTTCAACGCATCCGAACTCTCCCGCATCGGCATCAATATGCGCATCACTTCCCGTTGTTATGTAGACTCCTTCTTTCTTGCAGAGTTCCAGCATTTCTCTGGCATTTTCTTTTGTATTCATCCGGAATCCTCCTGGACGGAGAGAAGAATTGTTCAGCTCCAGCAGAGTTCCTGTTTCCCTGGCGCCTCTGACCAGTTTTTCGTAGTCTACAGGGAACCGTCCATCGTCCGGATGGCCGATAATATGAATATACGGATTTTTCATTACATTCAGATAGGCCTGGGTATTCAGCTCCCTGGATTTGCTCTCTCCATAGCATGGTCCGTGAATACTGGCAATCGCAAGATCCAGTGTTTTCAGAACAGGCAGAGGAAGATCCACCGTTCCGAATTCGTCCATAATATTTAATTCTGCTCCCATCATAATATGAAGCCCATCTTCCATTCGCGGCACTACCGAATAGTTCTGAAAATAAAATTCATGACATGTGCCCGGCATCTTTGGTGCGTGCTCTGTCAGTGCGATCGCTTCCAGGCCTCTCTTTTTTGCAGCTTGAATCATTTCTGTCCGGGTACTGTAAGCATGTCCGCTTACTATCGTATGTGAATGTGAATCTACCAGAATTTTCAAAAAGACCCCTTCTTTCTTTCCTGTTTTCTGCATTAGTGTAACATATTTTTCCAGCAAGAACAATCATACATCATTTATTCAGTTTGGGTCATACTTTGTAATGAGGTGATTCATGTGAAAAAGAATTCAAATTCTAAACAATCACGCCAGATCATCGATTCCTATGATTATCTGGGGAACTCTGCTTCCGCAAATGACTGTACCGGCCTGATTCCTTCTGCTCCGCAGAACAGGTCAGAGCTTCAGTCCTATGAAGATATCTATGCATACAGCGCTCCCCATATCCGTCCAAAGAAAAATAAGGACGAAGATCTTTCCTGACAAAGATGCCTGCCTGCGGTTTACTCCGCAGACAGGCATCTCTCCTAAAACAAGGTCATCTGCCCCGTACTATATTTCTCCTGTTTTGCTGTCTTGATTTCATCTTCCGGTCTGATACAGCCGGTCAAAAGAGGCGATGCCGGGTCATGTGCTTTCATCTTTTTTCGTACCAGCTCCTGATTCTCATTTGCATAGCAGTAAATGCATCCGTGTCCGCACGTATTATATTCTCCAATATCACTTCCGAGAATGCAGCTGCATGCTTCCCGTTGACCTTTCTTTCCAGATGGAATCTGAAGCTCCATTCCGATGGCATGTTCGAGAATCTCCTTTGTCATACATCCCGAAACATCCACGCCCAGGGGCGCAAGCTCTGTTCCCTCACAGCACGACCGGATTCTGATCTGGTAACGGGCTCCTATTTCAGCAAATGCCTGCCCGATACGCATCCGTTCTTCCCGCCGGACAGGCCGGACTCCAGGAAAATTTCGCTTTGTCTTTGCGTACAGATCAATAAAACTAATGATACACTGCTCCACATATCCGCCCAAATACGCGCACATTTTTTCAAACATTTCGATATGGAACGAAAGACTGTACCGTTCTGACAAAAAGATCGGATCATAGCGCCAGCTGACGCACTGTTTCCCGACAGTCTTTGAGAGAACCCGGAACGCCTGAAGGACTTTCCCTTTATCCGGGACACGGGGTTCGATCTCTTTTCCGTACGGTGTAATGGTTACGAACCAGAACTGGTGGAATCCCCTGAGAAAATCCAGTTTTCCCAGCATAGGAAGTGGATTTTTCGTGCAGAATGCAAGGCAGTCCACTACATCCGGTGTCAGCCGGTAACGTGTGATCTGTTGCGGATAATAGGGATTTCGGACGAGTACATATTTTTCCTGAATTCTTCTCAAAAACCAATCGCTGTAAAATGCAGGAATATCCGTCCTCATTCCAGTATTGATGATCATACCTTCCCCATCCTTTCCTTCTTCCAGCTCTGTCAGAATGTCCGGTGCATCAAGAGAGACTAAAGGCTTCCTCTGCCCCCGTCATATCAATCAGTGATGTAATCATTGTCTCCACATCTTCACTCGGAATTTCCCATACGTTATCCGTATCGCTTTCCTGAACATGGACTGTTATCGTGGATTTCTCGCCATACTGCGGATTTTCAAGAACCGTGTTGAGACATTCATAGAGCATCTCTCCTGCTGCTTCTGTCATCTCCTCATCCGAAGGTGCCGGCTGATTGTTCAGGATATCATTCTGTACCTGAGTCAGGTAGTCCTGAAGTTTCTGCTGAAGCTGCTCTTCCACACCTCCGAACATAATAATCGGTTCCACTTCCACACCGACCTCAAAGCTCCCGTCCTCCTGCTCTTTTGCTTCCTGTACAGTATATTTTGTCTTTTTCATCAGGTTCGGAATATAAGTCCGGTATTTTTCTGTCAGCTCGTCCGAAAACCCAAGCGAGTCAAATTCCTGCATATAGGCATCAATCGCCGCCTCATACTCTTTTTTCGCCTCTTCCTCGCTGGATTCTGAGATATCCTCATAGTCTTTTGTCTCTCCTCTGGTCACCAAATCCAGCACTGCTTTCGTATATCCGGAAGCATCAAATGGCTTTTGGCATCCGGACAGCAGGATCAGTGCTGCGCCCAAAAAGAGAACAACCGCTTTCTTCCAGTACTTCTTCATATCCGCCCTCCTTTCATTTTTCTAAGTATAACATACTTTAGATACCCTGTCATCCATGCCGGAATCCAGTGTGCAAACATAAGATTCCTTTTTTCCCTCTTCCGGCTCTGTTTTCTATTCTGATTCCGCAAAAAACATCTGCTTTTCTCTTTGAATTATTGACCTTTGCCGTACTTTTGTGTTAGCATAAGTACAGGTACTGACGATATGTGCAAAGACGGAAAGGGAAGTACCCTTCCAGCGGCAGTACGCTAATCTGCGTTGCCGTCTGGGCGGAAGTAAATAAAGAAAAGGAGAAACAGACAATGAAAGAATTCACGTATGTAATCACTGATCCAGAAGGAATCCATGCAAGACCGGCAGGAATGCTTGTAAAAGCTGCCGCAGGATTCAAAAGCGACATTAAAATCGAAAAAGATGGAAAAGCAGCAAACGCTAAAACTATCTTTGGTGTGATGGGACTTGGCGTGAAAAAAGATATGGAAGTGAAAGTAACTGCTGAGGGTGAAGATGAAGATCAGGCAGTAGAAGCACTTCAGAAATTCTTCAGCGAGAACTTATAATTGCTCTATCTTCAGCAGGAAACTCTGCAAAGGAAAGATGTCCGGAAACGGATGTCTTTCCCTTGCATTTTCCCAAATACGTGCTATACTATAGTTATTCGCAGATATGGTTCATCGGTAGAACGCCAGCTTCCCAAGCTGGAAAGGCGGGTCCGACTCCCGTTATCTGCTTAAGAAAAGCCGGAAGCATTGATGATTCAGTGTTTCCGGTTTTTTACATCTATAAATAATAAAGAAGATAAACAAAAAAGCTTGCTTTTTGCCGGAAATATAGGTACAATTTCTGCGGTACGCCACCGTCATAGAACGAGGGAATTACAAAGGAAAAGGAGATCATATGAAAGAAAAATGGATCAGCAGCATCCTGGCCGGTTTCTATATCGCCATGGGTGCCATGGTATACTTAAGCATTTCAGACAAAATCATAGCCAGCTTCTTTTTTGCAACCGGAATTTTACTGGTGTTAAATCTTCACAACCGGCTGTTTACAAGAGTCTGCCCCCTTGCGGTCTATGACCGCTCCTATGGTCTGAGTGATCTTGTTATTGCCTGGATTGGAAATGGAGCCGGCACGGGAATCGCAGCCATACTTATTCATTTCACCAGATTCGAAGCAGGAATTCTTGACCGTGTAAAAGAAATTGTAACACCGAAATTGCAGGATTCTCCGTCAAGTCTGCTTCTTCTTGGCATTTTCTGTGCACTTTTTGTTGCCTTTGCGGTTTTTGTCGGCGGAATCAGACAAAGGCAGGGAAGTTTTGCCCAGATTTTTTATGTATGGCTTTTCATCACTGCTTTTGTGTGCTGCGGATTTGAGCATATTGTTGCGGATATGTTCTATCTTTGCGTATATGCCCTTCATTTTTCCGTCTCACCGGGTGCGGTTCTGAAAGTACTGATCTGCGTAACCATAGGAAATGTAATCGGCGGAGTCTTTGTCGGCTTCTTCATCCGCAGACTGGACAGCCAGAAAAACTAAAAAACAGGAAAGGTTCTGTGATCAGCACAGCCTTTCCTGTTTTTTTGCATTTTAATAGCCAGTACAGGGAATGTACTGGCTGAGGGAAAAAGTTATGAAAAAGTTTATTCACAAAGTATTATTTACTTTGTGCTTTTATAATACATGTCAAATGTGAAGAAAGTGTGTTCAAAATATCAAAAAAGTATTAAAAATCTATTTCGCAGCTTCTTTTGCAAATTCTGTCGTCACCAGATCTTCATATGGTGTCCTGGATTCCAGCTCTCGTGCGTCCTCCAGAATATCCTGCAGCAGTTCAAAACTGTCCTGATTGAAGATCAGGTCTTCTTTCCATGTCTTCTGCTCATAATATCTGGATACAATCGTAGTGATGGTGTCCAGATCATTTTCCTGAAACTGCGGCTGGATCACTTTTGCGATCTCTTCCGGAGTGTGTTCATTTACATAATCCATTCCTTTTTGAAGTGCATTGGTAAAGCTCTGGATGATATCCGGGTTCTTTTCCAGGTAACTTTTCTTTGCAGAGAATGCCGTATAAGGTACATAACCGCTCTCTTTGCCAAGGGATGCAACAACATACCCTTTTCCAGCCGACTCCAAAGTGGTAGCTCCCGGTTCGAATTCTACCGTAAAATCCCCCTGTCCTCCTGAGAAGGCTGCCGCCGTAGATCCGAAATCAATGCTCTGATTAATGTTCAGATCTGTTTGCGGATCGAGTCCGTTCTGTTTCAGGATATACTCAAAAACCATTTCCGGCATCCCGCCTTTGCGTCCTCCCAGAACAGTTTTCCCTTTCAGGTCCTCCCAGGAGAACTCTTCCATCGGTTCTCTTGACACCAGAAAGTTTCCTGCCCGCTGGGTCAGCTGAGCAAAATTGACTACATAATCTTCCGCCCCTTCATTATAGGTATAGATCGATGCTTCTGATCCCATAAATCCGATATCCGCCTGATTGGAAAGCACTGCCGTCATTGTTTTGTCCGCTCCAAATGGGGTTCGCAAATTAGGCAGAGATTACACCCTGCAAACGGCGTATTTTCGTTTTTTTTCGCTGTTTTTCACGCTAAACATATGTTTGTTTTTAGCCGCATTTTATAAAAGATGATACAATATTTTCCCTCCGAGGCCGATGCTCCGGAGGGATTTCTTTATTCTGCCGCCCGCATCTCCACTGCTTCCATTCTGAGAGACTGGCCGACTGTTCCAAGCGTGGCCACGCCGTCCGCTTTCGTCCACTGTGTCCATCCGGTTCCCTGAATATGTGCTCTCCACTCAAAGTCTCCTTTCAGGCAGAGACATTCAAGTCTGAGGCCGTCTCCCTCGGTGCCGATGATCGTATTCTGGTCAATCCTGCCAAAATCCTTCCAGCCGATCCCCTGAATGTGTGCTTTGGCGTACACGTCCCCACAGTGCTGGCTCTTGATCCGGACTGCCTCCAGGCGCTTGCTCTGGTTGGTGGTTCCGGCCGTCATGCCGTCTGCCATCCAGATTGTATCTCCGGTGCCCTGTACATGACCAATATATGCAATATCAGCCACCTTGATCTCTACTGCCTCGATCTGCTTGGACTTTCCTCTTTCGCCGGCCCATTGCCCATTGACACACCACTTAGACCATCCAATATCCCGCTGATGCACCCGGTACAGATAAACGGTATCGCTGGATTCGATTTTCAGCGCCTCCAGTCTCCTGCTTTCTCCTACCGTACCAATGACCGTATCTTTTGTGATGTTCTTATACGTCTTGTCTCCGTTATTTTTCATATGTACCGTTACATCCATCTGTCCTACTGGTTTGATCCGAAGCGCCTCGATTCGACGGTTCTGTCCTGTGCTTCCGATCATAGCACCATCACACTGCCAGTTTGCCCAGCCGTACTGCCGGAGGTGACCCTGATATGCCACTTCACCAGTCTGATCCTTTTTAGACTGGAATACTCCTGCATTATCCTTTACCTCGCCGTCCGGGTTGACTGGCTTGGTGGTGGATCCGGAAGAAGTACTTTTTCCTAGATACTTATCCCATGTAGAGGCATCTCCATAGAATACCGAACAATCCAGATTTCCGTTGTGTCCGTTTAATCTTCCAACAGACGTCCACTGCCACAAAGCAATAGTTCTCCACCATTTTACCGATGGTGCTTTTCCTGCTCCAGCCATATTGAAATTGTAATCAGGAATATAATCTGCGTATTTTGCTACCCAAAGACCGTAGTTCCCTTTTACAACGCTTGACCAGTTGTAAGCATTAACTACTGCTTCGGACTGAAGTGCTATAATAAAGTTGTAACGGAAGTGGCTAATAAGATATACTAAAAACA
>ERZ1643246.4519-NODE-4519-length-10903-cov-10.362832_pt1 | contig 10903 bp, 11 predicted proteins | sample MGYA00579265_ERZ1643246 | MGnify/ENA primary metagenome ERZ1643246 (study PRJEB29033, sample SAMEA4952261) | chicken gut metagenome | biome: Broiler Chicken; feature: Gastrointestinal Tract; material: Caecum | place: Ireland | collected 2018 | study: Broiler...
TTAATTATGGACAATGCCAAAGGTTTTATAGGTAAAAAAGTTAATGTCGTAATAGATAGGCAGTTAGGTTCTAAACACCCAAAATGGGGCTTTGTATATCTTACTAACTATGGTTATATTCCTAACACTGTAAGTGGCGATGGAGAAGAATTAGATGCTTATATATTAGGTACTTTTGAACCAGTAGAAAGTTTTGAAGGTATCTGCATAGCTGTCCTTCATAGATTAGATGAAGAAGATGACAAATTAATTGTTGTCCCTGAAGGGAAAAATTATACCGATGAGCAGATTGATTGTCTAACAGAATTTCAAGAAAGATTTTTTAAACATATTATTATAAGATAACTTTTATTTAAAATCCTCACATATTTTATTAAATATAGTGAGGTCTTTTTATTTTTTGTTTAAAGTTGTCATAATAACTTCCATTTATTGACAAAATGGCGTAAATCTAGTATAATTGTTTTATAAATTATTTATAAAAGGATGGTATTTAATGAAAAAATTTGATGTAATAAAACGTGGCAACGATCAAATTCTTGTTATATCTGGTGCAAGTGGTGTAGGAAAAACTACTACTTGTGCTTTACTTGGTATGATGTACCCCGCAAATTATGTACATATCCCTTTTGACCGAAGTAGAGCATCAAGACCAGGAGAATTTGGCTCAAGACATGTTGATTTAGAAACAATGCAAGAAATGTATAATTCAGGAGAATATTTTAATATTGCTCCTGTAACACATGGTGGATTTGCAGCAATTAGAACTGCAGATATTAAAAAAGCTTTTTCTGAAGGAAAAATAGCTGTACTTGAATATCCAATAGAAAAAATTGATATATTAGAAAAAACTTTTCCTACAGCTGAAATAACTGGTGTAGAATTAGTTGCTCCATCTGAAAAAGAAAGATTTAGAAGATTAAAGCAAGACCATAAATATACTGATCATCGTATTGAAAGTGATCAATTTGGTTCAGGTAGAATTGACCGATACAAAAATGGTGATTTGCTTACTTTTGATGACCATAATTTAGTTCTAATTACTGAAAGAGACAGACTTGGAGATACAGTATATGAAATAGATAGATATATGAGAATTCAAACTTTAACTTTAGCTAAATTACAAGAAGTAGAAAGAATTGGTGGAATTAGTGGTGTCCGAAGATTTTTAAAAGCTTTACGAGTACCTAAACATAATTACACAGAATCTGAACACTATGAATTTTTAGAAAACAAATTACCAAAAACAGAAGATTTTGAGAGATAACCTCTCAAAATCTTCTGCTTTCTACATATCTTGTGTAAAATTTTCATCTTCAATTATCAAATTAATTGTTTCTTCTATGCTAATTTCAGTTGTATCAACTATTTTTGTATTAGGAAAATATTCTAATACTAAATTTTTATAAATTTGTTCTGTTCTTTTAAATCTATCTTCATCCATAATTAATTTATCTGAACCAGTAATTTCATTTCCAAGTTTTGTTCTTTCTTGTAACCTTTTTACTCTTTCGTCTATGCTAGTAGTAATATAAAATGAATCCATAGAAGGATAATTTCTTAATAAATCTTTTAGTATAAAAATTTCTTCTTCATCTTCTTTATTATCTTTTTCAATTTTTCCTGCTAAATATTTAATTACCCATAATGAATCTAACAATATTAATCCGTCTTCTCTATAATCTTCTATATCTTTTTTTATATTTTCTTGAAGTAATGGTTTCCACTCTTCTGGTGATAACCATTCTTTTCTTTTCCTTACTGTTTCTATCAATTTTATTGGTGTTAAGAATTTCTTTTTTATTTTAAATTTATTTGGAATTCTATTATTAATTCCTTCTATAATAGTAGTCTTTCCTGAAAAATCCATTCCACTAAACAATTTAATTTTAGACATTTTTATAGCTCCTATTTTTTATTTTTTTATAGCTTCTAATATTTTGTTTATTCCTTGTTCTACTGATAAATCCGAAGATGTATCAATTATTATATTTTCCTTTGACTCATTTGCCTTATTTACAAGTTCATTATATACAATTTTAAAGAAGTCTGGATTATCTCTATAGAAATCATGAACTGGTGATTCTTTACTTTTGGCCATTCTTTCTTTTATAATCTTAAATGGTGGAATACAAAACACATTTAATGAAGGATTAATTAATATATCATTTTTCACTAACGCTTTTGGTATATCATAAATATTATAATCAGTCTTAATATAATCTCCGTATGCTTTTATATATGTCGTTATTGCATCAAAATATCTGTCTTGTAATACGATTATATGTTTATCTGTTAAATAAGGTTTAATAATATTTTTAGTATTTATTATCAAATCAGTAAAAAAATATGATACCGTAATTGGCATATCTTTCTTGCCTAAATTCTCCTTAAATTTTTTCCCTAAATCTGTATAAGTCATTGCTCCATGGTTATAGATAGCTTTGTATTCCCCTATCTCATTTATTTTTTTGCTCAACAGATTACAAGTTGTTGTCTTTCCACTACAACATATTCCTTCAAATACTATAAAATTATTCATTTTTACTCCTATCTGTTATTTAAAACAGTATATCCTCTAAAATATTTGCTGTCTTTTGTTAGTTCTATTGGAAGTTGCGCATTTGAAATCAAGTTATTAACTTCAATCAAATGTCTATCATAATTATAATCCACATCCGTTGTATTTGGATTTTTCCAATCCTCTATTTCAAGCATTTCTTCATAAACTGAATTTGATTCTTCTTTTTCAAAATATTTAACTTTGTCATAAGAAACATATAAACGATCTCCGTTTTTTTCTACTATACTTACTTCTCTTTTCATATTTGCAAATAATTTTATACTTAATTCACTTTTTACTTCAATATTTAACTCTTTAATAAACTCATTCACATCTTTATATTGTCCTCTTAATTTTGTTCCAAGTTCGAGTTTAGACACATATGGTTTATCAGGATTGCATTTATTCGTCTTATATAGAAATCCTTTAAATCGTTCGGTAACCATATTACTACCTCTCATAACATCTCCTCTATTTAATATTGTATAATCATTATCATCATAGTAGGTTTCATGCTTTTCTTTTTCAAAACTTTCAACTAATTTATAACCATTTGCAAAAAGAAATTCGAGAAATTGTTTTGAAGTATATTTTTCATTTTTCTTTATTAGATATTTAAGTTCTCTTTCATAATTTTCAAATTCCATTCTTTAATCCTCCTTAATTTTTATTTTACACTGATAAACACTCCTGTTTCTCTTGGTATTTTTATTGCTCCTTCTTTTATTCTTATCTCTTCAAAATATTTATATAAATTAACTAAATTTTCTTCTGAAAAACCTGAAATAGATTTAGTTGATTTTAACCATTCTATTAAATCTTCTGTTTTAGTAATAGCTAATACATTTTCATACTCAAATTTTTCTACATTTGTAAAATATCTACTTAGTATCTCACTACCATTTTGAAGATTAAAAGGTAACTTTTCAGTAAACGCTTCTGATGTTGAATCAAATTTCTTTATTGCTTCATGTAAAAAAGGTCTCATTCCTCCATTACCATCAGTAGCAGAATAAAAATATCCACCTTTTTTTAAAACTCTTTGAACTTCTGATAATGCTTTATTCAAATCAGGCACATGAAATAGCATATGATTTGCAATAATTATATCAAAAGAATTTTCATCAAAAGGTATTGACTGAATGTCAATTTTTTGAATAGTTACATTTTTATATTTAGAATATTTTTCTTTAACTAAATCTAGCATACCATCTGAAAAATCTGATAAAATTAATTTACATCCAGTAGGAAGCGTTTCTATTTTACCCTCCCAATGACTTCCGTTTCCACAACCTAGTTCTAGTATAGAATAATTTTCTTTAAACTCATATTTATCAAACAACCAATCAGCAAATTTATATTTATTTGTTGTATATTTTTTATAAAAATCAATACGCATTGCTAAATTTTTATCATTAGAAAATTGTTTTTTTACATTTTGAGTTTTATTCATAATAGACATAAGAATTACCTCCATATTAATTATTATTAAACAAGATTATAACAATTATTTTTTTCATTATATAGTTCTAATTAATTTTTGTCAATTTGTTATTTGTCTAATTCTAATATTGTTCTATAATTTTTTTATCTTTTACCTTACAAAAGGATTTTCTTTACCATCATAATTCAAACCATATTTTTGACACAATCTACTTCCTTGTTTATTTATTTCTTCGTAAAATTCACTATTTCTTGCAATTTGTAATGTTATTCTTTGATTTAATTGTTCTTCTGTAATTCCTTGTTCCACTTCCTCTAAAACCATTTGCATAAAGTCTAAATCTTTTAATTTTAATTGATAATATAATTCATAAAATTCTTGTTCCCCTGTAGAATCTATTGCTTTAGGTGATGAAATTGGATCAATTATCATATCATATAATTTCATGTGTGATTTATGCCACCTTTTTAACGCATTATACACTAATTTAACTTTTGGATCTGTTATGTCATATTTATTGTTATCATATACATCACTTTTTACAATTTTATCTTCTTTTTTTAATTTTTCTGTATATAGAGTTCCATCTGCTGCAAACATTTCTGAAAAAATTCCTTTTGTTATAATCCAATCATATTCTCTTAAGAACTCATAATTCTCTTTTAATTCTTGAAATGTAGTATTATCATCAAACAAAATAAAACCTGCTTGAACATATATTCCATGTTTTCTTAATATATCTAAGGCTTTCTTGTTATCTTCTAAACTAGCACTTTTATTCATTCTTTTTAGAGCTGTATTAGAACCATTTTCTATACCACATGCAAAAGAATGAAATCCTGCTTCTTTCAAATATCCAATTTTTTTATCTTCTACTTGATCTGCTTTCAAAGAACCTCTAAGAGATAATGTTATTCCTCTTTCTTGCATTTTATCTCTCAACTCTTTTGCCCATTCTTCATCTCTTTCTTTTTCTAAAAAACTATCATCTATAACTTTTACATACCTTACTCCCATATTTTGTAGTTGTTCAAGTTCATCTACTATATTATCTACACTTCTACCTCTCCACTTGTTACCTATGGATAATTTGTTAAACGCATTTACAGAACAAAACAAGCAATTGCCCATACATCCTCTTGCAGTTAATATATTTACAGTAGATTTTCTATCTTTTGCCATTTTCATTGTATCTCTAGCAGGAAATGGGATTTGGTCTAAATCTCTTATTAATTCTCTTTTTGGTGTTCTAATAACTTCTCCATTATTTTCATACACAATACCTTTAATATCTTCGATTTTTCTGCTTCCATATCCTGTTAAGTATTCACATACTTCTACAATAGATTCTTCACCTTCACCAATCATTGCAATATCAAATGTACCATTTGCAACAAATTTATGCGGATTAAATGATGGTCCGAATCCTCCACACATCAACTTTATATTTGGATTATTCTTTCTTATTCTTTTAGCTAGTTCTATAGATTTATCATTATTTGACATATAACATGATACTCCAACTATTGAAGTATCTTTTTTATCAAGTATTTTTCTTAATACTTCTTCATCTGTTAATCCTGCAAGCCATCCATCTATAATCTCAACATAATATCCATTTTTCCTTAATACTGCTGCTAAATATGATAGTCCTAGATTTTCTTCAGATGTTCTATGCGTTTCTGGAGATAGTGTTGTAAGTATAATTCTTTTATCCTTTCTTTCTTGAACTTTTTGCATATACTTTACATATCTCTCAATATCACAATCACTTTTATTTCCTTCAATATATATTATATTTTTTCTTTTATCTAATATAATATTTACTCCCTTTTCTACTGTAAATAAAAAGTCATTATCTTCAAAATTCAGCCTACACATTGATTTTATCTTTTCATCTGTAAGAGTTAAATTTTCTTTAATTACTGTTTCCATCTATATTTCTCCCTTACTTTTTTGGTTTTCCTATCCAAGTGCATAAATAATTTTCATGAACTAATTGTTTATTTGCTTTTCTATAATTTATGTTTTTATCTATTTCTATATCTTTTAAACAAAATGGATCTCTAGCATATAAATCTTTTTCACCTGTTTCACACTTTTTATATGTATATGCCATTGCAAAACAACCACCTCTACATATATCTGCTTTATCACAATCTTTGCATCCTTCTATCTTTTCATAATTTTCTTTTCTTATTTTAAAATCATTAAATTGTTTTGAATTAATTATATCAAATATGTCATCTGTTAATAAATCTCCAACTCTATAATCGTGCATATATACACAAGGAGATACTGGTATTTTCCCATCAGGTGTTATAGAGTTAATTCTCATAGAGTATATTCCACATGCACATCCTTTTACTTTATTGTTTCCAGTCAATCCAGATAATGTTGGTTCACTTAATTCAACTGTATCGCATTTTTCAAATAAATATTTGTAATTTTCTAATACTTGTTCTTTAGTTGGTACAAGTTTAAAATGTTGTGGTTGTATAGGTTTTAATATATTAAATCTAATATTTGAATCGTATTTTCTAGCTAATTCTATTAAAGCATCTATTCTGTCTTTCGTAAAATTCCAATTCATTGCGCACATTATAATTCCAGATTCTATATTATTTTCTTTACATATTTCCAATGCCTGTATAGCATATTTATATACATCTCCGCCTCTGTTTTCATTATGTTCTTTTTCATAAGGAGAATCGAAACTTATATCTACATCATTTAATAATTTTAAGCACTCTGGATATGTATTTTTTAATGCTATCAAACTTATTCCAGCTGTTGTTATTCCAACTTTAATATTTCTTTTATTTAGTTCTTTTAATATATAAGGTAACATACTTTTATGAACATCTAGTCCATTTGTAAATATTGGTTCATTACCTCCTAAATTCACAGTTTCAACATTCAATTTTTGAATTTGATTAATAACTTTATCTACAATTTCTTTAGTTAAATTTTGTCCCTTTTTTCTAACAGTAAACGAATAACAATGCTTACATTTACATGGACAATCATTTCCTAGTGTCCAACCTATATTTTTTATCATATATACCCCTCCATATTAAATTATACTATTTTATGGAAATTATGTCAATTAGCCAAGATTTGTTTTTTTTGGCTTTATACTTACTTCTTAGCTATACATTTAACTTATATAGCAAAAAATGAATGATATAATTCCATCATTCATTTTTTATTAATATTAATATTTTATTTGTTCTATATTCATTAATTTATTTTTTCTAAATGTCATTTTTAATAAACAAGGAGATGTTATATCTAATACAATATCTTTATAGACTAATTTAACATCTTTATTTACTTCGCACCAGTTTAATAAGAAGAACTTTATTGAGCCGCCATGACTAATTACGGCAATTCTTTTTCCTTCATATTCTTTAAGTATCTTGTCAAAAAACTTATTCATTCTTTCTCTAGTTTGCTCTGCACTTTCTCCATCAGATGTTTTAAATGTTCTATCTAAAAGTTGTTCTTGTGAAGGATCTCTAGTAGCTTTGTCTTTCATAAACTCGCCTAATTCTTTTAAATTTCCCAATTTTCTCTCACTTAAGTCATTATCTAAATTAAATGGTAAATTATTTTTGTTAGCAATATATTTTGCAGTTGCTTTTGCTCTAGTATAACTGCTTGACCATATTACATCTATATTCTGTAATTCTTTATTACTACTTAATTTTTTTGCTTGTTCTTCACCTTCAACTGATAAAATTTCTTTTTCATTAATTAATTGAGAATCCTCACTTGTATTTCTAATTCCATTCTCGTCAACTGTTTCAGCATGTCTTATCAAATAAATAATAGTATCTTCCATCTTTACCTCCATTTTTTCTACTATCTATAGCAATTAATTTTCTATATTATAGCATACACATAATGAATCTATCAATTATAAAACATAATTTTTTACAAAAAATTTATAACAAATAAACTATTCTTTATATTCTATTTAATTTTTTTCCTAAATTTTTTCAATTTTTATATAAATCATCTAATTATTAAATTTTCAAAAGGCAGGAAAGAGATACAGAGTGTATCTCACAAACACATAGAAAAACAAGTTTTCTAGCACTCTGCAAATAGTAAAAAAATACAGAGAAAGCACAGTAAACATACTAACCTTAGGATGTTCTATCTTTCTCTAATCTTTCAAATAAGTTCCATTACTTGATTTTTCTTCTTTAATCATTGTTGCTTTTGCCATTCCATAGTTATCTTTTTTTACTTCCTCTAATACTGATGTTTTTATGTTTCTCTTTTTATATGTATCCTATTTAATTTTATATGCTCTTGCTCTTTCCATAGGAGATATGTTTTCTCTTGTGCATAAGTTCGTATCTATTAAGTATATCTTTGTTTCATCTTCTGTTAGATTTTCTTTTATTATACAAGGTAATTCTTTTAATCCCATTTCTCTTGGTTCTAACTATTAAAGGTTGCATAATTCCATTAATTCTAATGCTTTCCATCATTTCTTTCTTTTTGTCATCATTATATAATTTAAAAGGTTGGTTTGGATAATCTTCTAATTTGTTTTCTTCAATCATAACAACTTTAGCATTACTATCACCATTTTCATTATTGCTAATTTCTTCATCTTCAACTACTTCATCATATTCATCTATTTTGTGTTCTTCTTGCTCAATTTCTTGTTTTTCTTCTATTTCATCGTCATCTATGCCTAATGCTTGTTTTATTTCTTCTACTGAAATATAAATAATATTATAATTTCTTCTAATGTGTTACCCTCTTGTCTTCTTTGTTTTGCTTTTTTATTTCTTCTTTTTTATAATAATTAATTAATAACTGATTTGTTTCCATATACTTAATTCTCCTTTACTTTTGTAATTCTTGTTTATGTATGCACCTCTTAAAGTTGCACTTCTTTTCTGCTATATCTTTAGGTTCTAAAAAGCACTTATGTAATTTACAGTAAGCAACTGAATTATTTTTTCTTGAAAGACACCCATAAATACATAAGTGCTTAGTAATGTTTGGTCTTTTCCTTCTATTTTTTCTTCCCATAATCATTGTCCTCCATTTGTAATCTTATTCTTTTGTTAAAATTTCAATATTTTTTCTATTTGTTTACCCTCTGTATTTTCTCTGTATATTTTTACTGTTTACAGAGAACTGGAAAACTTGTTTTTCTATGTGTTTACGAGATACACTCTGTATCTCTTTCCTGCCTTTTAGAAAATTTGTATAAAGCCCACAGTTTATATATTGATTCCTTTTATGCAAAAAAAATAAGGAGCCAAATCTTTTAATAAATTTTCCTTATCTGAATAAAATGTTCTATTTATCTCATAATATTCTGATTGTTTCATACCTTCCATATATAAATGTTTTAATATGTTTTTTTATTTTTGCATGTTGTAATCTCCCTTTTATAATTCCTCTCCTTCTTCATCTTCTTCAGATGATTTATTTTCTTCTAACTTACTTTTAGGCATAAAAAAAGAGGGACTCTTACCCCTTAAAAGTTGACTTTTTAAACTCTTATAAAAATAGTTTGTAAAACTCTTAATTTCATTTCCTGTACCTTTATTTTCTTGCTCTCGTAATTTGCACTCATCATAAAGACTAATGATTTGTTCTCTATTCATTTTATATAATAAATGACTTACATTTTCTTTTACTGTCAATGCTAATGAATAACCTATTATTTTTACTTTTTCGATATTTTCTGGTCGCATATATTTTAATATATCTTCATTAAAAATCATTTCATATTTTTCTAACACTTCCAATATTTGTGATTCTAAATTTTCAAATTCTTTTGGAATTTGCTTTTCTTTATTTATAATAAATTTAAAAAAACTATCTAACATATTATTATTTATAATATTATCTTTGCTCTTTTTGCATATAGGGTATGTACTATTTTGCACATAGGGGTTGTCTACTACATATATTCTTCTTTCTATAATTTCTTTTTTGTCATTTCTTATTATTTCTATATGTAGGCTTCCTATTTCAGCTAAATGTGAAATCCATCTTGATATTGTACTTTGACTTACTCTATATAAATCTGCAAGATATCGATTACTTGCAAAGCAATATCCTTCCTTATTACTTAATGCTGTAATTTCTCCATACATTAATCTTTCTGCAAATTTTAATTCTTTATTATACCTAATATATGCTGGTATTATTGCATAATAACTACTTTGTACATAACTTTCCATAATAGTTTACTCCCACTCTCTATTTTAATATTTACATTTAAAATTTGTGTATTTTTAATTTTAAAAATCTTATATTATTTTTTTATTATTTTTTTTTGCTTTTTTGTTCAATTTTAATATAGGTCAAAAATGACACCTATTTTAAAATTGCTATTTTTTCACGAGTTTTTTTGTTTTTTTAATAAAAAAAATAAACACTACCATTTTTCTGGTAATGCTTATTCTAGTAGCGTTTTTCTTAATTTAGACCTATTAATTTTTGGTTGCTCTTTACTACCTTACTTAGATTAAAAAGGTAATAAGTGCAACTAGTTTGGTATTTTGTACCAAAAATCGTGTACTTTTCAGTATTTACAGCGATTTTTCATTGTTTTTTCACTATTGGTTGCACTAAAAATCTTATTTATCAGCAGCTAAATCCTCTTGTAAGTTTGCTACTGGATCTCCTTTACAAGCAAGTACTGAGGCTGTAAATGGATAGCCTGCTGCTGCTTGTGGATATACATCTACCCCATGGTCTGTATAATATGCACTTAATCCTGCTTTTTCTATTTCTTCTATTGAAGCATCTTTAGTTAATTGATGAACTATAGTTCCAACCATTTCTAAGTGAGCTAATTCTTCAGTACCTATATCGTTCAAAACAGCTTTAGACTTTTGGTCTGGCATTCC
>ERZ1643246.4521-NODE-4521-length-10899-cov-3.267613_pt1 | contig 10899 bp, 9 predicted proteins | sample MGYA00579265_ERZ1643246 | MGnify/ENA primary metagenome ERZ1643246 (study PRJEB29033, sample SAMEA4952261) | chicken gut metagenome | biome: Broiler Chicken; feature: Gastrointestinal Tract; material: Caecum | place: Ireland | collected 2018 | study: Broiler...
AGCGGACAGGAAGATAACTTCCTTGGCTGCAGGCGCTGCGGATACAGGGCGCACAATGTTCTTAATATGGTCAATCGGATAAGATACACGGGTGTTCTCGGTCACGCTCTTATCGGTGAAGTCGATCTTGCCGTTCTCATCCAGAGTTACGTTCTCAAGCAGAGCGTTTCTCTTGATTGCGTTGTAGATATCAGGCTCGGAGTCCTTGTCCAGGTCGATAACCTTTGCATAGCAGCCGCCCTCGAAGTTGAACACGCCGTTGTCGTCCCAGCCGTGCTCGTCATCGCCGATCAGCAGACGCTTGGGATCGGTGGAAAGGGTGGTCTTACCGGTTCCGGAAAGGCCGAAGAAGATGGCGGTGTTCTCACCGTTCATATCGGTATTCGCGGAGCAGTGCATGGAAGCGATTCCCTTCAGAGGCAGGTAGTAGTTCATCATGGAGAACATACCCTTCTTCATCTCTCCGCCATACCAGGTGTTCAGGATAACCTGCTCGCGGCTGGTGATGTTGAATACAACTGCCGTCTCGGAGTTCAGTCCCAGCTCCTTGTAGTTCTCAACCTTCGCCTTGGAAGCGTTGTAGACAACGAAATCAGGCTCAAAGTTTGCAAGCTCTTCCTCGGAAGGCTTAATGAACATGTTGGTTACAAAGTGTGCCTGCCATGCAACTTCCATGATGAAACGGATCGCCATGCGGGTATCCTTGTTGGCGCCGCAGAAAGCATCTACAACATACAGCTTCTTATCAGAGAGCTCCTTCAGAGCAATGTCCTTTACTGCCTTCCAGGTCTCTTCGGAAGCGGGATGGTTGTCGTTCTTGTACTCATCGGAGGTCCACCATACGGTGTCCTTGGAATTCTCATCCATTACGATGAATTTGTCTTTGGGGGAACGTCCCGTATAGATACCGGTCATTACGTTAACTGCACCCAGCTCGCTGACCTGTCCTTTTTCATATCCCTCAAGACCCGGCTTGGTTTCTTCTTCAAATAACAGCTCATAGGAAGGGTTGTGAACAATTTCCACGGTTCCTGTGATGCCATACTTGGTTAAATCAATCGCTGCCATCTTACCTATTACCTCTCTTCTTATTATTTTTCAGGAAATTCGGATATTTTCTCCTTTTTTCCCATATCCATAATTATACATGATAAATCAATTAAATCAATAAAATTTGGCTTAAATTTTTATGAATGAGAATTATTTTGGATAAGCGGAAGCGGCTGAAATGCGGGGTTTGAAGAATTCTGCATCCGGAAGCTTCCATCAGGAATCAATTCTGCAGCCCCCGCTCGAGAAAGGCAATGATCTCTTCTTTTCTCTGAAACAGATCGTAATCGCCCGTCAGCTGGCCGTCATAATGGTAAAGCACACCACACTCCTCATTCCTTTTCAGCGCGGCAAGCAGGCGCTCCTCTCCGTTTTCCGCCACGTATTCGGCAAAGGCTCTGACTCTTGGTTTTGCCAGCATGGGAGCATCGCAGGGAAAATCTCCGCATGCCCAGCAGCCCTCCAGTCCCTTTGCGCTGCAGCACCGATAATTTCTGCAGGCTTCTCTGTCCCCGCAGCCGCCCTTCCTGCACCCGGCGCAGGTTTTGTTTTCCCCGCAGACACAGCATGCCAGCCCGCAGAACGCGATACCTCTGTCCGCATCAAAGGTTCTTCTGACAGACCGTTCGTAATATTCCAGTCCGTTTCGACGGGTTTTTGATGGAATAAAGCCATATTTTCTCAGCAGCGGAATTCTCTCCGGGGTATCAGAGACTTTCACCTTCAGGCTCTCCATCCGAAAATCCCGGATAAAACGCAGTACCGCCAGCCGGATCAGTTCTTCCATAAAGGCTTCTCCGTCATAATCCGGGAAAAGCTCCGATCGCAAAATTCCTTCTTTTCCGCCGGAAATTTCAAGAGTTCCGGCCGCCTCCCCGCCGGTTTTGGAAAGAATTGCAAACCTCACATGTTTATGCTCCTCATATTCCCTTCGACAGGAACAGATCTCATTTCCCTCTCCGACCGGACGAAGCATGAAGGACGGCGTTTCATAAACCGGACATTTTTCATCATATTTGGCTGTCGACATCGCAGGTTCCTCCTTTTTGACACTGATCTTTGAATCCCGCCCTGCAGGCGTATTTTTGTATCATTGTATCAGAGGAACTACGTCAGCATTATGTCATGGTTTCCGGTACAGAGAAATAATTTTTTCGGCGCAGTCAAGCACTCTCTGTTTTATGTGGTCCGGAGAAACGATCTCAACATGATCTCCAAGAGACAGCAGGGTGCCGATCCAAAGCTGTTCGCTCTCAACCACAGACAATTCCATCAGGGCCTTCTTATCATCCAGGTATTTCGTCACCCTTCCGTTCAGATATTCAGCAGTTTTCATCACATAATCCGGATCACATTTCACCGTAACAACGGTCTGAGTGCACGTGTTGTGCCGGTCGTGCTCTGCGAGAACTTTCTCCGGACAGGCATGCTCTCTGGTAAAGTCAATGTCGGTTGTCTCAAGGTTTTCCATACGGAGAAGCTTATAGGTTCTGTAGTCCCCCTTTTCCGGCGAGTACGCCAGCAGATACCAGGAGTACCATCTGTAAATTACCGCAATCGGCTCCACCGTATGGATTTTCGTTTCATTTCTGTTGTTGGTATATCGGAAGGTTACCGCCTTCCTTTCGCTGACCGCTGTCTGAAGGAGCGGCAGGAACCGGCTGTTTCCCTCCTGCAGAACAGAAAAATCCAGAATCATCCCTGTCTGATTTCCATCGGCCGCCGGACTGATTTTTTCATATATGTCAGAAATTCCTCTGTCTCCCGTCGCCGTAGCCAGACCGTTTAACGCGGTAAGAATATGGGAATAATCCTGCCGGGATATGATCTGATTGTTTAAGGTAAAGCGCTCCGCCAGTTCATATCCGCCGTTTATTCCGGCCGTCGCCGCGATGGGAATGCCTGCGGCGCACAGGGAATCCATATCCCTCTGAATAGTGCGCACGGATACCTCAAAACGGCGTGCCAGTTCTCCTGCCGACGTTCTCCCGTGATTCATCAGATAAACTGTGATCGCATACAGCCGATCCGTTCTCATCCGCTTTCTCCTCAACATTACTGCCCCGCCGGGGCAGGGCTCACGGCATCCGGTACACTTTTACTCCAAATTTTTCCACGGTAATGGTTCCTTCCTCCGGATTTCCGCCTGTCAGCTCCCGCATGGGCTGCTTCAGTGTAATCTGCACGGGCTCATGCTGATAGTTAAGCACAAACAGATATGCCGCGCCGTCCGCTCCCGGCTTTCTTCTCACCGCGATCTCACAGCCCTCCGGCACCTCGATTATCTTCGCATAGGGCTGTGCTGCTTCGAGCCTTCTCAGGAAGGCCTTCGCCGCCTCCAGGCTGAACGCGCCGCCGAAATAGTATGCCTCTCCCCTTCCAAACCGGTTCCGGATGAGGGCAGGCTCTCCCGCGTAATAGCTGTTTTCATAGACGGCAAGCACCTCGGCGTTTTCTCCCACAGGCGCGAGGATGTCGTTGAATACGGCGGCTTCGATCTTTTCACCGTCCCAGTCGGCGTACACCTTTCCCTCATCCGGTGCGACGAAGCTGTATTCCGGGATATCCGTTCCGGTAAGATTTGCGGCAGGGCCGGGCAGATAATCCATGACACATCTGCCGTTTAAGTCCTTATAGCCGGTACGGCAGCCCATGACCAGCTTTCCGCCTTTCCGCACATAGGCCTCCAGAACAGCCATGCGTTCCTCTGTCAGGATCACCGCATGAGGATAGAACAAAAGCTCATATTTCTGCAGATCAGAAAGGGTTGTGTATTCCGTCAGATAGACAAAATCCACCGGTGTATGCATAAGCTGGGCTGCAGCAAACAGGTTCTTCTGGCTCTCCCGGTCCACCCGCTCATGCCATCTGTCCACCTGAGCGTCCCAGATGTTGTCGTAATCCTTCAGGATACCCACCTTTGCTTCGTAAACGGATCCGGCAATCTCCTGCAGTCCTTCCACCTTTCTGTGGATGTCCCGCAGTTCACGCAGTCTCCGGTTTTCTCTGCCGGAATAGTCCAGAATGCCGTGCCAGTAGATTTCCGTCCCCACCGTGCAGGTGCGCCAGCGGAAATAGCTCACATAATCCGCCCCATGGGCGATGGACTGCATGGTCCACAGTGTCATCTGACCGGGTCTGGGGGTGGGAGCCTCCATCCGGGTGTTCCAGCCGTTGGCTCCGGACTGCTGCTCCATGATGCCGAAATTCGGAGAAATCGCTCTCGTCTCCGTCAGATTACGGCTCCACTTCCGGTCCTTCAGCAGATCCCTGTCATTGTAGGCGTCCAGGCAGTAGGCAAAATTCGGATAGGAATCGTAGGTGATGAAATCCAGGCTTTCCTCTGTCATCCGGTGATTGTCCAGATTTCCGAACAGTCCGTTGGTGGTGATGAAATCATCCGGCTTTTTATATTTCCGTATGATTCTGGCCTGCAGTCCGGCGAAACGGCAGGCGCTGTCGGAAATGAAGCGCAGATAATCCAGAACCCGGTGCGGATTGGTGGAATTGCTGATGGTGGTCTGCGGCACATACACCTCGCTCCAGGCGGTATAGGTCTGGTTCCAGAACACCGTGCCCCAGGCCTCGTTGAGCGCCTCGATAGTACCATATTTTTTCTTCAGAAATTCACGAAAAGCCACCGTATCGCTCTGCGAATAGAATTCCGAGGTTTCGCAGTTTAACTCATTGTCGATCTGCCAGCCGATCACGCAGGGACGGGGACCGTAATGGGCGGCGGATTTTTCCGTAATGTTGGCCGCAAAACGCTGATAGATGGGGGAATTGTAATTGTAATGTCTTCTTGCTCCATGCCGATAAAGGGTTCCGTCCATCTGCGCGTTCAGCACCTCCGGATATTCCTCCACCAGCCAGGCGGGCGGCGTGGCTGTCGGCGTGCAGAAAATAACCTTCATGGGTGTTTTTTCCACAACATCCAGGAATGAGTCAAAAAATTCCCAGGTATATTCCCCCTCCCGCGGTTCGATCTTATTCCAGGCGAATTCTGCGATGCGGATAACGCGGATTCCCGCCTCCAGCATCCGGTTCAGATCCTCCTCCCACAGGCTTCTGTCCCAATGTTCGGGATAATAGCAGGTACCAAGCACCAGATTGTTCCCATTGATGATTTCTCTCATGATCTTCTCCTTCCTTTTTTTCCTTTGCCTGTTCTTTCTCTTCTATTTTATACGGCAGGGCCGTTCCATGCAATCTCATATTATGTGGTCATCCGTCCACATTCTAAATGTATTCCTGCCACAGAGCACGCCGATTCCATCCAAAACCAGGCCGGACGCCATAGCATCAGTCTCTCAACCAGGGCGATCCGACCCATATATAAAAGGAGCCGCCGCACTCAGTGCGGCAGCCCCTTCTTATTTCTGCCGGTTTCCGGTCTTTCTGCCGGAGCAGATTTTCCTTTAAAAATCCGCTTCTCAGGCCTTTCCAACGGAACCGAACATTTCCATTTTCTCTTTTACAGTATCCTTGATCGCCTGGGTTCCGGGAGCCAGAAGCTTACGAGGGTCATAGCCCTTGCCTTCCTGATCCTTGCCCTCTTCGATATACTTTCTGGTAGCAGCAGCAAATGCCAGCTGGCACTCGGTGTTCACGTTAATCTTGGAAACGCCGAGGGAGATTGCCTTCTTGATCATGTCAGCCGGGATTCCGGTGCCGCCGTGAAGAACCAGCGGAAGATCTCCGGTGAGCTGCTGGATGGCATCCAGAGTCTCGAAGGAAAGTCCCTTCCAGTTTGCAGGATATTTGCCATGGATGTTGCCGATGCCCGCTGCCAGGAAATCAACGCCCAGATCAGCTACCATCTTGCACTCCTTGGGATCTGCGCACTCGCCCATTCCGATTACGCCGTCCTCTTCTCCGCCGATGGCTCCAACCTCAGCCTCAATGGAAAGTCCCTTCGCATGAGCCGCAGCAACCAGCTCCTTGGTCTTTGCAACGTTCTCTTCGATCGGATAATGAGATCCATCGAACATGATGGAGGAGAATCCTGCCTCGATGCACTTATAGCAGGCATCATATCCGCCGTGATCCAGATGCAGAGCAACCGGAACGGTGATATTCAGCTCTTCGAGCATTCCGTTTACCATTCCCACAACGGTCTTATAACCTGCCATATACTTTCCTGCGCCCTCGGAAACGCCGAGGATAACGGGAGAATTCAGCTCCTGAGCCGTCTGAAGGATGGCTTTCGTCCACTCCAGATTGTTGATGTTGAACTGGCCAACTGCATAGTGACCGGCTTTCGCCTTGTCGAGCATTTCTTTTGCTGATACTAACATAGTTCCTCCTGTTCCGCCGCGTAAGCGGCCTTCAATTCGGCAGCTTTCCTCCGCCTCCGTCCTGCCGGACAGCTGCGGCATCTTTCCGCCTCAGTTGAATTTGTAAAATAGAATTCTTTTACCGATGCTATTATACCCCATCTTCTGCCAAAAGAAAATACAGAAAGTTAAACTTTTCACGAAATAACTTTTTTCATTCTTTTCGCGGCACCCGGAACTGAATCAGCTGTTTCCGGTTCCGTACCTCCACTATGCTGTGCTTTCCTCCGAATTCCCCGTCCAGCGCCCACGGTACTTCTTCCTCCGCCTCAATGCGCAGCGACGCGCTCTTAAAGCAGTACATCTGATCCGTATCGATATTCCGATTCACAAGATCCGCCAGAATCTGATTCAGCTCCATGGGATTATTCGGCTTCTTTATCAGCGTCACCTCAAACAGGCCGTCGTCCAGCTCTACATATTTTCCCGTGATCCGCTTAAACCCTCCTACCGAAAGGGAGTTGGTCACCATTCCAAAAATGAAATCACCCTCCACCTCCATCTCCTCTGCCCAGACCTTCATCCGGTAGGAACGGACCGCGGGCAGCCGTCTCATACCTTCCAGAAGATACGCCATATGGCCAAGCACATTCTTATATTTCTGCTTCGTTTCATACGATACATCCGTAAACAGACCGAAGGCCGCTATGTACACAAAGGTATCTTCATTAAAGGAGCCGATATCACATGGAAAAAGTCTGCCATCAACCACGGTCTGAGCCGCCTGCAGCATGTTTTTGGGAAGCCCCAGACTGTTGGCGAAGTCATTCGTACTCCCTGCCGGAATATAGCCGACCGGAACAACTTTGCCGCTCCGCAGGATTCCGGTTACCACCTCGTCCAGCGTACCGTCTCCTCCGCTGGCGACTACGCAGTCATATCTTCTGGCCTTTTCCTGAGCCGCCCGCACCGCATCACCTGGACATTGAGTCGGATAAACCGTCACCTCGTTTCCGCCCTTAACCAGAATATCAATCACTCCGCTCAGATGATTTCTGATCTGTTCCTTGCCCGCTTTGGGATTATATATAAAAAGCATTTTTTTCTTCGCCACGATTAACGCCTCCCTTCCGAATTATAAAAAGGAGCATGAACCATGCTCCTTCCGCTTTATCTTAACGCCTGTGCAGTATACTGTTTATTCTTTTCCACTGCACAGATACTTTGCGATATCCTCCACTGCCGTATCCTCATCCGGTCCGTCCGCAATCACCGTAACCATTTCTCCGGTATCCAGTCCCAGGCTCATCATTCCCATGATGCTCTTGGCATTGACGCGTCTTCCTTCCGATTCCAGATATACGGTGCTGTCATGCTGGCTTGCCACCTGCACAAGCATTGCCACCGGTCTGGCCTCCAGGCTCTTTGGATACTTCTCTGAGCCTGTCTGCAAGCTCGCTCAGCTTACGAAGCCTGTGATTCACCCCCGATTTCCCCACCGGAGGATTCAGATATTCTCCCAGTTCCCGAAGCGGGGCATCCGGATTTTCAAGGCGCACCTCTGCCATCTCCCGCAGATTTTCCGGGAGATTTGCCAGTCCGTATTTCTGCTTCAGGAACAGAATGTCGTCCACCTGACGGGTAGATGCGCTGACTGTCTTGCTGATATTTGCCGTTTCACAGTTCACTCTTCTGTTTACAGAATTGCGCATTTCCTTCACAATTCTGTAATTTTCAAATGTCATCAGGGACACATGAGCCTCCACGATATTCAGGAAGTCTGAAATCCCTGTTCCATCCTTCATATAAACAATCTGATACTTCTTTCGCTGTACGATTCTCGCTTCCACCTGAAAGAGAAGCAGAATGGAGCATATCTGTTCCGCCTGCGCGGAATTCGTGCAGACAATTTCCAGATGATAACTCTTTTCCGGATCGCTCATGGAGCCTGCCGCAAGAAATGCTCCTCTTAAAAAAGCTCTCTGGCAGCACGAGTTCTTAATCAGAAGCGCACTTACCGGTCCCCGCAAATCGGCCAGACCGCCTTCGCCATCCATGAACTTCGTGGTTTGAAGTACCTGCCTGACCTCTTCCGGGTCCTCCAGCAGGATGCTGCAGGAAACAGACTTTCCCGCGATTTTCTTTGAAAATGACTCATTTACGTTAGTATTTATATTAAATGTTTTCTTTAGCAATGTAAAGCATTTTCTGATAACCGCCTCATTTTCGGCCTGAATGAACAGCTTTAACGTATTTTGCGCACTTTTTTCGGCATTTTGCACAACTTCTTTTTCTCTGCCAGATCCGCCGCCCCTGCCTGCTGCCGTCAGTTTCCCCATCGGTTCCAGCCTGTAATGACCGCAAAAATGCAGAATTGCAGCCAGCTCGGCAATCTGGCAATGACGCGCCGCCGGCACATGCCTTAAAAGCTCTTCCTTCACCGTTCCTGAAAAAGACATTCTTTCCTCACTTCTTTACCGCACATCTCTGTGGCTGATCGTCAGTCCATAATTTCCCTGATCTTTGAGCCTCGCGTACAGCTCATTGGCAAGGGTGACGCTGCGATGCTTCCCGCCCGTGCATCCGATGGCGACCACAAGCTGATATTTTCCTTCCTTAATATAATTGGGGATCAGGAAAAGGAGCATATCCGTCAGCTTGTCCAGAAACTGTCCGGCTTCCGGAAAACTCATCACATAATCCTGCACGCCCCTGTCGTTTCCGGTCATATATTTTAATTCATCGATATAAAACGGATTCGGAAGGAACCGGACATCAAAAACCAGGTCCGCGTCCGCCGGAATTCCATGCTTGAAGCCGAACGAAACGATGCTGACCATGAGGTTATTATATTCACCGTTCTGCACAAAAATTCTGTCGATTTCTGCCTTCAGCTCCCGTGTCAGAAGCTTGGACGTATCGATGATATAGTCGGCACGTTTTTTCATATCCGCAAGGATTCTTCTCTCCTTTTGAATACCGTCCTCAATCCGGTTATCCTGCGGGGTGCAGAGCGGATGCATACGGCGCGTTTCCTTATAACGCTTCACCAGCGTATCGTCTCCCGCATCCATGAACAGGATTTCAAAAATGAAGCCGTTCTGCCGCATCCGGTCAAGAATCTTCAGCGCTTCCCCAAAGCTCTGCTCCGCGCGCACATCCAGGCCGAGCGCAGCCTTGGAAATCTCGTTGTTCGGCATGGTGAGCAGCTCCATGAACTTTTCAATCAGAGGAACGGGCAGGTTATCCACGCAGAAAAAACCGGCATCCTCCAGAAACTTCATTGCCGTACTTTTTCCGCTTCCGCTCATTCCCGTCACTACTACGAATCTCACCCGTCATTCCTCCATTGTCTCTTAAAAATCCCCGAGAAAAATAACCTCCGGCTCCAGCCTGACGCCAAATTTTTCCTTTACCGTTTCGGAGACCTCCTCGATCAGCTCCGCGATATCCGCCGCAGTAGCCGTTCCGTCGTTGATAATAAAGCCGCAGTGTTTATCCGATACTCTCGCGCCGCCGATCCGCATCCCCCGAAGCCCCGCATCCATGATCAGCTTTCCTGCATAATATCCTTCCGGCCGCTTGAAGGTGCTGCCCGCACTCGCATATTCCAGAGGCTGCTTCTGCCTCCTCCTGGCTGCAAAGTCGTTCATTCTGGCGAGAATTTCTTCCCTGTTCCCTTCCTGAAGCTTCATCGTCACCTCAAGAACGGCATAGGGTCTGTCCTTCAGGACACTTTTCCGATAACTGAATTCCATCGTCTCATTGTCCAGCTCCATGAGGCTTCCATCCTTCGCCATCACCAGAACCGATTCCACCAGGTTTCCCAGCTCTCCCCCATAGGCGCCCGCGTTCATCCGGACGCCGCCGCCCACGCTTCCGGGGATTCCGGAGGCAAACTCCAGGCCGGAAAATCCGTTTTCCATAGCTGTCCTGGCCGCTTTTGCCAGAGAAACGGCTGCCCCGCAGGTCAGCCGGCTTCCCTCCATTTTCACATTTTCAAACTCCCGGCCAAGCCGGATTACAACGCCTTTGTATCCTTTATCCCCGACCAGAAGATTGCTACCGTTTCCCAGCAGGAAATGCGACCATCCGGTCAGATTCAGGTAACGGATCACCTTTCCAAGCTGTTCTCTGTCATCCACCGTCACGAACACCTCCGCTGGTCCGCCCACGCGGAAGGTTGTATGTTCGGACATCGGTTCCTGCTGTCTGATGTTTTCCTCCGGCACCACACTGGCCAGAAATTCCAATAAAGCTCTGCTCACTGCTTCCCATCCTCAATGACTTATAATCTGTCCCGCGCCGCTCCCGGCGCCTTTACGCCCTGCTTAATCCAGAACCAGCTTCGCGGCTCCGTAGATTCCGGCGTCATTTCCCAGCGTTGCCAGGGCAAACAGAGCGCCGCGGCTTCCGGAGAAGGCATTCGGCATATAATACTTCTGAATATAATCCAGAAGAACAGGACCGGCCTTTGAAACGCCGCCGCCGATAACGAAGATTTCCGGATTCACCACCGCCGCAATACCGGCCAGCGTTTTTCCCAGAATCTGTCCGAAGCGTTCTGCCACTT
>ERZ1643246.4522-NODE-4522-length-10898-cov-30.283316_pt1 | contig 10898 bp, 12 predicted proteins | sample MGYA00579265_ERZ1643246 | MGnify/ENA primary metagenome ERZ1643246 (study PRJEB29033, sample SAMEA4952261) | chicken gut metagenome | biome: Broiler Chicken; feature: Gastrointestinal Tract; material: Caecum | place: Ireland | collected 2018 | study: Broiler...
AATTCTATCAGAATATAATTCTACAATTGGAGAATTCCCATAAGAATAATCATTACGTACCACAGCATTTATAACTGCTTCTTTTAAAGATGCTTTATCTATCATTTCTACTTCTTTTCTACCTTTAACCTTTATATTCTATTTTAGCATAAACAGTATTTTCTACATCAAGTCTATCTAATATCCTTTTAGTTGCGGTAATTATACAACGATACCCATATTCTTGATTTTCTACTAAAATAGAAAATGGTATGCCGTATAGGACAATAAAGGAATATTGATATGGAATTTGAAGATTTAAAAAAAGAAATAGAAAATATAAAAGTTAAATGAAAAAACCCCACGAATGAGTGGGGAAAACTTATGCGTTTTTTTAGGGTTTCTTATTCGAACTGGTGCGTGCCTGCAAATTCCTCGCGCCCGATTCTATATCCCTTGAAGTTACTTTCATCACTTACCAGAAATACATCTCCTTCTTCGAGATTGCAGGGCGTTTCGGGCTCCCATTCATTGTAACAAACTGTTACACCGGCAGAAATCATTTCTGCTGTAATCACGATTACGCGACGTCCCGATTCACCGGGTGCAATTGCCGGACGGATTTCAGATGCAACGTCGAGCAACGGTTTCAGCTCCGCCATCTGCTCTTTTGACAGCTTGGAAAGATCGTACGGCTTCCTAAGAAGCTTTTCGATTTTGTCTTCGCCCGGAGCATAGATGTCGTACTTACCGTCGATCAAGACTTTGCCGTCGATCACACGAACCACAACAGTCCTATCATCATCATAGGTGCAGCCCTGAGGTGCTTCCTTAGTGACGATGACGGTTTTGCCATCAACGTTGTGCCAGATGACATCTTTGAGGTCGCCAAGATCTTTTACAAGACCTAAACCGATGGTAATAACCTCGATTTTACGAGCTCCAACAATAGTACCCATTTCGAAAATTTTTGCATTTGCCATTTTTATTTCCTCCTGTTTTTTTTTATTTTTTTGTTAATAAATGGCTACCAACCCTTTTTTAGACCAAATGAATACTTAATGGCCTTTAATCAAAGAATTGATAAATTAATTATACCATATTTTACATAATATTGCAAATTTGACGGACATTTTTGATTTCTGCTTTTTGGCTTATCTGGAATTGTCATTTGTAATTTGCCTTCTTTTAACAATGATTTTAAGTAATCATACATAAATGTTGGTCTATGTTTTAATCCAATATATTCCATAATTTCTTTTACACTTTTTGGCTCTTTGCAAAATTCTAAAATCAAATTAATTTTATCTTCTTTCTTGTTCGGTTATCTTGTTCGGTTTAACTTGTTCGGTATCATATTTAAAAGGATTTTCTCTATATTTAAAAGATACTCTTAAAAAATGATTCATAAATTTAAAACAACTTTTATCATAAGCATCTAAAATCCTTAAGACTCCAGAGCCAATGTTTTCAATTAAATCTACATCTTTAAATACTCTAATAAGTTCTTTGTTTGTATTTTCTGCATCAAGTCTATCTAATATCCTTTGAGTTGCGGTAATTATACAACGATACCCATATTCTTGATTTTCTACTAAATCCATTTTATTAGTACCTAAATATTTTACAAGTTTTATTGAAACATTATTTTCATCTGCTAATAAAAATGCATTATAATTGTATTTGCCCTCACTTGTTGATAAATCAAGATTTTGTAAAAAGTTATCATTTAATTTTAATCCATGTTCTTCATAATAAATTTTTAGTTGATTAAATGTTAATTCTTGTCTTTGCGAGTCAATTTCTTTTAATGTATTTTTAATCCTTTTGGAATACATATCATCAATCATTCTTTCTGTCATTCTTTCTTTGCTACTACCAACTCTAATATAACAACCTTCTGGTGTTCTTCCTTTTTTTCTTAAATAATATGGTTTTTCAGTTCAATATTTTCTCCAAATTTGCAATTACAATTTTTATTCTTTTATGATTTGTTGTTAACAATCTATAATTATGTAATATAATGCTATCTTAATCACAATAGTTTTGCAAACAACAATTGTAAATGATACAGTATTTTATAAATTATTTAATCATAAGTTAATATAAATGTCCAAATTCTTAAATATAATTTCTAACTGAATGTTACACGATAGAAGTATATAAAGATAAAGACACACATTGATATTAAGGAACAAACAAATGAGTGATACAAGAATATTTTTTGGAAATCCGTTAGACATTTCGTTAGACATTGTGAGAAAATAGTGATTTTTAGACAAAAAAATAGACTTATCAAAATGGCTGTATCCCTTGATAAATCTATGGTGCAGATGGCCGGAATCGAACCGGCACGGTTTATTCAACCGCAGGATTTTAAGTCCTGTGCGTCTACCAGTTCCGCCACATCTGCATATTTGAACTGGTTGCTTACAACAATTAGTATTATAATATTTACTTTGTTGTTTGTCAATAGATTTTGTGAAATTTTTTACTAAATTTTTTCGCTATATTTTTTTGTGAATAATAATGTGAATTTCCTATTTAAATTTAAAAAGATTCTATTATAATTATCTAAAAATAGAAATTACTTATTGGTAATTTCTATTTTCTTATTTTTACTAATTTTCAGATGTTCCTGTTCCTGCGTCTGTTCCTGTTCCTTCAAAAGGTATGAATTTTTTTACCATGCTTTCTGGAACTACTTCTTCTGATCTGAAAGTCATAAATGATGTGTTTATTTTATTTTCTACAAGTTTTTCTACTTCGTCTTGAGTAGAATGTTCTGCTAATACTAATTCACTTACTAATATTTGTTTAGCATTGTTTAGCATTTTCTTTTCTCCTGTAGATAGTCCTTTTTCTTTTTGTTTAAAGCTTAAATTTCTTACTACGTCAGCAACTTCATATATATCTCCACTTTTCATTTTTTCCATATTGTCTCTGTAACGTTTGTTCCAGTTTTTATCCATTGCTGTTTCGTCTTTTTCTAAAATTCCAATTACTTTTTCTGCTGATTCTTTATCTATGATATTTCTTACTCCTACTTCTTCTGCTTTTGCTGTTGGTACCATTACTTTAACTTCTCCTGGCATTTTAAGTATGTAATAAGATTGCTTTTCTCCTAATATATCTTTTTCTTCGATTGCATCTATTGTTCCTGCCCCGTGCATTGGGTATACAATTTTGTCTCCTACATTAAACATGTAAGTCACTCCTTTCAGTTTTTTTCAGCAAAAAATATATAAAGTTAAATCACGGTAAGAATTAACTTTATTGGATTTTTTAACCATATTTATTATACTACAAAAAAGGGCAAAAGTCAAAGCTCTTGCCCAAATTTTTTATGTATATTTTTTACAAAACCCTTGTGGCTCTAAGTAAAAATTTTTTCATTTTTTTATTATCTTCCTGTTGAACCAAATCCACTCATTCTTATTCCTTCTGCTTTATCATTGTCTGTTAATAAAAATTTTTGAAAAATTGCTTGTCCTATGCATTCTCCTTTTTTTATTTCTATGTCTTCTTCTTTTATATTATAAAATGCAAACATAAAATGTCCGTCATTGTCTGGATTTCCATAATAGTCTTTATCTATTACTCCTACACTATTTGCCATTATTAAACCTTTCTTTTTTGGGTTAGAACTTCTGTTATATAATAATAATACTTCATCATCTTGCATATATGCTTTTAGTCCTGTTTTTACAAGTGTTGGTGCCATTCCTTTTTTAAAACTTGGTATTATAATATCTTCTGCTGCTTCTACATCATATCCTGCTGAAAATTTTGTTTTTCTGACTGGTAAATTGATATTTTTATCTTCAAAACCTTTTGCTACTTCAAATCCTCTTAATTTTTCCATTTTATTTCTCCTTTTCTTTTTTTATTTTTACTTATGTATTTTGTCATAATATTTATAAAATGTCAATTACTATTTTTTATAAATTAAAAATGAACTTTAAGTAACATTTTTAATGTTTACCTAAAGTTCATTTTCATATCTATGTTCTTGATTCTACAATCAATTTTATTCCTGTCCTGTCTTCTCCTTCTACTTCTACTTCAGCAAAAGCTGGGATACATACTAAATCTACCCCTGATGGTGCTACGAAACCTCTTGCTATTGCTACTGCTTTTACCGCTTGATTTAAAGCCCCTGCTCCAATTGCTTGCATTTCTGCTTTGTTTGATTCTTTTACTAATCCAGCTATAGCTCCTGCTACTGAATTAGGATTTGATTTTGATGAAATCTTTAAAATTTCCATTTTCTTTTGCCTCCTATAATTTTATTTTTTTTGTTGCAACTTTTATGATGTTATTTTACAATATATGGAAATGTTTGTAAATAGTTTTTTGGAAATTTTTTCAAGTTTTCATCGCAAATTTGTTGATTTTTCGACATTTTTCTTTTCTATTTATTTTATTATTTTCCTAAATAAATCCTTTTTATATTTTTTACTTTATTAGTTTCATCTTCTATTTCAAAGATTACTGCATTAAAAATACAATCTCCTTCTGCTATTTTATATCTTTCTGGTAATGCTGTTTCAAATCTTTTTAATGAAGCTCCTATATCCATTCCTATTACAGAATTTTTTGGTCCTGTCATTCCTATATCAGTTATATACCCTGTTCCTTTTGGCAAAATTCTTTCATCTGCTGTTTGAATATGTGTATGTGTTCCGAACACTGCTGTAACTTCTCCATCTAAATAATTTCCCATTGCAACTTTTTCTGCTGTTGCTTCTGCATGGAAATCTATAAATATTAAGTCTACAGTATTTTTTATATTTTTTACTATCTTTTTTATTATTAAAAATGGATTTTCTGTTAAAATATTTATATCTACTCTACCTAGTGCATTTATTACTGCTATTTTTTTATTTTTACAGTTATATATTCTGTATCCACTTCCCACTACTCCTTCTGGATAGTTTATTGGTCTAATTAGTTTTGGGTTGTCTATAAATTTAAATATATCCTTTTTTCCCCATGTGTGATTTCCCATTGTTATTACATCTGCACCAGCTTCTAGTATATCTTTAAAGTTTTTTTCTGTAATTCCCATTCCTTCTGCTGAGTTTTCTCCATTTACAATGGTAAAATCTATTTTTTCTTCTTCTTTTATTTTCTTTAATCTATTTTTTAATTCTTTTACTCCTGATGTTCCTATAATATCTCCAACTGCAATGATTTTCAATATAATCCCTCTTTTCTTAAAAATACGCATCCTAAATATTATTTTTTAATATTTAGGATGCGTATTTGATATTTTTTTGATATATTATTGTTATTTAGCATAATCTACAACTCTAGTTTCTCTTATAACATTTACTTTAATTTGTCCTGGATAATCCATTTCATTTTCTACTCTCTTAGCTACATCTCTTGCAAGTATTGTCATTTGATCATCTGATATTTTGTCTGGTTTTACAAGAATTCTTACTTCACGTCCTGCTTGAATTGCAAATGACTTTTCTACACCTTCAAATGAATCTGCAATTTCTTCTAAGTTTTGTAAACGTTTGATATATGCTTCTAGAGTTTCTCTTCTTGCTCCTGGTCTAGATGCTGAAATAGCATCTGCTGCTTGTACTAAAACTGCTTCCATGCTTTGTGGTTCTACATCTCCATGATGTGCTTCTACTGCATTTATGACAATAGGATTTTCTTTGTATTTTTTTAATATTTCTACTCCTATTTCAACATGTGTACCTTCCATATCATGGTCTAGGGCTTTTCCTATATCATGTAATAAACCTGCTCTTCTTGCAATTTTTTGGTCTAGACCTAATTCATCTGCCATTATTCTAGCTAGATTAGAAACTTCTATTGAATGATTTAAAACATTTTGTCCATAACTTGTTCTATATTTTAACTTACCAATTAGTTTTACTAAGTCTGGATGTAATCCTATTACTCCTGTTTCTAGAACTGCTCTTTCTCCTTCTGATTTAATAGTTTCTTCAACTTCTTGTTTTGCTTTTTCTACCATTTCTTCAATTTTTGCTGGATGTATTCTTCCATCATCAATTAATTTTTCTAGTGCTATTTTTGCAACTTCTCTTCTTAATGGGTCAAAACCAGATAAAACTACCGCTTCTGGAGTATCGTCAATAATTAAATCAACACCTGTTAGTGTTTCTAATGCTTTTATATTTCTACCTTCTCTTCCGATGATTCTTCCTTTCATATCATCATTAGGTAGTGCAACAATAGACACTGTAGTTTCTTGAGAATGGTCTGCTGCACATTTTTGAATTGCATAAGTTAAAAGCTCTTTAGCATTTTTTGTAGCTTCTTCCTTAGCTTTTTGTTCTGATTCTCTTATCATTGTAGCTTTTTCTGTAACGATGTCTTTTTCTACTTCTTTTAGTAATTTTTCTTTTGCCTCTTCTTTAGTTAATGCTGCAATTTCTTGCAATTTAGCAATCTGTTCATCATATAGAGATTCTACATCTTGTTTTCTTTTTTCTACATCTTGCATTCTTTTCTCTAAATCTTGTTCTTTCTTTTCAAAATTATCAGAACGTCTGTCCAGACTTTCTTCTTTTTGAATCATTCTTGCTTCTTGTTTTTGTACTTCGCCTCTTCTCTCTTTAATCTCTTGATCTAATTCTTTTCTGCTATTCATTATTTCTTCTTTTGCTTTAATGATTTCTTCTTTTTTCAAGTTTTCAGCTTCAATTTTGGCCAAATCAACAAGCCTTTTTGCTTCTTGTTCAGCACTTCCTAACTTAGATTCTGCAACTTTTTTTCTGTATACCATTCCTATTAGTATACCTATTGCAAGTGAGATTAAGACAGTGGCTACTATGATTAAAATCATACGTATACACCTCTTTCTTATTTAATTTTCAATGTTCGAATCAAATATATCTATTTTTATTTTTCTATATATTTTTTTCTTCCTCTTTTATTTTATCTTTATTATGGTTAACTGTCAAGACTTTTCTAGATTTATTTTCTTAATTCTTCATTATTTTTAGTAAGGTTTATATGTTTTTGTTTGTTTATATTGTCCATACACCCTATGTCCAGATTGACTAACAAGTTTTTCATATTTACTTAATTTTTTTGAATTATTTTTTTGATTTTTTACATTTATTTTTTTAGTTAAATTTAAAATTGAAAAATTTTTATTTTTTTCAAAAATAAGTGTTGCAACATAAACGCCATAATCATTTAACTTAATTTCTATTTGAACATTTTCTTTTGGAAACTGTTCTGCTTTTTCTTTTTCTATAGAATTAACTACTTGTTCTGGTCTATATTGGCTAGCATCAAAAAAATATTGTATATATTTTTTATTATCTTTCATCATATCAACATCCTTTACACACTATATATTAACATAAAATTCCATTTTTTTCAAGTGTTTTCTATACTATGATTTCAGAGCCTAAATCCACAAAACTTTATCAGCGTGAAGAGGTATATGTAAAATTTTTTTCCATTATGAGGTGTTTAGTATAGGGATTTAAAACTTCTTAAAAGAAAAATTGGGAGAATCTCAAACCCTTTTGAGAGGGGCCCAATTTTTATTTTTAGAAGTATTTAATCCCGGAGCGTAACCCTCATAATGGAAAAAAATTTTACATATACCTCTGGGAGCTGGCAACGAACCCCAAATTTAGGCTCCAACTTACCAAAAAAAGTCAAAAAACCAAAAACTTCAAGTAAAAAATTTTAAAAAACGTATTGAAATACCCAACAAAGTAAATAATAAATTAAAAGTAGGTGTAAATCATGAATCAAATTTTACAAACAAACTTAAAAAGCAAAAATTTTCAAACAAATTCATCAGCTGAAAATAATTCTACTAACAAAGTAAAAACCCCAAAAAACAAAATTACAATAAAAAACAAATTCAAACTACTATTTATTTTTTCCATAATATGTATAATTTCTTCAATAAGCATATTTTCATACAATCACATAAAAATAAGTAAAAACGAAAAGATTTCAAAAAACTTATCAGATAATTATACAATCTTACAACTATATTCAAACAAAGATCCTTTTGATATACCTATTGGAGAAACAGAAAATACCATCATTCGGCAATATAGAAATTCCAGCTATAAACTTATCTTACCCATTTTTCTCAAGTTTAGACAACGAATCTCTCAGTATTTCTCCTTGCAGATTTCATGGTGAAATGCCTCCTAATGATAGTAATTTATGCATTGCTGGTCATAATTATGATAATGGGAAATTTTTTAGCAATTTATCTAATTTAAAAAATGAAGAACTAATATATATTGAATCAAATGAAGTTAAATATATATATTCAATATTTAAAATTTATGAAGTAGATGAGTCTGACTTATCCCCTATTTATGAATTTCAGAACGGAAAAAGACAATTAACATTAGTGACTTGTAACAATTTTAATAAAAAAAGATTGATAATTAAAGCAAAATATGTAGATTCTACTTAATTATCAATATTAACATCATTATCAATCTTTTATACTTTTTTCCATAGCCATTCTAAACTATTATCTATGCTTTTTTTGCCATTTACTTTAACTTCTATATCATCTACCCATAGATAAGCAAAAAATGTTATAGCAATAAATACAAAATCTATACCTATACATCTAAATAACATTGCTCTTATATCTGTATATTCTGTTGCTAGAGATAAAAGTTGAACAATATGTATAACAATTAGTATTAAATATCCAAATAAAGGTATAGCTGCTATATAACTTTTTTTAACTTCTTGTGATAAGAATATTAAAAGTACTGTTATTGCTAACATTAAAAATAGAGTAAGCCAATTTGATATATTAAAAATAAACATTTTTAATCCCCCTCTTTTGTATATTATAAATATAGTTTAACATTAAGTTAAAAATATATCAATATTTTTTATAATATTTTTATGGTTTGTTATATCTAAAAAATATTCATTCTTTATGCTAAATTTTGATTTTAATTCTATTAAAATATAATTTTCTAAAAATCTTAACTGTATTTTGCTATGATTCATAGTAGAAAAGTTTTTAAAAAGTAATATAATGATTTTATTGATGTAAAATCTAACTTGTGCTATAATTTGTGTAGAAATTTGTCAAAAGGAAGGGGTATTATGGTTGAATTACTTTCACCAGTTGGTGATTTTAATTGTTTAAAAGCTGCTGTTCAAAATGGTGCTGACAGTGTTTATTTTGGCTCTAATAATTTTAGTGCTAGAGCTTTTGCTACAAATTTTAATGATTCAAATTTAAAAAATGCTATAGAATATGCAAAATTAAGAGGTGTAAAAACTCATCTTACTTTAAATACTTTAATTAAAGATAATGAATTTAAACAAGCATTTTCTACTGCCAAAAAAGCTTATGAACTAGGTATTGATGCAATTATTGTACAAGATTTAGGTTTGGCTTTAAAACTAATAAAAAGCTTTCCAGATTTACCTATACATGCTAGTACACAAATGACTGTACATAATTTAAATGGTGCTTTAGAGTTACAAAAACTTGGCTTTAAAAGAGTAGTTCTATCCAGGGAACTTTCAATAAATGATATTGACTATATTTGCAAAAATACTAATTTAGAAATTGAAACTTTTATACATGGTGCTTTGTGTATTTCTTATTCTGGACAATGTCTTTTTTCTAGTATGCTTGGCGGTCGCTCTGGAAACAGAGGGAAATGTGCTGGTCCTTGTAGACTTCCATTTGAATTATTAGAAGACCATAAAGTTATAGATTCTGGATATTTATTAAATACTCGTGATTTATGTGGTTTAGAATATATTCCTGACCTTATAAATTCTGGTGTTAAATGTTTTAAAATAGAAGGTCGAATGAAAAGCCCTGAATATGTAGCTATAGTGACTAGAATATATAGAAAATACATTGATTTAGCATTATCTAAAAAAGAATATATTGTTGATGAAAATGACAAAAAAGAGCTTTTACAAGTTTTTAATAGAGGAATGTCTTCACCTGGTCATTTAGATAAAAATGCAAATAGAAATTTAATATATAAAGAAAAACCAAATAATATGGGACTTTTTTTAGGCAAAATCCAAAATTACTCAAATAAAAAAGGTTATGTTACTATAAAATTGAATGAAAAAATTGAAATCGGTGATACAGTTGCTATTGAAAATGAGACTAATTCTTATACAATATCTGAAATAATGGATACATCTTTTAATAATTTAACTCAAACTAAGATTGGTCAAACTGTTGTTATTGGAAGAATTAAAGGAAATGTGAAATTAGGAAGTAAAATATATAAAATTTCTTCAAAATCTCTTAATACTTCTGCTAAAGAAAGTATTATAAAAGAAAATATCAAGCTTGGATTAAATTGTAATATTTCAGTTAAAGCTAATAAACCTGTTGAAATTTCTGTTTCTTCTGCAAATAATTTATTGTTGTATAAAGATTTAAAATTAAAGATTGAATCTGATTTTATACCAGATATTGCTATAAATAGACCTATTGATAAAGAAATCATTATTAAGCAATTTCAAAAAACTAATGATTCAATGTATTATTTTAAAAAAATAAATGTTGATTTAGATGATAATTTATTTATTCCTAAATTAAGTTTATTAAATGATTTAAGAAGAACAATTTTGGAAAAAGTTGAAGATTATGCAAAATCAAATGTAAAGCGTATTTGTAATATGGATATTGATAACACTTTGAATGATATAATAAATGATAAGCAAAATAAAAATAATATTAAAAAAGAGAAAAAAATATCAGTTCTTTTAAATATTTTAAATGAAAATTTAGATTATTCTAGATTAAAAAATATTGATTACATATATATTCCTTTAAAATATTTTTCTAACAGAAAATATGTAGATGTTATTAACCAATTAAGTGCAATTTCTAATATCTATATTTATATGCCTACAATTGTACAATCTAATTATAAAAATAT
>ERZ1643246.4526-NODE-4526-length-10888-cov-6.098034_pt1 | contig 10888 bp, 8 predicted proteins | sample MGYA00579265_ERZ1643246 | MGnify/ENA primary metagenome ERZ1643246 (study PRJEB29033, sample SAMEA4952261) | chicken gut metagenome | biome: Broiler Chicken; feature: Gastrointestinal Tract; material: Caecum | place: Ireland | collected 2018 | study: Broiler...
TAACAGAAGGATTAATGACAACAGTACACTCAACAACAGCAACACAAAAAACAGTAGATGGAGCATCTAAAAAAGACTGGAGAGGTGGAAGAGCTGCATCTGGAAATATTATACCATCAACAACAGGAGCTGCAAAAGCAGTAGGAAAAGTTATTCCAGAATTAAATGGAAAATTAACAGGAATGTCATTTAGAGTTCCAACTTTAGATGTATCAGTAGTAGATTTAACATGTAATTTAGCAAAACCAGCTAAATATGAAGATATCTGTAAAGCTATAAAAGAAGCAGCAGAAGGAGAAATGAAAGGTATAATAGAATATGTAGATGAAGATGTGGTATCATCAGACTTTATAAATGATATGCATACATCAATATTTGATGCTAAAGCAGGAATAGGACTTACAGATACATTTGTAAAGTTAGTTGCTTGGTATGATAATGAATGGGGATATGCACATAAATTAGTAGACCTTGCTTGTCATATGGCTAAAGTTGATGGAAATATGTAATTAAAATTATTATAGAAAGTCAAAATGAAGTCTATATAAATAGGCTTCATTTTTCTAAAAAACTATTGAAAACTTTGTAAATTGGGTATAAAATAATAATGCTAATAATTAAGTTTTAGCTTTTGAAAAATTAAATAGGATGTAATCTACTCCTAAGAAAGAAGGTATTTATGAATAAGGTAACAATAAGAGATATTGATGTAAGCGGAAAAAAAGTTTTATTAAGGTGTGATTTTAATGTTCCATTAGATGAAAATTTAAATATAACAGATAAAACAAGAATAGTAGCAGCACTTCCTACAATAAACTATTTGTTAGAGCATAATGCAAAATTAATAATATGCTCACACTTAGGTAGACCAAAAGGAGAAGTAAAAAAAGAGTTTTCATTAAAACCAGTAGCTTTAGAACTATCAAAAGAACTTGGAAAAGAAGTAAAACTTGCAGATGATGTTACAGGACCAAGTGCAAAAGAATTAACTTCTAATATGAAAGAAGGAGATATTGTACTTCTTGAAAATGTAAGATTTGACCCAAGAGAAGAAAAAAATGATGATAGTTTAAGCAAAGAATTTGCATCTTTAGCAGATATATATGTAAATGATGCATTTGGGACATGCCATAGAGCACATTCATCAACAGCTGGAGTTGCTAAATTTTTACCATCTGCATGTGGATTTTTAATAGAAAAAGAATTAAAAGTTATTGGAGATGCATTAAATAATCCTAAAAGACCATTTGTAGCAATTTTAGGAGGAAAGAAAGTATCAGACAAAATAGGAGTTATAGACAACCTTCTTGAAAAAGTAGATACACTATTAATTGGCGGAGGAATGGCATATACATTCTTTAAAGCACAAGGATATGGAGTAGGTAATTCAGTATGTGAATTAGATAAATTAGATTTAGCTTTAAGTTTACTAAAAAAAGCAAAAGATAAAGGAGTAAGAATGCTTTTACCAGTTGATAATAAAGTTGGAAAAGAATTTAAAGAAGATACAGAAAGTAAAATAGTTAAGTCTACAGAAATACCAGATGAATGGGAAGGATTTGATATAGGACCAGAAACAATAAAAATATATAAAGAAGAATTAGAAAAAGCAAAAACTGTACTTTGGAATGGACCAGTAGGATTATTTGAATTTGACCAATTTGCAGTTGGAACAAATGAAATAGCAAAATGTTTAGCAAACTTAAAAGATTGCACAACAATAATAGGTGGAGGAGACTCAGCAGCAGCTGTAACAAAAGCAGGGCTTGCAGATAAAATGACACATATTTCAACAGGTGGAGGAGCATCACTAGAATTTATAGAAGGAAAAGCTTTACCAGGAATTGAATGTATACAAGATAAATAAATAATATATAAATTTAATTAAGTAATGTAAAAATACATTACTTAATTAGTCATATAAAAATAAAGAAGGGGGGCACTAAATTTTTTATGAAAGAAAAGGAGAATGAAAAAATGGAAAATTTAGCGTCTGAAGAAAAACGTTATACATATGAAGAATATGCAAAAATAGATGATGGTAATAGGTATGAACTTATAAATGGATATCTTTATTTAAAAGATGAATGGGGAGATGGAAGAACATATAAAAAAGGAACTATCAAAATGCTTGCAGCACCATCAGTACAACACCAAGAAATTGTAGGAGAAATATATTTAAAGCTAAAAGAAAAACTAAAAAATAAAAAATGCAAGCCATTTATATCACCTATAGATGTTATTTTAGATGAAGAAAATACAGTTCAGCCAGATATATGTATAGTATGTGATGAAAATATAATTGACAAAAAAGGCATAAAAGGAGTACCAAAAACTATAATAGAAGTAATATCAAAAGGAAGTATTAAGCATGATAAAATAGAAAAATATTCTTTATATATGTCTTATGGAGTAAAAAATTACATTATTATAAACCCAATAGATAAAGAAATTATTAAATGTACTTTAAATGATTATGGATATTATGATACAAAAAAATTAGAAATAACAGATGATATTAATATAGAAGATATTACATTATCTTTAAAACAATTTTATATAGACAATCCTAAATATTTAGAAGAATAAAAATTAGGAAGGAGGATAGGCATAATAAAAAGATATGCCAAAAAATATGAGAAGAAAAGTAATTGCAGGAAATTGGAAAATGAATATGCTTCCAAATGAAGCGATAGAATTTATATCAAGATTAGAAAATGAAGTAAAAGATACTAAAAATGAAGTTATATTATGTGTTCCATATATAGACTTATTTTATTCATTACTAGCAGTACAAAAAACAAATATACATGTAGGAGCACAAAATGTATTTTATGAAGAATCAGGTGCATATACAGGAGAAATATCACCTAAAATGCTAAAATGTATAAATGTAGAATATGTTATAATAGGTCATTCAGAAAGAAGGCAGTATTTTGCAGAAACAGATGAAACAGTAAATTTAAAAGTAAAAGCATCTTTAAAAGAAGAACTAAAACCAATAGTATGCGTAGGAGAAAGTTTAGAGCAAAAAGAAACAGGAAAAACTGAAAATGTTATAACAACTCAAACTGAGAAAGCATTAAAAGACTTGACAGGAGAAGATGTAAGGAATACAATAATAGCATATGAGCCTATTTGGGCAATTGGAACTGGAAAAGTTGCATCTGCTAATGATGCAAATGAAAGTATAAAGAAAATAAGAGGAAAAATAAAAGAATTATATGGAGAAGATGTAGCAGAAGATGTTATAATTCTTTATGGCGGAAGTGTAAAACCAGAAAATGCAAAAGAATTATTTTCAATGTCAGACATAGATGGAGCATTAGTTGGAGGAGCAAGTCTTAAAGTAGATTCTTTTAGTAAGATTGTAAATTTTGATAAATAGGCTGAAAGAAAGTAAAGGATGGTTAAAAAATGAGTAAAAAAGTAACAATGCTAATGATTTTAGACGGCTTTGGTAAAAATCCAAATAAAGAAGGAAATGCAGTACTAGGAGCTAAGAAACCTAATTTAGATAAATTAATGTTATCATGTCCTACTGCAGAAGTTTATGCTAGCGGACCTAGTGTTGGACTTCCAGAAGGACAAATGGGAAATTCAGAAGTTGGTCATACAAATATAGGGGCAGGAAGAATTGTATATCAAGAATTAACAAGAATTACTAAATCTATAGAAGATGGTGATTTCTTTAGTATAAAAGAATTTACAGATGCTATAGAAAATTGTAAGAAAAATAATTCTAAATTACATCTAATGGGTCTATTATCTGATGGTGGAGTTCATAGTCATGAAAGACATCTATATGGATTATTAGAACTTGCTAAAAGAAAAGGATTTGAAGATGTTTATGTGCATTGCTTCTTAGATGGAAGAGATACACTTCCTGCATCAGGAGAAGGATATATTCAAAAATTAGAAGAGAAAATAAAAGAAAAAGGCGTAGGAAAGATTGCAACTATTAGTGGAAGATTTTATGCAATGGATAGAGACAAAAGATGGGAAAGAGTAAAAAAATGTTATGATGCTTTAGTATATGCAGAAGGTGAAAGAGCACAAAGTGCTATAGATGCAGTAGAGAGTTCATATCAGAAAGAAGTATTTGATGAATTTGTGGAGCCAACTGTAATAGGGAATGGTGCAAAAATAGAAGATGGAGATTCAGTTATATTTTTCAACTTTAGACCAGATAGAGCAAGACAGTTAACTAGAGCACTAGTAGACAAAGAATTCACAGGATTTGAAACAAAGAAGATGAATTTATACTTTGTCACAATGACTGAATATGACAGCACAATGCCAAATGTACATGTGGCATTTAAACAAGAAGACTTGAAAAATACATTTGGAGAATATATAAGTAAAAAGGGACTTACTCAATTAAGAATTGCAGAAACAGAAAAATATGCTCATGTAACATTTTTCTTTAATGGGGGAAAAGAAGAACCTTTTAAAGGAGAAGATAGAATATTAATTCCATCACCAAAAGTAGAAACATATGATTTAAAACCAGAAATGAGTGCGTATGCTGTAACTGAAAAAGTAGTAGAAGCTATAAATGAGGAAAAATATGATACAATAATACTTAACTTTGCAAACCCAGACATGGTTGGTCATACTGGAAATTTAGAAGCAGCAGAAAAAGCGATAGAAGCGGTAGATGAATGTGTTGGTAAAATTATTGATGCATTAAGTAAGCATGAAGGAAAGGCACTAATTACAGCAGACCATGGAAATGCAGAGCAAATGATAGACTATAAAACAGGAGAGCCATTTACATCACATACAACAAACCCAGTACCACTAATATTATATGGAATGGAAAATGTAAAGATAAAAAATGGTAAATTAGCAGATTTAGCACCAACTCTTCTTGATATGATGGAAATAGAAAAACCAGAAGAAATGACAGGAGAAAGTTTACTCATAAGATAAGGAAGGTGATAATATTGCCAAAAAACAAAGTAGAAGAAATATATAAAGAACTTCAAAACATATTATATAAATTAATTCCAGAAAAATGGGAAAGTATGTATTTATATGCTTCTGTTATAAATGGAAGAGGAGAAATGTTTTTTTATTACTTTCCTAAAAAGACAATATTAAAGCCTAAGCCAATAAATTGTTATGAAATTGCAAAACGATTTGGAATTAATGAAGATGAATATAATATGGCACTTAGTTCATTATATGAAAAAATAAAAGAACTAAATAAATTAGCAATAAGAAAATGGAGTAATATAACAATAAGTATAGTAAATTGCCTATTTACAATTGAATACAATTATAATGATATTATTCATTCAATATATACAGATGAAGAAAGAAGAGTTTTTTGGGAATATAAATATTTAAAAGTACCATTAGATAGTATGAGTAAAAAAAATCAAAATATAGTTAAAAACTTTCAATATGAAGGTAATATACCACCTTTTGTACACACAGAAGGAATATACATACAAAAAAATAATACAAATGAAAAAATCAAAAATGAACTTTCAAATATAGTAAAAATAAAGGAAGAAGAACAAAAAGAAAAAATAGAAAAAGAATCACTAAAGGTAAGAAATCAAATACTCAAATGTTAATAGCATATTAAAAGTCTTATACAATCTATTTTAATGTGATAAATATAATAAAAAATATATAATATAGATATTAAACTAAATAATATAAAAAATTAAATATCAGATTGTAAATAAAGGTAAGGAGATACAAAAATGAATTATTCAAAAGAAGTAGAAAATATGTGCAGTGTAAAAAAAGGTGTAAATCATGGACCAGCACCAATACCAGAAGAAGGTAAATGGGTTAAAGCTAAGGAAATTAAGGATATATCTGGATTAACTCATGGTATTGGATGGTGTGCACCACAACAAGGTGCTTGTAAACTAACATTAAATGTAAAAGATGGAATAATACAAGAAGCCTTAATTGAAACAATTGGATGTTCAGGAATGACTCATTCAGCAGCTATGGCTGGTGAAATATTAACAGGAAAAACAATATTAGAAGCATTAAATACAGATTTAGTATGTGATGCCATAAATACAGCTATGAGAGAATTATTCTTACAAATAGTATATGGTAGAACTCAAACTGCATTTTCAGAAGGAGGACTTCCAGTAGGTGCAGGATTAGAAGATTTAGGTAAAGGTCATACTTCTCAAGTAGGTACAATTTATTCTAGTTCTTTAAAAGGACCAAGATACTTACAACTTACAGAGGGATATATAACTGAATTAGGATTAGATAAAGATGACCAAATTATAGGATATAAATATGTTCATCTAGGAAAAATGATGGAAAATATTAAAAAAGGAATAGAGCCAATGGAGGCAATAGAAAAAGCTTCTGGTACATATGGAAGATTTGATGAAGCAGTAAAGAAAATTGATCCTAGAAAAGAGTAATAAATTAGAAGTTTATAAAAGTATAAGTTAAAATTAATAAAAAATATAGGAGGAATAGAAATGGCAGTGACATTTGAAAGTTATGAAAGAAGAATCAATCAGATAAAGCCTGTAATGGAGAAGTATGGAATAAAAGATTTTGAAGATGCATTACAAATATGTAAAGATAAAGGATTTAATCCTTATGATATAGTTAAAGGTGTTCAACCAATATGTTTTGAAAATGCTTGTTGGGCATATACTTTAGGTGCAGCTATAGCTATAAAAAAAGGTTGCAAAAAAGCAGCAGATGCAGCTAAAGCTATAGGTGAAGGTCTTCAAGCTTTCTGCATACCAGGTTCAGTTGCAGATGATAGAAAAGTTGGCTTAGGACATGGAAATTTAGCATCAATGCTATTATCAGAAGATACTAAATGTTTTGCTTTTTTAGCAGGTCATGAAAGTTTTGCAGCTGCAGAAGGAGCAATTGGTATAGCTAAATCAGCTAATAAGGTAAGAAAAAATCCTTTAAGAGTTATATTAAATGGTTTAGGAAAAGATGCTGCTCAAGTAATTTCTAGAATAAATGGATTTACATATGTAAAAACAGATTTTGACTATTTTACAGGTAAAGTTAATGTAGTAGAAGAAATTGCTTATTCAGATGGTGAAAGAAGCAAAGTAAGATGCTATGGAGCAAATGATGTTAGAGAAGGTGTAGCTATAATGCATTTAGAAGATGTAGATATTTCTATAACAGGAAATTCTACAAACCCAACTAGATTCCAACATCCAGTTGCAGGAACATATAAGAAAGAAAGATTAGAACAAGGAAAGAAATATTTTTCAGTTGCATCAGGTGGAGGAACAGGTAGAACATTACATCCAGATAATATGGCTGCAGGTCCAGCATCTTATGGTATGACAGATACTATGGGAAGAATGCATTCAGATGCACAATTTGCAGGTTCATCATCAGTACCAGCACATGTTGAGATGATGGGACTAATTGGAATGGGTAACAACCCAATGGTTGGAGCATCAGTTGCAGTAGCTGTTGCTTGTGAAGAAGCTATGAAATAGTCTAAAATACTGAGTTTAAGGAAATTTAATAAAAATGGTGGAATAGTGGTTAGATAACAAAAAGTTGCCCACCGCCCACCATTTGCCCACCAACAGAAAAATTGCTCACTTATTGGTGGGCAATTTTGTTTAAAATTATAAATAAAAATGGATTGCTAAAAAACAATTTAAAATAAATTTCTATGCGTTGATTTTTTATATTTAGAAAAAATAGGAAGATTACAAAGAATACAAATGAAAATGTTAGGAAAAGAGAAATACAAAAGTTCTCCTATTTAATCAAAACAGTAGTTTTAGATTAAATATAGCCTTAACTTTTAAATGACTTAAACAATGGTCAAATAAAGAAAAAATTTTATTAAAAAAGTAGAAATAAAAAATATCTGTATAAATAGCAATGAAAAATAAATTAAGCTTTTTAATAAAAAAACTTGCATTTTTTTCAAAAAAATGTATAATATATATATGAAGAGTAATTCGTTCGCCGAATTAATTACGGGTCGATAGCTTGTCTATTGGCAATACGCTTAGACGTATGGGATAACGTAATCGGGGGAATTACTCTTTCTTTTTATGTAGTCAAATGAATTATATTTGGAAAAATTTTAAACCAATCTATAGGTGGATAAAATTTAATTCCATATCCAACAATAAGTCCTTTATACATCCATATATTTGATTTTAGTTTAATAACATATTCCCATTCTTGTTCATCATTATATTTTATTGCTTGTGCAAAAGAACTACAACAAACATCTGCTAATTGTAATAAGTTTCTATCTCTATTATCAAAAAAATTTATATTTTTTATACATTTTATCAATATATGATGATATTTTCTTTTATTCATTAATTCATTTTTTAAATAAGCATTTTTAGATTTATTATTTTCATTGCGTGTACTTATAAAAATATTACAAGTTCCTTTATTATTAGTTACATAGTATGTAACTCTTTCAATAAGATAGCTCATAAAATAGGGGTATAAATCTGAAGATTTTAATTTATTTATTTGATAAGTATTTATAGCTACATGAATGATTTTAAAGTTTTCAGAAATTAAATTATAAATGATTTGAATTTTCTTTTCATATTTTAATATTCTATTCCAATGCAGTTGATCTTTTCTATTCATATTCATGTTTTCTTTAATTTTAACAATTTTATTAGATAATATTAAATCATAATCTTTAGGAACAATTATTGCTGTGAGAATAAACCATTTACTACCTCTTTTTATTCCCTCATCTCCGACTTTCATCTATATATACATTATATTCCACTGTATATTTTCTTTCCTTTCTCATTTTTATTTTTTTATTAATTCTTAAGCTTTTATAAAAAGTTATTAAATAAAAAATCTGATTTAAGTATTATAGCATAATTTTGAGGAATAGACAATATTTTCATTTAAAACCGATAAAAAAATCAAGTAATACTTGGTTGATTGTTTAGTTTATTCTATTATTTTACAATATTAAGCATATTATTTCTTATTTATAAGAAAATGTAGGCGATAAATATATAATTAATATAAATTGGTAAAAATATAGGTATCAGTAAAGTGGTGCCTTTTTTCTAATACAAAAATAATATTTAAAACTATTGCAAGAAATATGTATTAATGATATAAATAAGTAAAATAAAACTTGGGGGAAAGTGAGTAACAAATGAATAAAATATTAAAAACATGTATTTTATCTATTTGTATATTATTATCAATAAGTATATATAATTATGCAAATGGAGATTCATATTTGTATTTAAATAATCTAGAATTTGATGTTACTGTAAATACAGACGGTTCAATGGATGTTATAGAAACATGGAATATTAGAGTAGAAGATACAAATACATTATTTAAGGCATTTGAAAAAGATTCATCTAAATATACAAAAATAACAAATGGAAAAGTAAGTAGAATTAATAAAAATGGAAAAGAAGAAATATTTACAAATACTAATAAATATTCATATCATTTAGATGAAGGAACATACTATTTTTTAGATAGAGGAAATGAATATGAAATAGCTTGGGGAACTGGAAAAGAGAATAATGCTGGTAATGAAACTTATGTAATAAGTTATCATGTAGAAGGAGCAGTTGGAAAATACAAAGACTGTAGTGAAATATATTGGCAGTTTATTGGTAATGGATTTGAAATTCCAGCAAGAAAAATAACTGGAGTAATACATTTGCCAAATGGTATAAACAGTAAGGAAGATATAAGAGTGTGGGGACATTCAGAAGATTTAAATGGCACAATATATGCGACATCTAATAATACTGTAAAGTTTACTGTAAATGATAATAAAGAAAATAATATGATAGAAATAAGAATAGCAATACCATCAAATGTTATAACATACTCTAATAGGGCATATAATAAAAATAAATTAGATGAAATTATAAAAGAAGAAACTAAATGGGCCGATGAAGCAAATAAACCTATGAATGTTGCTAGTACAATTGTTAATATAGCATATGGAATAGTTATTACAGTATTAGCAATTTACACTTTAAACTATATAAAAATAATAATAAAAAATAAAAATAAAAAGCCATCTATGTATTTACAATATTATAGAGAATTGCCAAATATTAATTCTACCCCAGGTGAAGCATTATTCATTTTAGATAATCAAAATAAAAATTTAGATGGAAAAGATTTTGGAAAGCTATTTTCTGCATCTATATTAAATTTATCATTAAAAAATGCAATTAAACTAGAAAAGATAATTTATCAAAATGGAAGAGAAGATACAGTAATAAAGATATTAGTTCAAGATATAAAAAATGTAAATGGATATGAAGAAGATATAGAAGTGTTTGAATATATAAAAAAGGCATGTCAAAATAAAATCAAAAACTATACAATGGATTTTAATATGGCCACAAATAATAATACATCTATAACAATAAATGATTTAAAAAGGTATATGGAAGTGAATAAAGATGAATTAATTTCATTAAAAACTAGAATGGATGATATAATAAGTGCTAAGCTAAGGTATATGAATTATTTGGATGAAAATGCTATTATTAAAAAGAAAAAAATAGCTAATAATAAACAGGCAATATTTATGCTTATTTTTATAGGAATATTAACAATATATGGCATAGGTAAAATGTTTGAAGAAATAGCTGTTCCACCTTTTTATTATATTACTATATTTATATTGCTTGCAGTAGTATTATTCTTAAGATATTTTGCTAAGAAGAGTATTAATGTATTTAATCAAGCAGGACTTGATGAAAAAGAAAAATGGAAAGCATTTAAAAAATATATGGAAGATTTTTCTTTGTTACATGAAAAATCAATTCCAGATTTAATACTTTGGGAAAAATATCTTGTATATGCAACAGCCTTTGGAATTGCAGATAAAGTACTTCAAGGCTTAAAATCAGTATAT
>ERZ1643246.4527-NODE-4527-length-10887-cov-4.254154_pt1 | contig 10887 bp, 9 predicted proteins | sample MGYA00579265_ERZ1643246 | MGnify/ENA primary metagenome ERZ1643246 (study PRJEB29033, sample SAMEA4952261) | chicken gut metagenome | biome: Broiler Chicken; feature: Gastrointestinal Tract; material: Caecum | place: Ireland | collected 2018 | study: Broiler...
TAAATACGTGTTTTTTAGATGTGCACAAACTGTCTAATTTGTGGTACAATATACATTATAACGAAGAATAATTGTGCGGTTTTCTAAATTTTTGTGCTTGATGGCACAGATTTGAAAACCGCCGTAAAGCAGGTGATTCATATGTCAGGCAGAAAAAAGGCTCCGCTCTATAAAAGCTTTTCCTATGCGTTTGAGGGAATATTTACATGCATAAGAAAAGAGAGAAATATTAAGATACATTGTGTCTTTATGTTTCTCGTTATAGCAGCGGGGTTTATTTTACGTTTATCCGTGACAGAATGGTGTATCTGCCTGGTTCTGTTCGGATTGATCCTATCTTTAGAACTTGTCAATACAGCGGTGGAGTCTGTGGTGGATCTGGTAACGGAAGAGAGAAAGCCCCTGGCTAAGATTGCCAAAGATACGGCGGCAGGAGCGGTTCTCATATCTGCCATCATGGCGGCCATTATCGGCTGTATCATTTTTATTCCGAAGGTTCTGGATTTTATCGGTATTTTATAAATGTTTTTATAAATTCACGAATCCTGAACCCTTGCCATCTGTTTTATGGAAGAAATATTTTTAATTATAAGGAGGAGTCACTATGGAATTAGGCGAAAACATCAGAAAATTATTATTGGCAGGAATTGGCTCTGCCGCTGTCACTGCAGAAAAGTCAAAAGAAATCCTTGATGATCTGGTGAAAAAGGGAGAATTGACTGTGGAGCAGGGAAAAGTGCTCAATCAGGAGCTGCGCCATGATATCCGGGAAAAGGTAAAATCCAACGTCAATGTATCGGTAAAACCTTCTTCGCCGGAAGAATTAAAGGATCTTCTGGATAAAATGACGCCGGAACAGCTGGATGCATTAAAAGAGCAGATTGCCAAAGTAGAAAGCCGGGAGACGGAGGAAGAGGTTTCTGAAAATGATGATACCTCTTCGGATGAGGATGTGGTGGAAGAGTAGATGCAGGATAAAACAGGGGATTCTATGAACAACAGCGCTTCATCTGACAGTATACCGGAAAATCCTGAAATGCAGCGGGAAACAGAGGATGTGGGAAAAAACGATGATCATACGACATCAAAGGGAGCAAAGACTTCTGAGAATTATCGTGGAAGACTGAAGGAGATGACGGCAGTACTCCGGAAGAATTCTATCACTCGGGGCATTACTCCGGAGAAACTCCGGCAGATTCTTGAAGATCTGGGACCTACCTATATCAAGCTGGGTCAGATCATGTCCAGCCGCTCCGATATTCTTCCGCAAAAATACTGTGATGAACTGATGCGGCTCCGTTCTGAAGTACCACCTATGCCGTTTTCACAGGTACAGGAGGTTATCAACTGTTCCTTTGGTTATTCCTGGAGGCAGGTATTTCTGGATATTGAGACCAAACCTCTGGGCTCCGCATCCATCGCTCAGGTGCACCGTGCCACCTTAAAAACCGGAGAAAAAGTCGTTGTAAAGGTACAGAGGCAGGGGATTTATGAAACGATGTCCAGGGATATCGGTCTTCTCCGGCGTGCGGTCAAGCTTCTGCCGCCGGTGGCTTTCAAAGATCTGGTCGATTTAGACCTGGTACTTACAGAGCTATGGCGGGTGACACAGGAGGAGATGAACTTCCTCATGGAAGCAGCCAATATGGAAGAGTTTGCTGATAAAAACAGTAATGTGGCTTTCGTGGAAGTACCCCGCCTGTATCGGGAATTTACTACCACTCAGGTTCTGGTCATGGAATATGTGGATGGCTTTTCTATTGACGATAAGGCCAACCTGCTGGAAAATGGCTATGACCTAAATGAAATTGGCACGAAGTTTGTGGATAATTTCGTCAAACAGGTCATCGATGACGGTTTCTTCCATGCGGACCCGCATCCGGGAAATGTTATGATCCGCGACGGGAAAATCGTCTGGATGGATATGGGCATGATGGGACGGCTCACTGACCGGGACCGGGAGTTTATCAGCAGGTCAGCTTTATGATGACCTGCAGGCGCTGATGGCCAAATACGGTACCGCCGATATGGGCAGTATCGATATTGCTGATCTGGTAAAAAATCTGATGGAAACCATGAAGAACAATCAGATCGTCATGCCTCATGGCCTGACACTCCTTGCCAGAGGACTTACCCACGTGGAAGGGGTTCTTGCTGCCATCAGCCCGGACATTAATATGGTACAGATTGCCTCCGCCCGCATCAAAAATCAGTTTTTTCAGGAAGACAATCTCAAGAAAGAAGTCAAAGGAACCGTGAGAAGCGTCGTCCGTTCTCTGCGCCGGGCCATCGACATCCCGTCTCTGGCTGCCGATATTCTGCAGGGGCATATGAAAGGGCAGACCAAGGTAAATCTGGAGCTCCATGTGTCAGATGACCTCTCACAACTTCTGAGACGTCTGATCCGAAACATTGTCATGGGACTCTGGGTCATGGCGCTGCTCATCAGTTCCAGTATCATTTGTACCACGGACATGAAGCCAAAGATTTTAGGCATTCCTGCGCTGGGCGCGCTGGGGTATCTGATCGCATTTGTAATTGTCATGTATGTATTTTTGAAACATTTTTTCTCAAAGAAATAAGGTCTGGTGTTGACAATTTGTACAGAAACATGTTATTATAAGTAAAATTTATTAGATATTTTGCATATACAACAAAATAAAAAATGTATTGTGACTGGGAATACGACGAACAGACAGTGTAACTGTCAGTTTCGTCGTATTTTTGTTTCAGTGAAAAAACAGGAGGAGATTTTATGGATTTGGGATTAAAGGGGAAAAATGTGCTGATTACAGGAAGCACCAGCGGAGTAGGCCAGGCATCTGCTGAAATTTTTGCTATGGAAGGGGCAAATGTCATTATTTCCGGACGAAATCAAAAAAAAGCAGAAGAAATAGCGGCTGAAATTCAAAAAAAATATGGTGGAAAAGCAATTGCGCTTTCTGCTGATCTGGCAGAACCGGAGGCTGCGGAAAGTCTCTTTGCCAGGTCGGTCAATGCGATGGGAACGCTGGACGTATTAGTAAATAATGCCGGCATTTGGCCGACTGCATATGTGAAAGATATGGAAAAAGAAGAATTCGAAAAGACTATTTATATGAACCTGGAAGTTCCATATATTTTAAGCCGGCTTATGGTAAACCATTTGGTGGATGACGGAAGAAAAGGGAAAATCGTCAATGTGGTTTCGCAGGCGGCGTTTCATGGCTCAACCACAGGACATGCTCATTACGCTGCATCGAAAGCGGGCCTGGTAACATTTATGATATCTCAGGCAAGAGAGGTTGCCAAATCAGGTATAAATATTAATGCTGTTGCTCCGGGAATGGTGCGAACGAAAATGACGGATCGGAGTCTGAAAGAAAAAGAAAAATATTATATTGAACGAATTCCGCTGGGACGGGTGGCTGAACCGGAAGACATCGCCAATTGTATAGTCTTTCTTGCTTCTTCTAAGGCAGACTATCTGACAGGAATCACTCTGGATGCCACAGGAGGCATGCTGATGCGATAAAACGGATTATCAAAGAAAAAAATAAGGAGGATATAAATTATGCTGGTAAATGCAAAAGAGATGCTGGAGAAAGCAAGGAGAGAAAAGTATTGTGTGGGTGCTTTTGATGCCAGTACCATTGAAATGGCCGCGAAAATCATTGAGGCGGCAGAGGAAGAACAGGCACCAGTCATTTTGATGGGACTGCCAATAGATTTACAGGGAGATATGTTATCTTATTGTTTGTACTGTCTTCGTGATATGGCTCAAAAGGCCTCTGTCCCTGTCTGCCTGCATCTGGATCACGCAAAAGATATGGATTTTCTGAAAAAATGTGTAGATAGCGGTTTTACTTCCGTTATGTATGATGCTTCTGAATATCCACTGGAAGAGAATATCCGTCTGTCTAAAGAGGCAGCAGATTATGCGCATGCGCATGGAGCAACCATGGAGGCTGAGCTCGGGCATGTGGGAGATGGTATCGTTTCAGGAGAGGCAAAGGAAGATGGAGAATATGATGACCCCGAACAGTTTCTGACAGATTCTCAGGATTTAAAGCGCTTTGTTGAGGATACTGGTGTAGATTGCCTGGCGGTGGCAGTCGGTACTTCTCATGGCGTATATGTACATCCTCCGAAACTGGATTTAGAAAGATTAGAGGAGTTGAATTCTATTTCAAAGGTCCCGCTTGTCATGCATGGCGGTTCAGGAACTCCCGACAAACAGATCCGTGAGGCAATTGCCAGAGGGATCTGTAAATTAAATATTTATTCAGAAATGATGAGTGCTTATTATGGAGAATTAAAAAAGAAACTGGAATCATCGGCTTCTCTTGCCATCTGGGTCAGTAAAGCCAATGAAAAGCCGCTGGAAGCTCTCAAAGATGTAGTAAAGGAGAAATTGAGATTAACAGGATCAGCCGGTAAAGCAAAAATGTAAATTGGGGAAGGAGAAAGTATATGGGTCATTATCTAATTGGCATTGATGCAGGAAATACATCCAGCAAGGTTGTCATTTTTGACGCAGACGGAGACATTGTCTCCATTGCTTCCACGCCAAGCCTGCATTATAAACGGCGGGGAGAAGGTTTTGAAGAATTTGATGTGGATGAGTTATGGTCTTTAATTTCCACGTGTATTAAAACCGCAATCACACAAGCGAATATTTCTGCTGCAGATATAAAAGGAATAGGGGTTACATCCTTTGGCAATGGTGTGGTCATTGTCGGAAAAAACGGGGAGACCATTGCTCCGGGAGTGTTTTCTCAGGATCACAGAGCAGACGATATTATTTCGATGTATCAGGAAAGCGGTGCATACGATAAGATTAATTCAATTGTAAAAGGAACGCTTTTTGCCGGAGAGCCAGGACCGATCATTCGCTGGTATAAAGAACATGATTCGGAAGTGTATGATAAAATAGGCGGAATTCTTATGTTCAAAGATTATATTATGTTTCGTCTGACGGGAGTTTTTGCCACGGATATGAATTGTTTTGGCGGATCTTTTATGATTGATATGGATACCATGGATTATTCCAGAGAGTTAATGAAACTATATGGAATTGAAGAGGTTTATGACGCATTACCCAAACTGGCAGGGGAACCATCAGAAATCATTGGACAAGTATCCAGAGAAGCGGCGGCGCTTACAGGGCTCGCGGAAGGAACTCCTGTAGTTGCGGGAATGATGGATATCCTGGCCAGTCTTGTGGGAGCCGGGGCTACGGACGATGGCGTATATACAGCTGTAGCCGGAAGCTGGTGTATTAATGAAACACATTCTGACAGAATTATTCCAAATGCTTCTTCCAATATGCCTTATCTCAGGAAGGGAGAATATCTGAATTGTTCTTATACCGGAGCTTCCGGTTCCAATTATGAATGGTTTACAAGGATTTTGGGAGGAGAAGCCAAAAAAGAAGCGCAGGAGAGAGGGGTATCATATTATGATGTGCTTGACGAATTAATCGGTATGGTTCCGATTGAGAAAGCGAGAGTATTTTTCAGTCCATTTATCGCTCAGCCAAGCATCCACGTCAATGCAAAAGCTAATTTTTTTAATATAGAAATGAACACTTCCTATGCTGATCTCTGCTATTCTGTGGCAGAAGGAGTAGCGTTCATCCATAAATATCATGTGGATTTCTTAAAAAATGCAGGGCTTCCCCTTCGTACCATTCGTCTGACTGGAGGAATAGCGAGAAGCAGAGTGTGGAACCAGATTTTCGCAAATGTATTGCAGGTTCCGATTATTGGCGTGGATTGTGAAGAAACCGGAGCTCTGGGCGTTGCCATAGCAGCAGGTATTGGCGCAGGTGTTTATAATGATTATGAAGAAGCTTTCACAAAAGCAGTGAAAACAAAAGAACCGGTTCTTCCTGATAAAAATACATTTTCCATTTATGAAAAACGTTATAAAGAATGGTGCCTGATCAATGAAGTCATGAAACAGTATTGGGACAGAAAAAAGGATTTATGATTTTTTGTAATGTACCTGTTATGTTTGAGACGGGATGTCCGGATTATTTGAGCAGACTCTCCATAAGTTTGCAAAACTATATAAAAAACATAGTTTTTCAAGTGCAGAATATATCAATTTATGTTATAATAACAAAATAATCATGGTAATTCATTTTATAATATTTTGATGATTTTTGATTTTATTATATTCTGCGACAGACAAAGGAGGGTTTTCCATATGGATTACAAAAATATTATTTTAAATAAATCATCCGTGAGAGACTATAAGGAAAAGAAAGTGGATGAGAAAGTTATCAAAGAATTGTCTCGGTACGCTAACACTTGTCCGAAGCTGGCGGAGGATATTGAGATGGATATCCGTATTTTAGATAATGATGTGGTATACCGCCAGCTGGATGGATTTGCCGGCTATCATGGAATTCTGGTCAACGCACCACATTATGTTATTATTCTTTCCGAGAAAAAAGAGCATTATATCGAAAATGCTGGATATGTAGGAGAGAGTATTTCCATGAAAGCCAGCGAACTGGGTGTGGATTCCTGCTGGATCACTTTTACCAGCAGCGAGAAAGTGATTCATCGTCTCAATCTTGTGACCAGTAAAGAGGTAGTCGGTATCCTGACGATTGGCTATGGAAAGAAAAAGTCACCGATTACTCTGGGAGCGCTGAAGACCGGAGATAATTATTCTAAGGCGGATATGCGCAAAAAAGAAAATGGTCCATCTAAGATTCTGCCTCTGCAGGAAATGGTCTACATTGATAAATGGGGCGAGGGAGCCGATGTGAACACTTTACTGGAGCGTGCGCTGTATGAACCGATGGACTGCGTGAGAAAAGCGCCGTCCACCATGAACCGTCAGCCGTGGAGATTCTTGATTGACGGTGGAAAGATTATTCTGCTCATGCGCAAAGACAGCGACGTCAGCGAGTATGAAGAAAGAATTGACGCCGGCATCGCCATGCTGTACTTTGAGGAGGTTATCGGACAGACCCTCTGTAAAATCCAGTGGAAACTGGGACCGGTGGATAATACTTATGGTATTCCGGATGAATATGTGATCGTGGCTTCCTGCGAGGCCTGAATTTTCTCAGGATTCTGATATCCACTGATTGATCATTCTGTGATAACATTGATTTACTACATAACATTTATGAGTATTGATAAAAAAAGGAGCATCCGAAAGAAGAGAGGATGTTCCTTTTTTGCTGTAAAACTTTTTTAAAATTTTTTCAAACCTTATTTTTAAATGTATTTTATTTCTTTATTGGATATGCAAAACAAGCGGGATTCAGGAATTTCAGGAGAAATTGCCTGAAAGAGAGACTGTTTCAACTATTCGCAAAACACAACTTTAACGCATAGTTGCGTCTGTTTCCCAGAATTTTACCATTATATCTGTTAATCTGGGTCAAATCTGATTTGATTCTGGATCACACACATTTTTTGTTATAGATGATTCTTTTTTCATGTTTTCTTTTGTGTTTCCATATTCTTCTGTTTTTCAATTCTCTGCTGTTTTATGTATATTCTTCAACTCTCCGGCAATCTCTTTCAGAATTTTTTTCCGGCTTGCGGCGAATTCATTGGAATCAAAATCATAGGTCTTATTGTCCACATCCAGATACTGATAGCTGAAAAAACAATATCCACTGACGGCTTTCTCTTTTTGAAGCTGCGTCAGCTCTTTTGCGATCAATCCGGCATCCTGGAGCTCCTCATAATCGCTCTGCCCGTCGTCGCCGGTGCCCATGCGGTACAGCTGCAGCCCCGCCATCAATTTTACGCTGGAATCTTCTGTGAGCGCTATCCATTCTTCCAGAGTTTTGTCAAATGGCGCCTCCTCATTGGTATAACCCCAGTATATCTGCGGCATCAGATAATCCACATATCCTTCACTCCTCACCCAGGTGTCTACATCTACGTAGTATTGCAAGTCGCTTCTCAGATTAGAAAGATTACCCGCAGGACTGATGCCAAAAGAAACATCAGGATCGATACTCTTTATTGTCTGGTATAAAGCAGATACTAAAGTATTCACATTCTTCCGTCGCCAATCGGCCAGAGATGTATTTTTTTCAATGGTGCCATCGGAAAGTCCTTTCTGATATTCCAGAGAATCAAAGGTCGAATCCACATTGGCCTCGGTGAATGTCGGATAAAAATAATCGTCCATGTGGATCCCGTCCACCTCATAATTTTCCACGATTTCTTTCACGCCATTTATGATAAGTTCCTGTGCTTCCTCTGAGGACGGATTATAGTAAAGGGCATCGTCGTAGCTTAGCACATTGCGGGTTTTATCGCTGGAAAGTGCCCATATTTTCGCCGGATTATCCTCGGACAGTTCATCGAGATCATTTCCTGATGACACCCGGTAAGGATTGATCCACGCTTCAATACGGAATCCTTTTTTATGGGCCAGCTCTACCATCACAGACAACGGATCATATCCGGGATCCTCTCCCTGGGTCCCCGAGATGCAGGCTGCCCACGGAAAATACCCGGATGTATACAGAGCATCCCCGAAGGGACGAACCTGTACGATAATCCGGTTAAAACCACATTTTTTGCTGCGGTTTAAAATATGGCGAAAGAACTTGCGAAAGCTTTTTTCAGTAGGATCTGTCACGGAACGGCGGTAGGCATTAAATTCCAGATAGCTGAGCCAGACTGCCCGATATGCATTGTTCTCTCCGTCTTTCGCCTGCTGGCTCTCTTCCTCTCCCGCCCCATTTTTCGCTGCGTTCTCCTGCTGTCCCGATGGCTGTTCAAAAAGAAACTGATAGAATTCTGACAGGCCAAAATTTTCAGTTTTTTTCTGCAGAAACGCATAGGAAAACAGCAGCAGAATGGTCAGGATGATGACAAGAATCAGATTCTGTACAAAATGTTTCATGTTGCCTCCTTTTTGCTGATTCTTCTGCATATTATAGCATGATTTCTATACAAAAACAAAAATGAAATGTGGGAAAACGTCCACATATTGTTTATGAGGATACCGGAATTTCTCCTTAAATTTCTTTTCAGAAAATCTTATGTATTGAATTTAAAAATAATACATGCTATCATCTTAACAGTTTCGCCATGAAGCTTTCTGCAGCAGGTATCCGGTGTTTGAGCCGGATGTTTCTCGTTCTTAATCAGGCAGTGCTTTCATGGTATATTTTTTGACTGTCATGGATGAAAGGAAGAAAGGAATTGATATAAGAATGAAATTACAGCAATTATTAAGTTATACAAGAAAAGCCATTGATGAATATGGAATGATCGAAGAAAATGATAAAATCGCTGTGGGAATCTCCGGCGGCAAGGACAGCCTGACTCTCCTCTATGCTCTCGCCCATCTTCGTTATTTTTACCCGAAAAAGTTCGATATTGTTGCTGTCACAGTGGATCTGGGATTTAAGAATCTGAATTTAGAGAAAATCCAGGAACTCTGCGATCAGCTGAAGGTAGAATATCAGATCATCAAAACGGATATCGCGGAGATTGTGTTCGATGTGAGGGAGGAAAGCAATCCATGTTCTCTCTGTGCCAAAATGCGCAAAGGAGCTCTGAATGAGGCAGTGAAAAAAATGGGATGCAACAAGGTAGCTTATGCCCATCACAAAGATGATATTATCGAAACTATGATGATGTCTCTCATTTATGAAGGCCGGCTTCACACCTTCTCTCCTGTCACTTACCTGGACCGCACCGGTCTCACATTGATCCGTCCGCTGATGTTTCTTTATGAGGGAGACGTGAAAGGTTTTGTGGAAGCCAATGAACTTCCCGTGGTAAAGAGTCCCTGCCCGGTGGACGGCATTACCAAAAGGGAATACGCCAAGAATCTGGTCAATCAGATTAATCATGAGAACCCGGGAGCGAAGGCACGTATGTTCCGCGCTATTATAAATGGTTTAATCAATCCGAAATGTCCACCGGTTTCCGGGAAAGATAAATAATTAAATAATATTCCTTAAAATATCTGACATCATATTGTTATTCATAGAAATAACAAATATTTGTCAGATATTTCTCTTTTTATTTCCATAAACTGATTACAATTTCATCAAAATAAATCTATAATTACATGATTCCTCTTCTTTTTTGCATAGAATTTATCATATTAATAAATTTATTTTTGTTATTTATATAAATAACATTTACTTTTTCTTCCTGAAATGCTATACTAATGGAAATAAACCTTATGTTACAGACCGTTAAGGAGGTGAAAAAATGCAGGGAGCTACGTATTCTGATCAGATTAATATTGAAAATGAAAAACGGCTGCGTAAGCTCTGCCGGGAGCTTCCTGACTTCTGCCGGGAATTTTTCCGGGGAATTGAACCGACCACCTCTTCCCGGACCAGGATTGCCTACGGCTATGATCTTCGTATCTTCTTTCGTTTTCTGGAAGAAGAATATCCGGATCTGGAGGACGGTCCCGTGAAGTCCTGGCCGGTGAACGTTCTTGATAAGATTACCCTCACACAACTGGAGGAATATCTGGATTATATAAAGCTTTACGAAGATCCCGACAATAAAATCCACACCAACGAAGAACGGGGAAGAATGCGAAAGGCAGCCAGCATCCGTTCTTTTTATAAATTTTTTTATCGTAAACAGAAAATAAAAAATAACCCTGCCAGTCTTCTCAATCTGCCGAAAAAGCATGAACAGGCTATTATCCGTCTGGAAGTGGACGAGATTGCCAAGCTTCTGGATTCGGTGGAAAACGGGGATAAGCTTACAAAAACGCAGCAGAAATATCACAACAAAACAAAATCCAGAGATCTTGCCATGCTCACTCTCCTGCTGGGCACCGGGATCCGTGTCTCTGAGTGCGTCGGTCTGGATATTCAGGATTTGGATTTTGAGACCAACGGTATGAAGATACACCGCAAAGGTGGTGCTGAAGTGATTT
>ERZ1643246.4528-NODE-4528-length-10886-cov-4.619795_pt1 | contig 10886 bp, 11 predicted proteins | sample MGYA00579265_ERZ1643246 | MGnify/ENA primary metagenome ERZ1643246 (study PRJEB29033, sample SAMEA4952261) | chicken gut metagenome | biome: Broiler Chicken; feature: Gastrointestinal Tract; material: Caecum | place: Ireland | collected 2018 | study: Broiler...
ATAGGGCATTTTTTGTGCCTTTTTTATGTAATTCTGTATAAAAATATGTCGACTGGTGGGAGGTGTTTTGATATGATTAAATAAAAAATACATATGTGAGGTACTAAAATTATGAGTGAGATGGAGCGAGGACCAAAGTACGAGTATTCAAAGGAGGAGTTTTTGGCTTTCCTTAAAGAATACACTATATGGAGAAGGAATTTTGATGATTCACCTAAACGTAAACAGGTGGCAGAGTTATCGGAAGAAGAGGAAGATATCATCTATTCCTTGTATCGAACAAAAACATTAGAAGAATCCTGTGAAATTTTAAAACCTTTATATCAAAAATATAGAGCAGATTTAAAGAACGCAGATATGCCTGACCTTATATTGAGAAGCATATATTTCATCATTATGAGGGAATGCGTGTGGAATATAAAGGATAATGAAAATATACATGATGAGAATGGCTTAATAAGACAGCCAGTAACAGTAGGAAGAACTGGTGATGTATTCAAAGCGTTAGGTGAAAAGAGTAGTAAAATCCAAGAACGTTTGGATATCAGACCGTATTGGGATTATGTGATGCTCAGTTTTCTTCCGGTAGATTTTAACTCTTTGAAACATCGTGGTAAAGTCACGAGAGAGGTTATTCTTAGTATCTTATTGCATTATGATTATCCTATTCTTGTCGATTTATCCGGGGAGTCAACCATTTTTGAAGATATCTATTATGGTCGAAATGAGATTCTTAATTGTACAGATTCAGTCGTAGCTAACTTTTATCAGACATTAAAGTTCAAATATAGAGATTTTGAAAGGTATTTTATAAAGTCTCTTTCAGAATTAAAAGGAACTCAAAAGAAAATTGAGGAACACTATGGGCAAATGTTGACAGACTCAAGGAAGAAGCATGAGAAAAATGAGAGTTGTATTTCTACATACCCAGATTCCGTAGATGACATTAATCTTGATGTGGCTTTCGGATATCTGTTGATGAAGCTTTTGAAAGATGGCAATGAAATTAGTGACTTGCAAGAAACGTATGCTGATAAGTTACCAGATGAAGTTGCATGGCTGAAAGAAAGGCTTAATAGTACAGTAATCTCATGGGAGAAAATTGAAGATATACTGGCTAAACTGGGAGATAGTTTGACGGACAATGCTGTTTTATCAAAAGATGGAGTTGATAACAAAGACATAACTAAGTCATATTTTACAGATATTGATGAGGCTATCAAGAATGAATTGGAAGAAATGAGAAGAGACATGCAAGATGATGGGGAGGACGAAGAGACTATTAAAGACGCACTGAAGAAATATCGTGCCAATAAAGAAAAAGGAAGACTGAAAAAAGGTGTTCTCTTCTATGATTATACTGTGCAAAAGGATATGAGTTCTATCATGGCTTTCAAAGACTTTATTGCAAGAGATACCTGTTATTGGATATTTGTGTGTGACAAGAGTGATAGTGGTTGGGCGAGTGAGATAAAGAAATATGGAAGATTAGCGATAGAGCCTATATCTGATTATAAGACTGTGTACTGGTGTGATAATGTTTCCAGTGAGAAGGTTGTGATTACCAATATCAGGGTACGAAATTTGCTTTACGACAATATCTTACGACTCAGTAGCAGAACTGTCTTGGAGAATCTGTTTGGCATTACTGAGGAAAACTGTGCGGAAAACTTCTTTAATATTGAGAAGTTATCCAACTAAAAATTGAGGGAGAATATAATCGTATGAGTTGTAAAGATGAGGAAATGTTTTCATACCAAGATGATGCTATAAATAACTTGGATTTAATGAAGGATAAGAGTTTTTATAGCACTCTTGTTATTGTGCCAACTGGAGGTGGAAAAACCAGAATCGCCTTAAGATATCTATACGAAAAAATATTTTCTGAGCCTGATGGTCAGAAAGCATTATGGTTGGGTGAGAGGCTTAGCCTGCTTAAGCAGACTAAGCAAAGCTTCGAAGATTGGAAGGAAAAACCAGAAGCAGTAAAACTCCAGTATTTTTCCAGTAAGGCAACAGACTATCGTGATGGTATTGAGTTGGACACAAACTTTGTGATTTTCACTCAGCAGACATTGAGTAAAGGTATTGATGAGAAAGTCATGGAGGGTAAGCTGAAAAAATGGCTTACTGGTACAAAGACTCTCACTGTAATTATTGATGAAGCACATCATGCAACGGGACGTGCCTATAGGAATGTATTACACTTGCTGAAAAAGTTTCAAGACGGCAAATTGTTTGATAATTTACATATCATTGGACTTACTGCTACACCTAAATCATCTGATATCGAAGGTAGTATCGAGGATATCTTTTTCCACGGTATTGATGCTGATGGAAAATTTAGCACCAATACCAGTTATGCCTATGAGATTTCAATTAACGATTTAATTGCAAAAGGTGTTCTTTCAAAACCATATATCATAAAGATTGAAGAGGAAGAATCAGAGGAACCTTTAGAGGTTGACCTTTTAGATGAGTATGGTGAGTTTAAAAGTCAAGATGCTCTTATTCTGGATAAGATCATCAATGTTTATTTGGGTGGCTTAACTAATTTGAAAATGTGGGATGTGGAGGAGCAGAAAAGCAATAAAAATATCTCTGAAGAATTTGGTCAGACTATTATTTTTGTGAGTAATAGAAAACAGGCTCTCCGTCTGGAAAAGAGATTTCAGGATAAGGGTATAAGATGTGGTCTTGGTATATCTGTCGATACTGAATTGTTAAAAGGTCTTAGTGACGACAAAAAGAAAGAGAAGAGTAAACAGGCAGAGAAGGATTTTAATGACTACAAGAATGGTAATTTAAAATTAATTGTTAGTGTGGATAAATTGCGAGAGGGTATAGATGTACCCAAGACACAGACAGTATTTATAGCAGACCATTTTTCAAATGACAGTAATATCTTTGAGCCAGAGGATGAGATAAAGTACACTCAGATGGTTGGTAGAGCCTTGAGAGGTGTAAAACAGGGAGGTACATCTTCTGCGTTCATAGTTTCTTTCGGGGGTACAAATTTATTCGACAAGATTCTATGGAATATGCCTGAGTCACACTTTAACGAGCATAAAAAATGGAAGGAAGTAGATAAGAAAGAAAAGAAGACAGAAGACCTTATCTTATTTAGAGAAGCAGATGAAAGAATAAAAAAACTTGCTGAAGGAATTTCCGAGAGACTTTTTGCTGAAATTCAAAATGAAAATACGGACGAGAACAACAGTGAAAAAACTAAGGATTTGATTATCTTAAAGGAGACCCTTAAAACATTTACGAGTAAGAAATATTTGCCGGAAGGGTATTATCATTTTGGGAAAAGATATCTGATTATTTGGGAGGGAATGAATGAAATAGTTGAGATGTTAAAAAGAGAGGTTCCCGAGATTGTTCAAGACACGTTAGGAGACGTACAAGTATTAGAACAACGACAACAGGTAATAGAGAAAACAAAGGTATGGTTCGATAATTACTATTCCACAGATGCATCTGTACAAGATAGCGAAATGGACTATAAGAAGTTATTACAGTATTATCTGTATTACTTGGTGTATTTCTATTGTGTAGTATGTAATCGAGATAAGAAGGAATTCGAGAAGAGTATAGAGTATAAGGCATTTCCACATCTGCAAGATTACAATATTCCTAGGATTCTTTGGGGCGGAGAAGGTAAGGACGAAAATGAAATAGAGAGTTACCTGAAGTCTGAGTGGGAAAAACTTGACCAAAGTACAAGGGATATCTGGGTCGATATAGAATACTATGAGTCATTTTTCATACCAAAGATAAAGCGTCTAAATAATATAGAGATACTGCCAGAAGTAACGGAGGAGGAATACTTTAGACTCAGATTATACCGTGAGGGTAGAAAACGAGAAAATCTTTGTAACATGATAAAACAAATTATCGTGAATGGCACAAAGGAAAAAGACCTTAAACGTAAGCGTTTTGTCGATGTCTTTGGCGGTACAGCTACTGTAACTGCTCAGATGGACTCTCTTTTTGGGAAGAATCGAATATATAATGAGTACGATGTCTTGGTTGCTAATTTTGTATATTGGGTTGCCAAAGAGTCAAAGTTTTCTGAGCGTTGCCTGAGATTTTTTGAGAAGAGGGACTCAGGTATAAGGAAATTAATTAAAGATAAGACAAGCAATGTAAGTAAGGAACTTGTATCTGTTCAGAAAATCATTGGGGGTATACCAGATAATATACAAGATGATGAGGAAATCAAAGGGAAAATAGATACACTGAAAAAGAATATTGAGAAGAAAGAACAGCAGTTTAAAAAAGAGGATGAGAAGCACTCAAAACTACAATATATACGTGAACGCCATAAGCAGCTATTAGTCATGAAGAAATTACTTGAAGATGAGAATGTGGCAGAATATATCAAGGCATATCTGATTTGGTATGACAAGTACGCAAAAGAGATGGAGGGGCTTAAAAATACTGTGAAACAAAGTTGGGCTAAGGATTTGAATAAAGGCTCAGGCTTGAAAGTAACCGAGGAAAATTGGGCGTATAAGTTTCTTCTCACAAAAAGTTTCCCAAGTAGAAAGGTATCAGGTGAATATAAAACTGGTATAGATGCTGATGGTATTAGAAGTTTTAGAAAATCATTAAAAGATGGTTGGATATCAGAGTTCCACAAAAAAATGAAAGGTGTGAAGATTTCCTGCAAGGACTTTATGGAAGTTTTAGAGAGTGAAGATGCCAATGCGATATACTATTTAGACCCACCGTATTTCCTGACCAAGCAATATGATGAGGGATTCCCTGATGGGTTTCATCTTAAAATGTTGAAGTGGTTCCGTGAAACAGATTGCAAATGGATTTTATCTTGCAAGTCATGCCCGACCAATACGCAGACAAGAAGAGATATGGAAAAAAGGGTGGGAAATAAAAACACTTCAGGCAAAGAAGGCACTACGTTAATTAGATATCTGGGCAATACTGCTGAGAAATATGAAAATAAGTGGCTAGAGCATGACAAGAAAGATTTAACTATGCAAGAATATTTCCGCCTGTTTCTTTACGAACCTTTGTATATGGAACCCGATGAGGATGCTAAGAAGTGGGGGGCTGATAAAAGTGTTATTGCGGATACGACCTCAGAAAAGAAAAATGAAGGAAAGTTATTTGTGTATCATGGTAAGAAGCCTGATAAAGAATATGCGGAGATTATGGTGAGTAACATCAAAGTTCCTGATGAGCACCAGTACATATTGGAGAACAGCGGTATTATAATGGAGCCATTTGAGGAGTTCTTCAGACCGTTACTTAAAGATTAAAAAAATTCTCCCTTATGTCATATCGGCATAGGGGAGAATCAATCATTGTCAGTTGGTATAATTTCAAACAGATCGTTGGGAGTACACTCAAGAATGGCACATAACTTTTCGATGTTCTCAAAACGGATAGAGGAGGTTTCATCTTTCATCATACGGCTCAGATTGTGGTAGTCGATATTCATCTGGTTGTGAAGCCAGTATTTGGTACGACCTTTTTCTTCGAGTAGTTCTTTAATGCGTAAATGAATCAATCTAGAGTCCTCCTTCCTCAGTTATAGTGTCTACACATACAATTCCATCATACATGAAATTGAGGCTTTACTTAACTGGTCTCAAGACACTATAATGGTTGTAGATACTATGACGTTTGGGCGGAGGAAAAAGTGTATGATGAAACGAGGAATCGTTATATTGGCGGCGTTAGGTGTTATCGGGTGTGGAGTTGTAGTCTTGGCTCAATCCCAAACTATTTACAGGTCACAAGAAGAGTGTTTCTTGTGTGGAGACTCCAGTAACAGTATTTTAGACCTTTATGATGAGGTGGATGGTATTGGTGTCCTGTGTTTCAATAATTTCATGGTAAGTACACTGGGGGTATGCGAGGAAGAGCCAGGACGCTCAGGCAGTAATACAACTATCAATTCCAGTGGGGACTCAGGCAGTATCATAAAGGTGGATGCGAATATCAATAGGCGGTTCGCTGAGGTGGATATTTCCCTGAAAGAAAATAGTCGTCCTGATGAGAAGCGTATGTCAGAAGTTATGTGCAAAAGCTGTGCGGAAAGTATTCTGCAGAATAACAAGTATGATGTTGCCTTTATCGACTACAGAACTAGAGAAGTCATACCTATTGATGAAACGATGCATGTATATTGCAGAGGAGACTATGTGATTTATGGCGTGTCCTCAAGTGAGGATTCAATAAAGTATCTGGTATTCTACGCTCCGGAGCAGAGCAGCTAAGGGAATATAAGGCATAAACACATAAAGCAAGAAGATATTACAAACCGAGATCCACGGGGAGATGCTAAACAGCAGACAAGGTTGGTCGGTTTGGTCGAGTAAATGGACAGGCAGTATCAGGTGGATTCTCCTTACTACTATGCGATATAGCTGTGAGTCCAGATGAGACCACCCATGCTGAGGAAGGCTACCTCTGTTTCATAAGAAGAACTGCATTGAGTTTGAGCCACAAACACCACTTGGCGATTAATATAAAGAAGATTCAACTACAGCCAGAGTCAGCATGGGGAGTCACTTTCGTAACTAATCAGGTTGCCTTGAAAACCTCCTCGTAACAACCAATAAGATTAGAATTTATTTTCAGTTTTTATGCAGGACGCACAGAGCCTTCCATCTCCGCCAGACCCGCCAACCTCTTTCTAATGTGCAGTCATAAAGATTCACGTCCAATCATTTCAGATTAGAACATCTCCAGAAAGTTCTTAAAATTTCCGGCGATTACAGCGAAATAATTACCAAGAAGGTATTGACCGAACATAAGTTCAGAGTTAGACTAGACAGCAACCCAAAATAAAGCATTATCGGAGGGATTGCTTATGAAAGTGTACGATTTGATTCAAACTTATGGTAAGGATTGTTATGTAGTAGCAACCATAAACAGCAGAGACAGCGAGGGCTGTGCCGAAGACGTCCAGATTGAGTCTTTCGCCAATGAGTTCAGTCAGGCAGTAGCGAAAAGAGAGGCACTCAAAAATCAAGATTTGGAAGTGCTGATTGTGCCACCTTTCCTGGCGGATGAAGTATCTCCGGCAGAGACGGCGGACTTCTTTCGTGCTTATTATGGTTGGAAGGAGGAGAAGGACGTCCAGATGGATAAGATGCTTCAGAACCCACGTCTTTTGTTCTTCTATAATTGATATTTGCTTCGTGAGACTGGCACTGTCTGACTGCCTGTATTTATATGAGACGATTAGAGTGTGTAGTGCAATCTGGATATGGGTATGTAATGTTTCAGAAAAATCAGAAGGTACTATCTGATTGACCTGTATCACTTGGCTTAAATTTGCAGAAATGGTATTTACACGGGGCGTTCCGCCCCTCTCAAAGGGGGTAACCCACGAGATACGCCGACTTTAGGCGGCGTTTACAAGTGAAAAATAGGAATGGAGTCTTTCCTTGACGGGAAGGCTCTTTTTTATGCCCTTTTATACGAAGATTCCTATCGAGAAAAGGGAAACTCTGGCAATACACGGGCAATCTGAGATACACAAATTTGAGATTATATTCGTATTTTCTACCAGAAGTATTTTTTCATGCAATCCACCGCCCATCACAGCCCGACACTTCCACAGATGCGAAATCAGTAAGGCATGAATCGGCTTATCCGAAGGCAGACAGTAAGTAGCAATCAGTCCTTGCTCCAGAGGCTCAAATGGTAAGACTGCCACAGGGACACACGAAGAAGGTATAGAACTGGGCAACACACCCCAAGTACAGGGAAGACGGTGTGTATGTTCCATGATTGGTAGCTCCGTCGCTACGCTCCTCATGGGGGTATCTTCCTTTTCGTGGGCAGAACCGCCCCACACATATAAAGGAGCATATCAGTGTTAATCTCTATGTCGTATATGGATATGCTTTTTGGATATCTAAGGAGAAAATATTTCTTTCATCGGTGGGAAAATTACCACTGTTGCCCATTGTGGGCGAGGCAACCAATATATATTTTTTTCAATAAGCGAGGAGGTTTTAACATGAGAAACGCTTCAGAAGAAAGATTAGACAAATTAGCAAGAATCCAGAACGAAGACAATGAGACACTTAAAGAGAAGTTAAGACTTGCAGGCTATAATTCCAAAAAAGTATTAGGCTCACGCAGTTACACGGAATACTTTATTAATCCAGAGAATGATATTGTAATAGGATTTGCTTTTACGACTGAGAATGACACATACGCTAAATATAGGAAAGAGTATCCGATAATACTTGAAAAATGGCTATGTGAGCTGATTGGCTATGCGAGTATCTCTTTAGTACGCAGTAAGGAAAAGTCAGAATTAATGCCGTGTGTAAATTACAAAGGAAATCCAAATGTTCGCTTGAGCAGAATTGCTTGTGGTGTGGAAGATGCAGGAGAAGACATTCAGGTAGACCACATAAATCGCCAACGTTTATGCTGTACAGGTGGTAACCTCAGAACTTGCAGTAACGCTGAGAACAGCCAGAATAAAGATAATGTTTCTATCAAATCATATAACGGAAAATACTACTACAAATTAGATGTTACAATGGATCAGTTTACACTCCTTGATAAAGATGATTTTGTTAAGGTGGGTAACAAACCGAAAGAAGGTAAGGTCGTTGTGGCGAGCCCTTTGTTTGATAGTACGATTGATGCAAAGGTTTCATACGGTGATATCTTAAGGGCGTTGAATGCCGGCACATCATTGGAAGAATATATTTATAACATTAAGAATGATTTTTGTAGAACACTAAACCTGCTGATTCACTACTATGCACTGGGGGATGTTAGCGAAAAGGAATTGTATGAGTTGAACCTGTTATATTGGAGAGTTGATTTTTTTGAGTATCCGATGGAATGGTTTAGAAAACTGCATGGTATAGAATTATGTGCATAAGGTATCGGGAGCCTTGCTCCCTCTCCTTGGGGGTATTCAAGACTGCCCCCAAGGGGACGCATACAAAGAAAAAAAAACGGAGGTGTGGCTTATGTATTTAAGCACTGGTGATGTTGCGAGAAAGTTTGGTGTCACTTCGGCTACGATAAGAAATTGGACTGATAAGGGCATTTTAAAATGTGAGAGATTATGGGACGGCAATAGAAGATACTGTGAAGAGGATGTCGAGCCTATTCTTGATGTCTGGAACAAATACAATAAGATTTTCACGAAACAGGAAAGAAGGAATAATAATGATTAAAACAAGAAATAGACATAGAGATACATATAAAGCACTGAAGAATTACAAGGTACAGGTCGTTTGGCGTATGGGAAGAAGAACTTATGGTTGTATCACTCTCAGATAAACAGACCATGAGAAAGCTGATTTTTGAGGTATGCTGTACCGTAATCAGGTAGCTTTGGCTGTAGGTGCAGATGGGTATGACGGGGCAAGCCCCAACCACATGGGGGTTATAAGGCTCCGCCCCGTCCTCTCCAACTGCTTAAATTCTGCAATATCTGGATGTCAACAGCTATAAGAAGTACGCTTCTTTATACGAGAAATGATATGCTTTTGACAGCAATGGATGTCAAAGAGCAAGAAAGGCTTTGGAATAATGGAAGAAATCACAAGTTTACAAGAGGAAAACCAGAAGCTGAAAGGCGAGTTAAAACAGGCACAGATTCGGGCAGATGCATTACAAAGAATCATAACAAGCGGTAAGATTCCTATGGAAGATAATCCGTTGGTGTCTCGGTTGAAGGCTGAAATCAGAGACTTACAGGAGAAACTGAAGGATGCAGAGAAATTAACTGCCCGTATCAGGGAATTGGAAGGGCAACTTGCCCTGCTCACTCAGGGGCGTAACTGGGAGAAGGCAGTTGACCAGAACATATTAAGAAGCCATAGAATGAGTGCGTATGCTCTGTGCTATGCGGTGCAAGGCTTGAAGGTCAGAGACATTACGCAAAAGTTATATGAGGAGCATGGCATTGATGTAACTGACAGGACGGTTTACCGCTCTCTGTCCGTGAAAGAAGCCAGTGACTACAAAAGACTTACTTCTTTATATACTGAATTCCCCACTATTTTTGAGGAGAATGGTATTAGTGTAGAAGAGATAGAAAACTGGTACACGACCATGCGTACCAAGAAAATAGGAAGTGGCTGATGTTTTGGGTATGGATCGTGAGCAACTGGGTATAAAGCCAAAGACATAGCGAGGTACATTAAAGGCATTTTATAGGAACTCCGTCCATGAAGGGGGTTATCTTCTCCCTCTGGGAGACATAGGAGGCGAATTTATGAGTCTACTAGAAAAATTAGCAGAAAGATATGGTGTATCCGTTCCAGAACTACGCTCAAACACGATAGTAAATATAAAGGCGGTACGCCTTATGGCTCAGGCAAGTAAAGAGGTCATGGCAACTGAGGACTGGTGTATGTCCATGCGGTATTTGATGGAGTGTAAATGGGATGGAGAGCCACCAATCTCAGGGAGAGGCGACTCCGCCCCTCCGAGCCACACAGGGGTATAAGGCAGGTTAGCCCCTTACGAAGTCATGAGGTTAATGCGGAACTGTTTATGAAGTATATTCAAAATTTGGTATCTGGTAACACATATTGAATCACGTATCACATGGGGGTATATGAGACTCCCGTCAGAAAGCTGAAGGCAGGATAGGAATTTTTGTGGACAAAGCACAAAGTTTCCCGTCCTGCCTTTTTCTGTACCAGAATCCCTTGACATTTTCTCCGTTCAGAGCGATAGATACAGACACTTTGAAACTATTCAGAAAATGGAGGGAATTACATGGAAAAAACAACAGTACCGCAAGGAGTAAGAGTCCTTGCAAAGTGGCATGAGAAGAATACGTTGAGATTCGACCTGCCTATCCAGAGAGCGTCTGGTCAGTGGAGTCTGATGCAGAAGTCTCTTCTGATTCATTCTAT
>ERZ1643246.4530-NODE-4530-length-10881-cov-2.977185_pt1 | contig 10881 bp, 5 predicted proteins | sample MGYA00579265_ERZ1643246 | MGnify/ENA primary metagenome ERZ1643246 (study PRJEB29033, sample SAMEA4952261) | chicken gut metagenome | biome: Broiler Chicken; feature: Gastrointestinal Tract; material: Caecum | place: Ireland | collected 2018 | study: Broiler...
GCAGCCTCAAGTTCCTCCCTGTTCCTTGAAGAAAACGCTGTCCCAAGCATATGGGATACAGGAGGATAGCCGAGCATTTTTCTGAAAGCTATCTCTTCCTCATAAAAGCTCTCATAATCCTGTTTCGCCGCAGCCGTTATGCTGTAATTTTCAGGTGTATATGTCTGTATCACAACCTCTCCCGGAATTCCCGCGCGCCCGGCTCGTCCCGCAGCCTGAACAAGAAGCTGAAACGTCCTCTCCGAAGCTCTGTAACCACCTGAATACAGCGACATATCCGCAGCGAGCACTCCTACAAGCGTGACATCCGAAAAATCATGACCTTTTACAATCATCTGCGTACCAACGAGTATATCCGCCTCATGGTCTGCAAATGCCGAGAGTATTTTTTCATGTCCCTCCTTGCCCGATGTCGTATCCATATCCATTCGAAGCGTCCTGACTCCCGGAAACATCTTGTGCAGCAGCTCTTCGACCTGCTGTGTTCCTGCCCTGAAACCTGAAATATACTTTGAGCCGCAAGACGGGCATCTCGTCACGGCAGGAGTCTCATAGCCGCAGTAATGGCACACCAGTTTTCCGTTGCTGTGCGAAGTCAGCGAAATATCACAGTGCGGACATTTCATCACATGACCGCATGCACGGCATGAAATAAAGCCCGCGTAGCCCCTCTTATTGAGAAACAGCATTGTCTGCTTGTGTTTTTTTAGCCTGTCATAAATCATATCGCTCAGTTTTCTTGAGAATATCGAACGGTTGCCCGCTTTTAATTCTTCTCTTAAGTCCACGGTATAAACAGTCGGAAGCGCCATGCCTGACGCCCTTTTCTCAAGTGTAAAAAGCCTGTATTGCCCTAACTTTGCCCTGTAATACGCCTCTATTGAGGGAGTAGCGGAGCCCAGCACAACCGAAGCACTCATAGTCTGCGCGATATGAACGGCTGTCTCCCTTGCGTGGTATCTCGGAGTCTGCTCGCTCTTGTAAGCATTTTCATGCTCTTCATCTACCACAATTAGCCCTATATCGGGAAACGGAGTAAACAGTGCCGAGCGCGGGCCTATTATAACGCTTATCTCCCCTCTCATAGCACGCAGAAACTGGTCGTATCTCTCACCCTTCGACATCCTTGAATTGAGCACCGTAACTCTTTCGCCAAATCTGTCATAAAACCGCTTGACCGTCTGGTAGGTGAGAGCTATCTCCGGGATAAGCATAACAGCCTGCCTCCCCTTCGACACGACATGATCAATCATCTCAATATAACACAGCGTCTTACCGCTGCCCGTGACTCCGTGTATCAGGTATGTCTGCCTCTTGCCGGCATCATAATCTCTCTTGAAAACATCTGTTATTTCCTTCTGCGCAGCGTTCAGCTCAATATTACCCTGAGGGCTTTCACACTCACTTTTAATCCATGCATGTATTGGATTTCTGTAAAGCTGCTCGGCATGTATCTCAACAAGCCCGGAATTTTCCAATGATTTAACTGTCTGAGGAGAAATCTTCAACTCGTTTTTAACCCTGTCATAATCTATCTCCGGCTCATCTGCGAGCGCTGTCAAAAGTCTCGACCTGGCCGCGGCATTTTTCTTTGCCGCTTCCGCGGCATGCAAAGCCGCCTCCTTACAAGACACCTTGAGCACAACCCGCTTTTTTTCTCTCTGCCTTATTTTTTCTTTGACGGGAATAACAGTTTTAAGCGCCTGATTCATCGTTCCGCCATAATGACGTTTAAGCCATTCCGCCAGCTTTATCATACGAAAAACAGCCTTAGTCCTGTTTGGCACAACGCTTTCAATATCCTTAATCCTGTCAGCGTCAAACTCCGCTTTTTCCGTCAGTTCTATAACATATCCCGTTATAATTCTGTTTCCTTTACCAAACGGAATATTCACCATAACTCCGGCGTCTATTTCCGAAAGCAGAGCATCCGGCACGCGGTACTGAAATATCTTATCAAGTTGTTCATGTGAAATATCTACTATGACATTCGCGTACATTCAGCTCTCCTTTCGTACAATTCAGTTAATCGCATATATGAGACACGGCATGTAGCTTTTTTTACGGGCGCCACCCCTTTTCCTCAAGCTCGGCAACGACCTCTTTTATCAGAACACGCTCATCCATAGGATATTTTACGCCCTTAATTTCCTGATAATCCTCATGGCCTTTTCCGGCAAGGACAATAATATCACCGTCCTCGGCATTCTCAATGGCATAGCGTATAGCTTCCTTTCTGTCAGCAATATCGACATGTCTGCCGCTGGTCTTTGCTATACCTTTCTGTATATCGGCAATAATATCAAGAGGCTCCTCAAATCTCGGATTATCCGATGTTATAATTGTGAGGTCAGCCAGCTTTCCCGAGACCTCCCCCATCTCGAAGCGCCTCTCTTTTGAGCGGTTTCCTCCGCAGCCGAAAAGACATACAAGACGATGCGGTCTGTACTCCTTAAGCGTCTCAAGAATGCTCTCAAGAGCCATTGCATTGTGCGCATAATCTATCATAAGCGTAAATCTGTCCGACACATTTACAATCTCTATTCTTCCCTTTACCTTTACCTCGTAAAGCATTTTTTCGAGAATATCCAAATCCACGTTAAAATGCCTTGTTACAGCTATCGCACACAGTGAGTTGTAAACAGAAAACTTTCCCGGAAGCTTAAGCGTCACAGGCATATTGACAAGTCCCGTGCAGTCATAGCTCAGGCCTATTTTGCCCGGCTCATGGAACAGCTTGATATTTTCCGCACGAATATCTGCATCTGACGAAATGCCGTAGCTCTCAACGCTGCATGACGCATTCTTAATTATCTCAGGCGTATGCGCGTCATCAGCATTGACAATCCCTACCCTGCACTGTGAAAAAAGCTTTGCCTTGCACTCCAGATACTCCTCAAATGAGGCATGTTCATCAGGTCCTATGTGGTCAGGCTCAAGATTAGTAAACACACCTATGTCAAACATAATTCCGGCTGTCCTGTCAAGCTTAAGCCCCTGTGACGAGACCTCCATGACAACTGCGCGGCACCCCGCATCTGCCATTTTAGCAAAGCTCTCATGTATAGCGTATGACTCAGGTGTGGTATTGCAGGCAGGCGTGTGCTCGTCACCTATTATTGTCTCTATTGTTCCGATAAGTCCTGTCTTAATCCCACAGGCATCAAGCACATTTTTAACCATATATGTTGTTGTAGTCTTTCCCTTTGTTCCGGTAATTCCAATCGTAAAAAGCTTCTCTGCCGGTCTTTTAAAATATTCAGCCGACATTAAGGCGAGCGCTAATCTTGTATTTTTCACACACACAACTGTCACATCATCAGGTATATTATCCGGTACCCCGCTTCCCTCCTGGACAATTACGGCAGCCGCTTTTCTTTCTATAACCTGAGAAATATATTTGTGACCGTCGCTAACTGCTCCGACTATGCACACAAACACATACCCCTCGCTCACCTTTCTCGAATCAGACGTAAGACCTTTTATCTCTCTTTCAGCGGTGTTTTGAATCACAGCACAATCCAGTTTCTGAAGCAATTCCGATAATTTCATACTGACCTCCATTCCGAGGCGGTTTATCGCGACGGCTCGCTCCCCGCACTCAGACAATAACATTATATTAAAGCGCTTCTCTAAAATTTATAAAAGCAATTATTTAGTATTTAGAACAGACCTGTTATCTTTCCCGCTGTCTCGTCGTAATCTATATTTTCTGCCGCGGGATGAGTAGGAAGTCCCGGCATAGTAAGAATTTTGCCTGTCAAAACCACTACAAAGCCCGCGCCTGCGTTTACATAAACCTCTCTGACATCAATGTTGAAATTTTCGGGTCTTCCGAGAAGCTTAGGATTGTCGGACAAAGAATACTGAGTTTTTGCGATGCAGACAGGCAGCCTTCCGTATCCCATATCCTCAATATGCTTCAGTTCTTTTTCAGCAGCGTCCGAATACATCACGCCTGCTGCCCCGTAAATCTCTTTCGCCACCTTTTCTATTTTTGTCTTAAGAGAGTCTTCATCCTCGTAGACCGGCTTAAAATCAGCCTTCTTACTTTCAAGTGTGTCAATAACGGTTTTTGCAAGCTCTATACCGCCCTCGCCGCCTTTGGCCCAGACCTCGGACAGCGCAAACTCACACCCAAGCTCTTCACAGTGTTTTTTGACAAACTCATACTCTGCCTCTGTGTCAGTAACAAAGGCATTGAGCGTTACAACAACAGGGAGACCGTATTTCTGCATATTTTCAATGTGCTTATCAAGATTTACAATTCCGGCTCTCAGCGCCTCGAGATTTTCTTTGTTCAGATTTTCTTTTGCGACACCGCCGTTGTATTTTAATGCTCTGACAGTTGCCACAATAACAACGGCATCAGGCTTAAGCCCAGAAAGACGGCATTTTATGTCAAGGAATTTCTCCGCTCCGAGGTCGGCGCCAAAACCAGCCTCCGTGACGGCATAATCGCCCAGCTTTAAAGCCAGCTTTGTAGCCCTTACGGAATTACAGCCATGCGCTATATTGGCAAACGGTCCTCCGTGCACAAGCACAGGGGTATTTTCAAGTGTCTGTACCATATTCGGCTTAACAGCATCGGCAAGAAGCGCAGACATTGCTCCTGTCGCTTTCAAATCGTCTGCGGTCACCGGCTCTCCGTCAGCATTATACGCCACAATCATTCTTCCAAGCCGCTGTTTTAAATCCTTCATATTCTCAGCAAGACAAAGCACGCCCATTATCTCAGAGGCGACCGTTATTATAAAATGGTCCTCCCTCATTACTCCGTCAAGTTTACCTCCCAGGCCTATTACAATATTTCTCAGAGACCTGTCGTTCATATCCAGACAGCGTTTCCATACTACTCTCTTTGTGTCAATTCTGAGTGAGTTTCCGTGCATTATATGATTGTCAAGCATCGCGGCCAGAAGATTATTTGCAGATGTTATCGCGTGAAAATCTCCGGTAAAATGAAGATTAAGCTCCTCCATAGGCACCACCTGCGCATATCCGCCGCCTGCAGCTCCTCCCTTAATGCCGAAACACGGTCCAAGTGACGGCTCTCTTAACGCCGCTACCGCCTTTTTTCCAAGCCTGCACAGCGCCTGTGTCAGTCCTATGCTTATAGTGGTTTTTCCCTCTCCGGCAGGTGTAGGATTTATTGCCGTGACAAGTATAAGCTTTCCGTTATTTTTATTGCTTAACTTCTCATAAAGCGTATCTGAAATCTTAGCCTTATATTTCCCATACATTTCCAAATCATCTTCACAGATACCGACCTTTGCGGCTACGTCACGGATGTTTTGCATATTCGCTTCCTGTGCAATCTCAATATCACTCTTTATTTTCATGGAGACTCCCTTCCAATGCGTCCATCGCATCTCAAAGTTAATAAAATATTTTATAAATGTAATAGAATATATAAACCCAATACGAATTCCTGTATTTTTAAATAAGTGAATTATGACAAATTGTTCTGTTTAAGATATGTCTCAAATTCCTCATGCGTCATGAGTATTTTTCTCGGCTTAGTTCCGAGCTCAGGCCCGACAACCCCCGCCTCTGCGAGCTGATCCATAATTCGCCCTGCTCTGTTAAAGCCGATTTTGTAATACCTCTGAAGCATTCCGATAGAGCCCTTTTCCTTATCTATCACAAACCGTCCGGCGTCGGCAAAATACGCGTCTCTTTCATTGTCATGCCTGTCGTCGCCTCCTGCCTGTGCAGTGATTATTGTGTTTGTAACCTCCTCGTTGTATGTTACTTCCTGCTGCATGTGTTCCTTAAGGAAATCTACAACCTTTCCGACCTCCTCATCTGAAACAAATGCGCCCTGTACTCTGAGAGGTTTAGGATAACCAGATGGAAAGAACAGCATATCACCCTTTCCCAGAAGCTTCTCGGCACCGTTCATATCAATTATAATTCTTGAATCTACTCCTGACGATACGGAAAAAGCTATTCTTGAAGGTACGTTTGCCTTTATAAGTCCCGTGATAACATTTACGGAAGGACGCTGTGTAGCAATGATGAGATGAATTCCCGCCGCTCTTGCAAGCTGTGCCAGACGGCATATTGAATCCTCAACCTCTCCCGGCGCCACCATCATTAAATCTGCAAGCTCATCTATGATAATTACTATCTGCGGCATCTTAACAGGAGGTGTCTCTCCCTCAGCGACCTCAATCTTTTCAATCTTGGCGTTATATCCCTTTAAATCACGCACATTCATCTGAGCAAATTTTTTATATCGGTCTGTCATCTCGTTTACAGCCCAGTTAAGCGCTCCTGAAGCCTTTTTAGGGTCTGTCACAACCGGCGTCAGCAGATGAGGAATGCCGTTGTACACACTAAGCTCAACAACCTTGGGGTCAACCATTATAAGTTTTACATCATCCGGATGTGCCTTATAGAGAATACTCATTATAATTGTATTTATACAAACCGATTTTCCCGAGCCTGTGGCTCCTGCTATAAGCAGATGCGGCATTTTTGCAATATCCGCGACAATTATTTTCCCCGCAATATCCTTTCCCGCAGCGAAAGCTATTGCCGACGGATTATTTTTAAACGTGTCACTCTCCAAAAGCTCCCTGAGGGAAACACTTCCCGGCTCTTTGTTTGGAACCTCTATTCCGATTGCCGCCTTTCCAGGTATCGGTGCCTCTATTCTTATATCCGCAGCAGCCAGATTGAGCTTTATATCATCTGACAGCGATACTATTTTGCTGACCTTTACACCCTGCTCCGGCTGCAATTCATATCTCGTAACAGACGGACCGCAGCTTATGTCCGTGATAGTCACCTTTACTCCGAAATTCTGCAAAGTCTGTGAAAGGCGCATCGCGGTCTCCCTGTTCTCAATCGTCTGCCCCTTTAAGCTTTTTCCGGTAACTTTGTTAAGAAGGCTTGTCGGCGGAAACACATAGCTGTCATACGAGGACTGTCCCGCTGACGCGTCTTTTGACATTACGGCAGGCTGAGCTGACACCGTGGCAGGCATTACAGTGTCAGCCTGCTCTTCGGGCATCTGCTGTTCCTTTGCCTGCTGTACATGAACATGCTGTTCAGAAACACTCTGCTCAGAAACATTCACTTCATCGTCCGGTATCGGTGTGATTACATGCTCCGTATATACAGGCTCAATATCATCCTTTGACGGGTCATATATATCCGGCGTATACTCATCATTTCGCTCCACATCAGCCATAATCTCGTGAACATCTATACTGTCACGCGATATTTCCTCTCTTGGAAGCCGCGTATCTAAAGTTACACCGCGAACTTTTTTATTCATACGGCTCTCGGCACGTTTTTCCCTAAGTTCCTGCTTTTCCAGCCGCTCTTTAAGTTTCTCCTCTTTTTTCTGTCTGCGTCTCTTAAGATACTCCTCCTCCGTCTCCTCAAGCCCATCAGTCTGAACTTCCCGGCTTTTTAACAGTCTCTCGTTTGAGTGCTCCCTGTATATATCATAATCCTGCTTGGCGGCATGCACCATCCTTGTCCCGCTGTTTTTCATATTCAACACACCGTTGATAAACGACTTTTCCGTAATTATTACAATACAGATAATCGCCAGTATCACCAGTATTACCATACTGCCCCAAAAGCCTATCGGCTCCATGGCTTTGCAGAGCAGCCCTCCGAAAAACCCTCCGCCTGTCTTGTGCTCGGCGCTGTATGTAAAAAATTCTCCCACATCAGTCTGCGCCAGTTCCGGGACGTTGCTTATACGCTGCCACATCCCCGACAAAAGTATTGTGAGCACATACACTGCTGCCGTTTTAACTCTCACAACAGAAATTATATTTTTATTGGAAATCATAAAGACGAGTGTAAACGCCATTATGACAGGAAATATATACTCTGTGACGCCGAAAATCCCGAACATAAACCACTTTATTTTCTGACCTATGCTTCCTGCAAGATTAAAATTGCTTAGTATAAGTATAAGCGCAACGGCAAATGACAAAAGCACCATGATCTCATCCTGAAGCTGGCTTTTGCCTGAGCTTTTCTTTCGTCTTCCCTGCCCTGAAGTGCTTGACGCACGGCTTTTGCCAGAAGACGCGCTGCTCCTCTTTTTCTGCGGTGAATTTTTTTCTTTATTTGATTGTCCCGGCATGGCTTTCTTATTTTTGCCCTCCGCCATTTTCTTTCCTCCATTCCGGCCATATACCGTTCCCGACCGCCTTACGGGCATGGTACACCACTATTTAACATATTTATGTATTATAACATCTCATTACGGTTAAAACAAGCCTGTATCCCTCATATCGGGATACAGGCTTTAGCTTGTGCAAAACTCAAATATTAATCCTCGTCATCCTGTGCAGCCTCTGCATAACCCTGACGCTTTCTTGCCATCTCGTCACTCTCAAGATACTCGTCATAAGTTGTAATCTTATCGATAAGCTGACCGCTTGGAACAATTTCCATTATACGGTTGGCTGTAGTCTGAATAAACTGGTGGTCATGTGATGTAAATAAAGACACTCCGGGAAATTTAATCAGGCCGTTATTGAGCGCCGTGATGGACTCCATATCAAGATGATTTGTAGGGTCGTCAAATATAAGTACATTGGCTCCCATAATCATCATCTTCGAGATAAGGCAGCGCACCTTCTCTCCTCCGGAGAGCACCTTAACCTTCTTCACGCCGTCCTCACCGGAAAACAGCATTCTTCCGAGGAAACCGCGCACATACGTCGGGTCAGGGTCAGGCGAATACTGTGTTAGCCACTCTACAATCGTATCCTCACAGTTAAACTCTGCCGCGCTGTCCTTAGGGAAATATGCTCTCGATGTAGTCACTCCCCACTTAAAGCTTCCCTCATCAGGCTCAAGCTCCCCTACAAGAATTTTAAAAAGCGTGGTAGTGGCAAGCTCATTTGAGCCTACAAACGCTATCTTATCATCATGATTTACTATGAAAGAAATGTTGTCAAGCACCTTAACACCGTCAATAGTCTTAGAGATACCCTCAACCTGCAAAACTTCATTTCCGATTTCTCTTGCAGGTCTGAAATCAATATAAGGATACTTTCTGCTTGATGGTCTTATCTCATCAAGCTCAATTTTTTCAAGAGCTCTCTTTCTTGATGTCGCCTGTTTAGACTTGGATGCATTTGCGGAGAATCTCTGAATAAACTCCTGAAGCTCCTTAATCTTTTCCTCTTTCTTCTTGTTTGCTTCCTTCATCTGCTTAATCAAGAGCTGACTTGACTCATACCAGAAGTCATAGTTTCCCGCATAGAGCTGAATTTTCGCGTAATCAATATCCGCAATATGAGTACATACCTTATTAAGGAAATAACGGTCATGCGAAACAACAATTACAGTATTTTCAAAATTAATCAAGAACTCCTCAAGCCATGCGATAGCATCCAGATCCAAATGGTTTGTCGGCTCGTCAAGCAGAAGGATGTCCGGATTACCAAACAATGCCTTTGCAAGCAGCACCTTGACCTTGTCGCTTCCGTTAAGCTCAGACATCAGCTTATAGTGCAAATCTGTCGTAACTCCCAGTCCGTTCAGCAGCTGAGCGGCATCTGATTCGGCTTCCCAGCCGTTCATGTCGGCAAATTCAGCCTCAAGCTCGCTCGCCTTATTGCCGTCCTCCTCGGTAAAATCTTCCTTTGCATATATGGCTTCCTTTTCCTTCATAATCTCGTAAAGGCGCTCATTTCCCCGGATTACCGTATCAAGAACAACACAGTCGTCATATTTAAAGTGGTCCTGCTCAAGAAACGACAGACGCTGTCCCGGCGTTATTGTAACATCACCCTTGCTTGGTTCAATCTGTCCCGTCAAAATCTTAAGAAATGTTGACTTTCCGGCACCGTTGGCTCCTATGAGACCGTAGCAGTTGCCTTCAGTAAACTTAATATTAACATCTTCAAACAGCGCTTTCTTTCCAATACGAAGTGTTACGTTATTTGCACTAATCATTAAATAATCCTCCAAATAAATATACTGAACTCACACAAATATGCACCGGTTTCTGCCGTATTACCCACCGCAAAAACCGGCACATATAAATTACATGTTCAACGAGCACAGTATACTATAAATTTTTCATCATATCAAGCATACAGTATCTCATTGCGCTTAATTCCTCCTTGTATGCAGGCTTATTGCCTGCAAAATGTGAAAGTACTGTATCTATACACCTTTTGTGTCTCGATACCGAGGCTTTCTCTTGAATGTCAAAAGTATCGTCATCCGCCGCCAGCATGTCCCGCCAGTAATTCCTTGCTATCCTTGCGGCAGCTCTGCTTACGTCATCTTCATCGTAACAATACAGCAGACAGGTCTTCTCAAGCCACTTTGCCCTTCTTGGAAAACCGTTCTGTGACTCCCGAACGCTCACAACCGTAAACACAATAACCTCACCCTCTGAAAAAAGCTTTCTTAGCACATCCAGTTCCACCAATTTATCAAGCTGCGCAAAAAGCCCCTCAGATACTATAACAACTGCATACTTCTGCAATCTGAGCAGGTCTATAACGGTATCGTATGACATATTCATCATATCAACCGTATACCAGTCACCTGTCAGATTTTTATTTTCCTCATTATTATTTTCAAAATTAATTAAATAGCTTTTCTGTTCATCGGCAGCCAGCATGCAGTCTTCCACCTGTACCTCCATGCCGGTCACCTCAATTCCGTAATTTTCAATTTTTTCTTTTAAAAATTTTTTATCCTGCAACAAATTTTGCAATATCAAGCATCCCCCACCCCTGTTGATTATATGGAATATTAATTTTTTTGCAGCACGACTTCATCCATATTTTTACCTCTTTAGGCGTGACATACGGATTTTGTCCAAGCATTCTCGCGACAGCCCCGCTGACAATGGGAGCAGCCATTGATGTTCCGCTCTTG
>ERZ1643246.4531-NODE-4531-length-10873-cov-8.651137_pt1 | contig 10873 bp, 9 predicted proteins | sample MGYA00579265_ERZ1643246 | MGnify/ENA primary metagenome ERZ1643246 (study PRJEB29033, sample SAMEA4952261) | chicken gut metagenome | biome: Broiler Chicken; feature: Gastrointestinal Tract; material: Caecum | place: Ireland | collected 2018 | study: Broiler...
TTTCTATGGACTCTGTAATCAACAAATTGACGGAAATTGAGCAGACTGCATCGGCCATTGTAGCACATGCAGAGGAAGAGAAAGAGAAACTCGACAGAGAGTACGAAGAGCGTAGGCGTGTCTTTGATGAAGAGCTGGAAGAAAAGACACTGGCCCGGATTGCCAGGATCCAGGATGGACTGGAATCGGACAAAAAGACTCTTCTGACAGGACAGGAAGAAACAAGCCGGGCGCTCATCGAATCCCTGCAGAAGGAGTATGAAGAAAAGCATACGATGTATGCCGCGGATATTTTAAAACGGATCACAGAGGTGTAGCGTATGGGAAATTTACTTGCCTACAGCGGCATTGTCACAAAGGTCCGGGCAATGGAGGCAAAGCTTCTTACAAAGGAGCAGTTTGACGAGATCATGGGGATGGGAAGCGTACCGGAGGTCGTCACCTATCTGATACAGAATACCGTTTACAGGGAGATTCTGGAGAATCTGGATCCGTCCCTTGTACACAGAGGCAATATCGAGAAGCTTCTCATTTTGTCTCTGTACGGGGATTATACGAAGATCTACCGGTTCTGCACTCTGGATCAGAGAAAAAACCTGCGGCTGTATCTGAAGCGGCACGAGGTGGAGCTGATCAACTACTGTCTCAGGATCGTGATCAATCATTACCAGGAGCCCTTTGATCTGAACCATAAGAAGGCGTTTTTCGACCGGTATTCCCAGATTTCCGTCGATAAGCTGATCCATGCAAGGACAACGGATGAGTTGATTGAAAATCTGAAAGGGACGGAATACTACGGGACGTTAAAGAAGCTTCGGGACGGAGGCAAGGCAACGCTGTTTGACTATGACCTGGCATTGAATCTTTACTATTTTACTTCCATGTGGAAGGGACACAAAAAAATTCTGAAGGATAAGGAGCTGGAGCTGTTTGAACGGGATTACGGGACCCAAATCAATATGCTGAACATTCAGTGGATCTACAGGGCGAAGAAGTACTTCAGCCTTTCACCACCGGATATTTATGCGCTTTTGATTCCGGTCCAGTACAAAATGCGTACAGAGCTGATGAAAGAGATGGTGGAAGCCCCGGATCTGGAGACCTTTCAGAAGGCAGTGGAGAAGACTTCCTATGCCAGACATTACGATTTCGGACAGAACCTGACAGTGGAAAAGATGTATACGGACTATCTGTACTATCTTTACACGACAGACCGGAGGAGAAATCCGTACTCTATCGCGTCGATTAATACTTATCTCTTTCTAAAAGAGGAAGAGATCAAAAAACTGACGACCGTGATGGAATGTGTACGCTATGGTGTATCGCCGGACGAGATCATGGAGTATACAGGAGGGCAGAAGACATGATTGTAAAAATGAAATTTGTCAATATCTCAGGACCCCGCAGTGATATTGACCGTGTGATGGATCTGTATCTGTCAAGGTATGAGATCCAACTGGAATCTGCACTGTCGGAACTGAAGACAGTGGACAATTTACGGCCCTTTGTGGAGATGAATCCATACAGGGACGCACTTTTAAAAGCAGTGCAGTTTACCGGATTTCTGGAAGATCCGGACGGGGTCGAACCGGATACGAAGATGGGGCTTAACGATATCTTCGAGCTGATCCGGACGACCAACGAGGAATACTTAAAGCTGCAGACGCAGCAGGACAAGTGGAAAAAGAAAAAGGAAGAGATCGCGGCAAAGCAGAAAGTCATCGAGCCTTTCCGGCCCCTTGGCGGAGATCTGGGGAAGGTTCTGCATTATAAATACATCTCTTACCGGTTCGGGAAGATGCCCCTGGAACAGTATCAGAAGCTGGAGAAATATCTTTTGAGTGATCTCAATGCAGTCTTTGTTAAGGGCGTGCAGGATGATCAGGCGGTCTATGGAGCGTACTTTGCGGCACCGGCGGACATGCAGAAGACAGACGCGGTTTTCCGTTCTCTGCACTTTGAGCGGATCGAGATTCCGGCGGAGTATGAAGGATCGCCGGAGGAGGCCAGCCAGAAGCTGCTTCGGGAAATGTACGATATCCAGCAGAAAATCGATGAAATCGATAAAGAGACGGCAAAAATGCTGGAAGACAAGGCGCCGCAGCTTGTGTGGGCGAAGCAGCGCCTGGAGGAGCTGGCCCACAACTTTGACGTCAGGAAGATGGCGGCCAGAGTGGAAGATAAAAAAGAAGATTATTATATTCTCTGCGGCTGGATGGCCGAGGACGATGTAAAGAAGTTTATGGCGGAAGCGGAGAATGACGATAAAGTCTTTGTCGTTGTGGAGGACGACCATGACAATTACTTTGGAGAGCCTCCGACCAAGCTGGAGAACCCAAAGCTTCTGAAGCCTTTTGAGATGTTTGTAGGGATGTACGGACTTCCGGCTCACAATGAGATGGATCCGACACTGTTTGTCGGCATCACCTACTCCTTTATTTTTGGAGTGATGTTTGGAGATGTGGGGCAGGGGCTTCTGCTTGTGATTGTGGGAGCACTGATCTATCACTTTAAAAAGCTGCCGCTGGCGGGAATTATCGCCACGGCCGGCGTGTTCTCGACGATCTTTGGATTGATGTTTGGAAGCGTTTTCGGATTTGAGGATGTCATAAAGCCATTGTGGCTGAGACCGATCGACCATATGACGACGCTTCCGTTTGTCGGAAAGCTCAATACCGTATTTATCGTATCGATTGCCTTTGGAATGGGGCTGATTCTGCTGGCGATGGTACTCCACATTGTAAATGCCATACGGGCTCACGATACCCAAGGCACGTGGTTCGATCCAAACGGAGTGGCAGGACTTGTATTTTACGGATCCATTGTGGCGGTCATCGTACTGTTTATGACCGGACACAGAACACCGGCAGGAATCGTCATGCTGGTAATGTTCGGGGTTCCGCTGCTTCTGATCCTGTTTAAAGAGCCTTTGACCAACAAGATCAAGAAAAAGAAGGAAAAGATCTCAGAAGGACCGGTGATGTTCCTGGTGGAAGGATTCTTTGAATTGTTCGAAATGCTTCTGAGCTATTTCTCAAATACCCTGTCCTTCGTCCGTATCGGGGCATTCGCAGTCAGCCATGCGGCCATGATGGAAGTCGTCCTGATGCTGGCCGGCGTAGAGAGCGGCAATACGAACTGGGCCATCATTGTGATCGGAAACCTGTTTGTCTGCCTGATGGAAGGACTGGTAGTCGGAATCCAGGTACTTCGTCTGGAATACTATGAAATGTTCAGCCGGTTCTATAAAGGAAGCGGACGAAAATTTGAGCCATATAACAAGAACAGAAAAAGTGAAAGATAAAGGAGGAACGTATTATGACTCTTGCAGCCAGACTGATTTTAATTGCAGCATTGATTTTAAGTATTATTCTTCCGTTCGGATATTATCTAATTGGGGAGAAAAATAAAGGGCGGTATAAATGTGCCCTTGGAGTGAACGTATTTTTCTTTTTCGGAGCCTGTCTTGTGGCGTCCATCATGATGTTTGGAGGACCGAGCGTACAGGCGGCGGACGCAGCGGCGTCTGCTTCCACAGCAACAGGACTTGGCTATATCGCGGCCGCTCTGGTTACCGGTTTATCCTGTATCGGCGGCGGTATTGCCGTAGCAAGTGCTGCCAGCGCAGCGCTTGGGGCCATCAGCGAGGATTCCAGTATCCTTGGTAAATCGCTGATTTTCGTAGGACTTGCAGAAGGTGTCTGTCTGTACGGGCTGATCATCTCCTTCATGATCCTGGGACAGTTATAAGATGAAAATGTTTCTGATCAGTGATAATGTCGATACATATACAGGAATGCGGCTTGCAGGCGTGGACGGCGTTGTGGTCCACGAAAGAGGAGAACTCTACGAGGCGCTTCAGAACGTGCTGAAAGACAAGACGGTCGGGATTGTACTGTTGACGGAGAAGTTCGGAAAAGAATTTCCGGATATCATCGATGAATTCCGGCTGGAGCGGAAGATGCCTCTGCTGGTGGAGATTCCTGACAGACACGGAACCGGACGGAAGAAAGACTTTATCACATCTTATATTACCGAAGCAATCGGACTGAAATTATAAAAGGAGGGATTCCTTTTGACTTTAGAAGAGAAAATTGCCAGGATCCAGACCTCCTCCATGGAGGCGGCCAGATCGGAAGGGAATGAGATTATAGAAAGCTACCGGGCAGCTCTTGACAAGGTGTTTGAGGATCATAAACAGGAGGCGCTGCGCCAGGTGGAAACAAGGGTCAAGGCGGAGACGGTCAATGCCAGGCAGCAGAAGAACCAGGCCATGGCAAAGGCTCAGCTGGACCTGAAAAGGCAGGAAGGCAGAGTACAGAAAGAGCTGAAGGACAAGGTGTTCCAGGAAGTCATGGAACTGGTGGAACATTATATGAAAACAGAGGAATATCAAGAGTTTCTTCTGCGCTGCATCGAGAAGTCGGTGGAATTTGCGGGTGGAGAGGAACTTACCATCTATATAAATCCTTCAGACCAGGAGATGAAAGAGGAGCTGGAGCTGAAATCCGGTACGATGCTTACGATCAGCAGGGAAGACTTTATCGGGGGAATCCGGGCGGTGATCCGGGGAAGAAATGTCCTGATCGATCATTCGTTTCGGACAGCTCTGAGAACGGAGTATGACGAATTTGTATTCCAGGGAGGTGATGGAGTTGCTTAAGACTGGTAAGATCTACGGCATTAACGGACCGGTGATCTATCTGAAAGGAAACACCGGGTTCGGAATGTCTGAGATGGTCTATGTAGGAAAGGATCAGCTGGTCGGCGAGGTCATTGCCCTGGATAAGGACCGGACTACCATCCAGGTGTATGAGGAGACATCGGGGCTGCGGCCGGGGGAGGAAGTGACTGCCTCAGGAAATGCCGTATCCGTAACCCTTGCGCCTGGAATCCTGAATAATATTTTTGATGGAATCGAGCGTCCGCTGGAAAAGATTTCCGAGAAGGGCGGTGCATTCATCACCAGAGGAGTTTCGGTGGATTCCCTGGACCGGCAGAAGAAGTGGGACACCCATTTTACAGTGAAAAAGGGCGATTATGTCAACGGCGGAGATATCTTTGCGGAGGTGCCTGAGACGAGGGCGATTGTCCATAAATGTATGATTCCGCCGGATCTTCACGGAACAGTTGTATCCGTAAAAGAGGATGGAGAGTATACGATTGAAGAGCCGCTCCTGATTCTGGATACCGGAACAGGAGGGACCGTGGAGATTCCTATGGCCCAGAAGTGGCCGATCCGGACGCCGCGCCCGGTGAGCCAGCGGTTTGCAGCTTCGGTTCCGCTTGTGACGGGACAGCGGATTATCGATACGATGTTTCCCATCGCAAAAGGCGGAACGGCCGCCATTCCGGGAGGATTTGGAACCGGAAAAACCATGATGCAGCATCAGATCGCCAAATGGTCTGATGCAGATATCATTATCTATATCGGGTGCGGAGAGCGTGGAAACGAGATGACGCAGGTGCTGGAAGAGTTCGGAGAGCTGACAGATCCGCGGACGGGCAATCCGTTGATGGACCGGACGACCTTGATTGCAAACACATCCAACATGCCGGTGGCCGCCCGTGAGGCCAGTATCTACACGGGTCTTACCCTGGCGGAATATTACCGGGATATGGGGTATGATGTGGCAATTATGGCGGATTCCACATCCAGATGGGCGGAGGCCCTGCGTGAGCTGTCCGGACGTCTGGAGGAGATGCCTGCGGAAGAAGGGTTCCCGGCCTACCTGGCATCCAGGCTGTCGGCCTTTTATGAGAGGGCCGGCATGATGCAGAATTTAAACGGTACGAAAGGATCAGTCAGCATCATTGGGGCAGTATCCCCTCAGGGCGGCGATTTTTCTGAGCCGGTCACACAGAATACGAAGCGGTTTGTACGGTGCTTCTGGGGACTGGACAAGAGCCTTGCCTACTCCAGACATTTCCCGGCGATCCACTGGCTGTCCAGCTACAGCGAGTATCTGCAGGATCTGTCGCACTGGTATCAGGACAATGTGTCCCCGAAGTTTGTCGATTACCGGAACCGGCTGATGGCCCTTCTGAATCAGGAGAGCAGCCTTTTGGAGATCGTCAAGCTGATTGGAAGCGACGTCCTGCCGGATGACCAGAAACTGATTCTTGAGATCGCAAGAGTCATCCGCCTGGGATTCCTGCAGCAGAACGCCTTTCATAAGGACGATACCTGCGTATCCATGGAAAAACAGTTCCTGATGATGGACACGATTTTATATCTGTACAAGCAGGCACGGGCTCTTGTGACGATGGGCCATCCGATGTCCGTGTTGAAATCGGAAAATATTTTTGAGCGTGTCATTGCCATCAAGTATGATGTACCAAATGACAGGCTGGAGATGTTTGCCCAGTATAAGCGGGACATCGATACATTCTATCAGAATGTACTGGAGAAGAATGCATAAAAAGGGGGAAACGCAAGTATGCCAATAGAATATCTTGGACTGAGCAGCATCAACGGTCCCCTGATTGTACTGGAAGGGGTCCAGGATGCATTTTATGACGAGATTGTAGAATTTATTGTAGGAGGGAAGGAAAAGCGGATCGGAAGGATCATTGAGCTCTATGAAGACAAGGCAGTGATTCAGGTCTTTGAAGGATCAGAAGGCATGTCACTTGTCAATACCCACACAAGGCTGACCGGGCATCCGATGGAAATCGGGCTGTCCAAGGAAATGCTGGGAAGAACATTCAACGGAATCGGACAGCCCATTGATGATCTGGGACCGATTGCCGCAAGAGTCAGACGGGATGTCAACGGACTGCCGCTGAATCCGGTGAAGCGGGAATATCCGCGGAATTACATCCGGACAGGAATCTCGGCGATTGACGGTCTGACTACCTTGATCCGTGGTCAGAAGCTTCCTATTTTCTCCGGAAACGGACTGCCCCACGACCAGCTGGCGGCTCAGATCGTCAAGCAGGCGTCCTTGGGAGAGGACTCGGATGAAGAATTTGCCATTGTCTTTGCGGCCATGGGCGTCAAGCACGATGTGGCGGATTTCTTCCGGAGGACTTTTGAAGAGAGCGGTGTGGCCGACCATGTGGCCATGTTTCTGAACCTGGCAAACGATCCGGTGGTAGAGCGTCTGATCACGCCGAAGGTGGCGCTGACTGTGGCGGAATATCTGGCGTTTGAACAGAATATGCATATCCTTGTTATTTTGACGGATATGACGTCCTTTGCCGAGGCCATGCGTGAAGTCTCCTCCTCGAAAGGAGAGATCCCAAGCCGGAAAGGCTTTCCGGGCTACCTGTACAGTGAACTGGCTGCCATCTATGAGCGGGCGGGTATTGTGGAGGGAGTCAATGGGTCGGTAACGCAGATTCCGATTCTGACTATGCCAAATGATGACATTACCCATCCGATTCCGGATCTGACAGGCTATATTACAGAAGGACAGATTGTGCTGGACCGGAATCTGAACGGACAGTCTATCTATCCGCCAATCAGTGTCCTGCCGTCCCTGTCCCGTCTGATGAAAGACGGTATCGGAGAAGGATATACAAGGGAAGATCACCAGGATCTGGCAAACCAGCTGTTCTCTGCCTACGCAAAGGTGGGAGATGCAAGGAATCTGGCGTCAGTGATCGGAGAGGATGAGCTTTCACCGATCGATAAAGAATATCTGGCCTTCGGAAAAGAATTTGAAGAAAAATATATCGGTCAGGGGCCGGAAGAAAACCGGACCATCGAAGAGACGCTGGATCTTGGCTGGGAGCTGCTTGGAAGACTTCCGAGAGAAGAACTGGACCGTGTTGATACAAAGATTCTGGACAAATATTATCATCCTACCAAACGGGACGATGGCGTGACCACAAGCGCAAGTCCCGGCTCAGTAGCAAATAAAGAAATGTAAAGGGGTGAGGCTGTTGGATCCACGGACATTTCCGACAAAAGGAAACCTGATGCTTGCGAAGAATTCTCTTGCGCTTGCAAAGCAGGGATACGAACTGATGGATAAAAAGCGAAATATTCTGATCCGGGAACTGATGGATCTGATCGATCAGGCCCGCACCATTCAGGAGGAGATTGACAGCACATTCACTTATGCGTATCAATGTCTTCAGAAAGCAAATATTGAAAACGGGATTAATACGATCTCACAGATCGCCTATACAGTTCCGATCGAGGATTCGATCGTGATCCAGACAAGAAGCATTATGGGGACGGAAATTCCCCATGTCAAATATACACCAAAGACGCCGGTGCCGACCTATGCGTTCAGTACGACCAAAGAATCTGCGGACCGGGCGGCGGAAGCGTTTCGGAAAGTCAAAGACCTGACGGTCAAGCTTTCCATGGTGGAAAATGCAGCATACCGGCTTGCTTCCAACATCAAGAAAACACAGAAGCGTGCCAATGCGCTGCAGAATATCACCATTCCAATGTACACACAGCTTGTATCCAGCATCAGCAATGCGCTGGAGGAAAAAGACCGGGAAGAATTTACACGGTTGAAAGTGATCAAGCGGAGAAAACAAGGATAGAAAACAGAAAGGAAATGAGGAGACAGAACGATGGGTTATGTGATTACAACGGACTCAAATTCGGATGTGCCGGCAGCAGTCCTGGAGAAATACGGAATCCCGGTAATTCCACAGTACTATGCGTTTGGAGACGTGGTTTACGGAGATGAAAAAAACATGTCCCCGCATGAATTTTATGAAACAATGAGAAAAGGCGAACTGCCGAAATCCATGGCCAACAATCCGGCGGTCATCCGGGAAAAATTTGAAGCGGTCTTAAAAGAAGGGCAGGATATTCTTCACATTGCATTTTCCAGCGCATTAAGCGGAAGCTGCAACAACGTGCGGATGACGGCCAGGGAACTGCTGGAAGAATATCCGGGCCGGAAGATTGAAGTTTTTGATTCCCTGAACGCCTCATTGGGCGAGGGGGTATCGGTATATCGGGCCGCCAGTCTGAAAGAGCAGGGAAAGACCATGGAAGAAGTCTACGATGTGCTGATGAAGGAGCGGGACCATGTTAACGTCTGGTTTACCGTAGATGATCTGCATCATCTCCAGAGAGGAGGCCGCGTATCCAAGACCACAGCGATCGTCGGAAGCATGATCAACATCAAGCCATTGCTGCGGGTCACCGCTTCCGGAGAACTCAAGTCCGATGGTACCGTCCGTGGACGAAAGAAAGCACTGAAGACACTTGTAACCAATATGGAAAAATCTCTGGATCTGGAACACTACGGGAAGGACCGCCTGGTATGCATCCTCCATGGAGACTGCATGGAGGACGCCCTTTCCGTCAAAAAGATGGTAAACGATCTCGGCTTTGAAAACGTCGTGATCAATGACGTCAGCCCAAGCATCGGCACACATGCAGGACCGGGAGTCGTAGGACTGGTGTACTATGGAGGGGAAGTGACGGAATAAGCGGTCTTGACTTTCAAAAATTTCTATGCTACCATTTTTACTACATAAGAAAACGCGTAGAAGAAGAGAGTACATGTTCTGGAATCTTACAGAGAATTCCCGGATGCTGAGAGGGATGGTGAAAGGAATGTGGAAGATGGCTTTGGAGCGGCATGGATGAACACGGATGACCGTGATAATTCATGATGGGTTCCGCCCGTTACAGCGGAGGGTGCCGTCCGGCACTCACAGAGGTCTGTCCTGCGAGGGGCAGATAAACGGAAGTGGTAACGCGGATTCGCCTTCCGGGGAAATATCCCCGGAAGGTTTTTTTAGTAATGGAGAAGGAGAGAGAATTTTATGTGCAGTAATTGTAATGAGAAAGAAAAGTATTATATCACCACAGCGATTGCCTATACATCCGGCAAGCCGCATATCGGTAACACCTATGAATTTGTGCTTGCGGATGCGATCGCAAGATATAAAAGAAGCAAGGGCTATGATGTCTATTTCCAGACCGGAACAGACGAGCATGGCCAGAAGATTGAGCTGAAAGCGGAAGAAGCAGGTGTCACTCCGAAGGAGTACGTGGACAAGGTGGCTGCCCAGGTGAAGGAGATCGCGGATATGATGAATACATCTTACGATCACTTTATCCGTACAACAGATGACTACCACGAGAAACAGGTGCAGAAGATCTTTAAGAAGCTGTACGATCAGGGAGACATTTATAAAGGATACTACGAAGGAATGTACTGTACTCCGTGTGAGTCCTTCTTTACCGAGTCCCAGCTTGTAGACGGCAAATGTCCGGACTGCGGACGTCCGTGTACACCGGCAAAGGAAGAGGCATATTTCTTCAAAATGAGCAAATATGCAGACCGTCTGATTGCATATATCAATGAGCATCCGGAGTTTATTCAGCCGGTTGCCCGTAAAAATGAGATGATGAACAATTTTCTCCTTCCGGGACTTCAGGATCTGTGCGTTTCCCGTACATCCTTCAAATGGGGGATTCCAGTAGATTTTGACCCGAAGCATGTGGTCTATGTATGGCTGGATGCTCTGACCAACTATATTACCGGAATCGGATATGACGCAGACGGAAACAGCTCCGACCTCTTCAAGAAGAACTGGCCGGCAGACCTGCACCTGATTGGAAAGGATATTATCCGTTTCCACACGATTTACTGGCCGATTTTCCTGATGGCTCTGGATCTCCCGCTTCCGAAACAGGTATTTGGTCATCCGTGGCTTCTGCAGGGAGACGGAAAGATGAGCAAATCCAAGGGAAATGTGATCTATGCGGATGAGCTGGTCAACCTGTTCGGTGTGGATGCAGTGCGCTATTTCGTGCTTCATGAGATGCCATTTGACAATGATGGTGTCATCACATGGGAACTGATGGTAGAGAGAATGAACTCCGATCTTGCCAATACATTAGGAAACCTTGTAAACAGAACCGTTTCCATGACAAACAAAT
>ERZ1643246.4532-NODE-4532-length-10872-cov-8.682907_pt1 | contig 10872 bp, 13 predicted proteins | sample MGYA00579265_ERZ1643246 | MGnify/ENA primary metagenome ERZ1643246 (study PRJEB29033, sample SAMEA4952261) | chicken gut metagenome | biome: Broiler Chicken; feature: Gastrointestinal Tract; material: Caecum | place: Ireland | collected 2018 | study: Broiler...
TTAATAGGGTACTTTACGATTGCACGGGGAAACCACCGGCAACGATTGAGTTCGAGTAAGTTGGAGCGTCGTAAAAACCCAGTGTTTATGCGGGTTTGCGGAACTTTCAAAAGTTTTTTGATAACAAATTGATAACAGTTGCATAAGAGCCATTATTCTTGTAATCCAGTGGTTTTAGGGTTAGAGAATAATTGACAGGTGGTTGTGTGACAAATAAATCCATATTATAAACTAAGCCCTTAGCTGTGGGTATGAAACTCATGGCTAAGGGCTTTTTGTCGTCTTTATTTATCTGGTTTGAGTTGATCTTGGAGCATTTCGACTAAAGCGTCACTGAGTTCTTGTGATGGTACTTTCGCCCATCTCTGTGTGGTATCAAACTTCGGATAGTGATAACGCCAGTTGTCGTATTCTTCCTTGCTGATTTCTTCAGAAGATAACTTGTTAGCCTGTTCTTTCCAAGCATACAGCATTTTCAGTAGTTCGTGGGCGTCTTTCCCTTTATCCTTGTTGACTTTCAGACAGACTTCTCCGTCTGTTTCACTGACAGTCAGACCATATAAATCTTCAAGGGTAAACAAAGTGTGCATTAGCCCGACATAGCTGTCAATGTCGGGTACATCGAGGGCATGAGGGGAAACATCAAGTGCCTGTGCCAATGCAGCAGTAAGTTCCGCTTTCGGTTTTCTTGTTCCTGTTTCATATTGTGCCAAACGTACATCGGCACTTCGTTCAGGAAAGCCGATAATCGTACCAAGATATTTTTGTGTCATTCCACGCAAAATGCGGAAAAAATGTATTCTTTCTCCAATAGCCATAATAATTGCTCCTTGTATAAATAGTGTAATCAGTATAGCAGATATGTTTAGGAGCAGTCAAGATGATACAAAACAAAAAAGTTTAATATTTTTCTGGAAACTACTTGACATAAACATAAATGCTTAGTATAATGCGAATAAACTAAATAAATATGTTTAGTAAATGAAAAACTGAATGAAAGGATTGATGATATGGATAACAAATTTATTCGTGCCGAAGAAGTGGCACAGGAACTAAGCGTATCAAAGCCTTATGCTTATAAGTTAATTCGACAGTTGAATGAGGAACTGAAAGCCAAAGGTTTTATTACGATTACAGGGCGTGTGAATCGCCAGTATTTTTATGAACGGCTCTACGGAGCAGAAAAGGAGGAAAAATAATGCCGGTATTTAAGAATGGGGACAATGGAACATGGTATGTGATGGCAAGGTACGTGAACTGGAAAGGCGAGCGTAAGCAGAAATGCAAACGTGGTTTTGCTACAAAAAAAGAAGCAATAGAATGGGAAAGAATATTCTTGTTGCAGACTTCTTCTAATCTTGATATGAGTTTTGAAGCTTTTACGGAATTGTATATCAATGATGTAAAGAAACGATTGAAAGAAAACACTTGGTTGACTAAAGAGCATATAATTCGTACGAAGATACTGCCTTATTTCGGTAAGTTGAAAATTAGCGACATTTCAACAAAAGAGGTTATTGCGTGGCAAAATGAAATGCTGGCATACCGTGATGATAAGAAAAAACCTTATTCACAGACTTACCTTAAAACACTTCATAATCAATTATCAGCGATCTTTAACCACGCTGTACGTTATTACGAACTGCGTTCCAATCCTGCGGCAAAGGTAGGAAATATGGGAAGTGAGGAACACAAGGAAATGTTATTTTGGACAAAAGAAGAATACAAGAAGTTTTCTTTTGAGATGATGGACAAGCCAGTTTCCTTCTATGCTTTTGAAATGCTTTACTGGTGTGGTATTCGTGAAGGAGAACTGCTTGCATTGACTGCAGCTGATTTTGATTTTGAAAAAGAAACAGTCAGGATAAATAAATCCTATCAGCGTTTACACGGTGAAGATGTGATCACCACACCGAAAACAAAAAAGAGTAACCGTATTATCAAAATGCCGAAGTTTCTTTGTGAGGAAATGCAAGAATATCTAAGTATGCTTTACGGATTGAAGAAGAAAGACCGTATCTTTACAGTCACCAAAAGTTATCTTCATCATGAAATGGACAGAGGGGCAAATGCCGCAGGAGTAAAACGCATCCGTATTCACGATCTCAGACACAGTCACATAAGTTTGCTCATTGATATGGGATTTTCTGCGGTGGCGATTGCAGATCGTGTGGGACATGAAAGCATTGAGATTACTTATCAATATGCGCATTTGTTCCCGTCAAAGCAGACAGAAATGGCAGATAGATTAGATGATTTAGAAAAAGGAGAGATTGAAAATGTCAGCTAAGAACAGAGATAACAAAAACCGTTGGAGAAATATCACAGTGGGGTTTCGGGTATCGCCTGAAGAAAATGAACTCATTAATAAGGCAGTTGCCTTATCGGGATTGCCCAAACAGGAATACTGTTACCGCCGCTGTCTGAATCAGGATGTGGTGGTACAGGGCAATCCGAGAGTATATAAGGCTCTCAAAATGGAACTTGCTACTGTCCTTGCAGAGTTAAAAAGGATTGAAGCAGGGAATAACGTGGATGAGGAACTGTTGAATGTAATTGAACTGATCGCCATTATTCTTGGCGGTCTGAAAGGAGAGGATGAGAATGGAGAATAAAAAAGAAAAGACTGCCCCGAATGTATCTGTTGGCGCAGATACGGAGCAGCCAATTCAAAAAATTACTGAAAATAGTATATCTGAGTATGAGGAAAATATCAAGAGTTTTGAGGAAATGCAGAGAGAAATGCAGTTAAGTTTAGACCCTTTGTATCTTAAAACAGTTTCAATGAATGAGCTGTTAGATACTCAATATCAGAGCAAGCCGCCGTTGATCGACGGTCTGCTCTACCCCGGCACTTATATTTTTGCAGGTTCTCCCAAACTGGGAAAAAGTTTTATGATGGCGCAGCTTGCCTATCACGTAAGCACTGGAACACCGCTTTGGAATTATACCACCCGAAAAGGAACGGTATTGCATCTCGCTCTTGAGGATGATTATCGCCGCTTACAGGAACGTCTGTATCGGATGTTTGGAACAGAGAGTGCAGACAACCTTTTCTTCTCTGTTTCTGCTAGCCAGCTAGGGAAAGGACTGGATGAACAGCTTGCAAGGTTTGTAGCGGAACACTCAAATACAAGACTGATTATCATTGATACACTCCAAAAGGTACGGGAAGTTGGAGGAGATAATTACAGTTACGCCAACGATTATCAGATTATGGCAAGACTGAAAAGTTTTGCAGATGCTCACGGTCTTTGTATTCTGCTCGTACACCACACAAGGAAACAGACAGCGGATGATAAGTTCGATATGATTTCGGGAACAAGCGGACTACTCGGTGCAGCAGATGGGGCGTTTCTCCTTCAGAAAGAAAAAAGGACAGGTAATGTCGCAACTTTGGAAGTGTCGGGTAGAGATCAGCAAGACCAAAAGTTATACCTTATCCGTAACACAGAAACGTTATTGTGGGAGTTAAAAAGGGCAGAAACAGAATTATGGAAAGAACCGCCAGAGCCTTTACTGGATGAGATTGCCGAACTTGTTATGAAGGATATTTCTTTTTGGGAAGGATCTGCAACGGAACTGGTTTCATTGATAAAGGTAGAAATTCAGCCCCATGTCATCACACGAAAACTGAATGTTCTTTCGGGGCGATTGTATGAAGAGCATGGTATTTATTATAAGAGCAACCGTACCCATGATGGAAGAAAAATACGGTTTTGGAAAGACGATACGGAAACAGCGTGACAGTTGGTGACGGTTGTGACAGTATTTGTGACAGCGGGGGCGGTATCAAAATAACCGTCACAACTGTCACATACCGTCACGGAGAGGATGGGATAAGATGAGAAATGTGCAAATATCGCAGGAATTATTTATGCAGTTGCTCCGCTTTCACTTGATGGAAGATGAGAGTTGTGAGAAAGAAATTAAGCAGGAGTTGGAGAAAAAGATGGGCAGGATGGTCATGCGTGACCTGTTTGGAAAATCAAAAACTGCATCGACAGAAGAAGAACGGGAACAGGCAAGAAAAGAATATTTGGATAGACGAGGAGTATCGGAGAAATTCCGATGGTAATTCTTCCTTGATGATAAGAACAGGGGTGTGGCACACCCCTGTAAATAACAGACAAGGTAGGAAGGGAGTGTTGCAGATGTTAAAGCAGCCGGATAGAAAAAGTAGAAATGTGAGTGATTTCTTTTACGAGATGGAGTGCAGACAGATACAAAAAATGAACAAGGTACTGGCGGGAGTGGAACTGACAAAAGCAGAGGAAAAAACCTTGATATGGCTTGCCGGATGGGAAGAAAGTACCGTAGATAATCTTCTGTCAGTCATAGAAAAAACAGCCCGGATACGGGCAGATCAAAAGGGCGGATACGCCCATAAATCTAAGCGTGAGTCCGAACAATAATAGGACTTTGTTAAACAAAAACAAGCCCTCGGCGTTTGAGAGCGAAATACACCCATCGCACAAACTTCGTTTATGCTCTGTGTATTTCGCCCTGCCGGGAGCAAACCGCCGACAGGCGGATAGGTTCGTAAACAGGTGCCTATGCACCTACTCACAATAAAGTCGGCGAGAGCCGAGGAAGGAGGATGCTTATAGGCAGACATTCATTTATCAGACAAAGTAAGCTGTCCGATGTGGCAGGACGTATTGATTATATCTCCAATCCGAAACGACAGGAACATCTCTATGCGACCTATCAGACAGAAGGGGCAACACCGGAGTTCTGGAAAAATCTTGCAAGAGAAAATCAGTTGGACTTTAGGGCGAGTGGTTCAGCAGGGAAATGTATTGAAGGGCGTGAGTTTATCATAGCACTTCCCGAAAGTTTTGTTCAGTACAGGGCAGATGATGTGGTAAGACTTTTTGCGAAAACTTTTCATAAAAGATATGGTGTGGAGTGTAGCGCAGCCCTTCATCACAACAAGAAAAAAACGAATTATCATATCCATCTGGTATTCAGCGAGCGGAAAATGTTGGAGCAGCCCGAAGTGAAGACTGCCACTCGAAATATGTTTTATGATGAACACGGAAAGCATAGACGCACGAAAAAAGAGATTTTAGATGAGCAGGGGAATATTCGAGCAGGGTGCAGCATTATCCCTAAAGGGGAAGTATATGAAAGCCATATCTTCACAAAAAAAGAGGAATGGTTTAAGAACAAAGCCTTTACCATAGAAGTCAAGGAACTGTTTACCGATACAATTAACTGCTATGTGAAAGAGGAATCAGAAAAACTCTCTGTATTCCAACAGGGCGGCGTTTATCTGGCAACGAAGAAAATCGGAAAGAACAATCCGAAAGCAGAGGAGATAAAAGCAGATAATGCCGCAAGGCAGGAATGGAATCGGACAGTTGATGTGGCATTAGTTGAGGGTGTTCCTGAAGAAGATATTTTGAAAATTAAGCAGGAAAAAATCAAAGACAAAACGCTGCAATCTATCAGGACACATGGTTGGCTGCCGGATATGTTTCGTCAGATTATCCGAGGTGCAAAAGACTATTTACAGGAAGTGATTTTCAAATTTAAGCTACCGCCAAGACCTGTGCCAAAGATTGACTTGCAGGAGTGGAAAGATATGCAGAAGATTCTGTATGAATTGCAGGGACGGTCAAGGGAGATAAAACGCACACAGCAGGATATTTCTTCTTTGAAAAAGCAACTCTCAGAGTTACGAGGACTATTTAAAGGCAAAGAGCGAAAATCTTTGGAAGGGAAAATTGAACTGTTAGAGGATTTGGAAAAACGTTTGCACAAGAGTATGGAGCAGATTGTAAAACGTGAAGGTTATCCCAATGTGCAATCCTTTCAGAAGGTCTATAACAAGGCAGAAGCACTAATTATGGAATACAATGAAGAATTAAGGGAATGGAAAAATCAGACGGAACAGAAACAAAAAAATCTGTTGAAACAACCGAAAAAAGAAAGCGTACTGGAAAAGCTGTACCGCTATCAGCAGGAAGGAAGACAGCATCCGAAACGGTCAGTTAAGAAAAGATCTATGGATAGAGAACGATAAGAAAGGTGGAAACGATTATGAAGAAAACAATATTTGAAGAAATGGGTGGAACTTATATCAGACATGGGGATTATCTTATCCCCTGTCTTACCTTGCCGAAGGAAGAAGGACAGAGGTTTATAGGCGTATGGGGACAAAGACATTTGCGGTATTTGAAAGAGTATCGCAGGACTGTATATCTGAATCTGTTTACAAGTGGCCAGTTGAATGGTTATTTAGCGGATATAGAAGAACAGGCACAGGAACGCTTTGAAAGGATTGTAGAGCAGATGAAACAGGCACAAAGCATTACGAAACAGTTAAAGGCAGAAAATACCTTAGAGTGGGTTGGGAAAATGAAAAATATTTGGACGTGCGCAAAGGAAATAGTGGATAGAGAAATCATTTACAATTAATTAAGTATAGAGCGCCCCTGTCACTAAACTTTTTTAATTGTGCTCTATATTACGACTGTTACATTGAATTTTTTTGACTGATATGGTATAATTTTTATACCCAAAATACTGGAGGTAATTATATATGTCTGAATTCTTTGTAAATGATAAATATAGAGTTTTAGAGTGTATGGCAAATCGACAAATTTCTGTTAACAATGAATTGATTGTCAAATTGTCACAGCAAGAGATTGCCGATATATTACATTTTACGAAAACCAAAGTTAATATAATTATCGGTGAATTAAAAACTAATGGATATATTACTCAACTTAGTACACGAGGAAAATATGCTCTTACTGACAAAGCGAATATCGAAATTAGCAAAATGAGTAACAAGGAGGTTGCACAATGAATATTAACACAATGCCTTTGGAGGCTGAAACTCGCGTGCTCATTGATCGTAGTCTTGAAAATCTTGGTTGGAAACTAAATGGAAAAGACCAGAATGTATATTTTGAACAGCCGAAAACTGAAGCAGAAAAGAAAAGACTCAAAGGTAAAAGACCTGATTATGTCCTTTATTCTAAGGAAAGTGATAAACCGCTTATTGTTATTGAAGCGAAAAAGAAAGGATCTCGAATTGATACTGCTTTGGAACAAGGCATAAATTACGCAAGAGCCATTGAAGCTCCTCTTGTATTTGCTACGGATGGTGTTTTCTGTAAAGCTTTTCACACTGTGGCAAATAGGCCGCCTATTTTAAATGGAGAAGAAATAGATGAATTTATCCGTGAAGCACTTGCGTTGAGATATTTGAATTCTTATGAGGTCAATACTGTCAGTCCAAAAGTTCAGTATGACCGTAAGGAACTCATCAGAGTATTTGATGAGGCAAATAATATGCTTCGTGGAGAAGGCTTGCGTGCTGGCATTGAACGTTTTGGAGAGTTTGCTAATATTCTTTTTCTTAAACTCATCAGCGAGAGCGAACAAATTAAAAAAGAAAGTGGAATTCAAACCAAGTTCGATATTTCTTGTAGTTGGGATAGTATTAAAAAAATCCCTTCTTCTGCAAGAATTGAATATATTAATAATACTGTCTATGATAGACTTAATGCTCTTTATAGTACAGATATCTTTACTCCGCTTCAAATAAGAGACGAGAGTATATTGAAAGAAATTATGGATAAACTTGACCCGCTTATGCTGACTGATGTAGATAGCGATGTTAAGGGGGACGCATTTGAATACTTTTTAAAAGCATCTACTTCTACAAAGAATGACTTAGGTGAATATTTTACACCTCGCCATATTGTCAAGACAATGGTTCGTTTAGTAAATCCGCAAATTGGCGAAACTATTTATGACCCATTTTGTGGTACTGGAGGCTTTTTGATTGAAAGTTTCCGTCATATTTATAATAACATGGCTCGTACTGAAGCAAATCTTAAGACACTTCGTGAAAAAACAGTTTATGGGAACGAAATTACTAACACTGCTCGTATAACAAAAATGAATATGATTCTTGCAGGAGATGGGCACAGCAATATTGAAATGAAAGATAGTCTTGCAAACCCAATAGATGGAACATCAACATATGCTGATGAAAATGGTGTAGTTCATCATAATGGATTTGATATTGTTCTTGCAAATATGCCATATTCACAGAAAACTAAACACGGTAATCTTTATGATTTGCCCAGTACGAATGGTGATAGTATTTGTGTTCAGCATTGTATGAAAGCAATTAACAGTACTTCTGAGAATGGTCGTATGGCTCTTGTAGTTCCAGAAGGCTTTTTATTCCGAAAAGATTTGACAAAAACACGCGAATATTTGTTAGAGAATTGTCAGTTGCAGAGCATTATTTCTCTGCCACAGGGCGTGTTTTTGCCTTACACAGGTGTGAAAACAGACATCATTTATGCCACAAAAGTAAATCAGAAAATTAAAGCTTCGGAAAGGCGCAAAGACTTTTGGTATTTTGAGGTTAAAAGCGATGGATATACACTTGATAATCATAGGCGCAAACTTGATGCGCCAAGTGATTTGGGCAAATATGAGGAATATCGAAAATTTGATAAAGATCAGATTGAGGATATGTTAAAAGTGGGATTTGAAATAATACCACTTGAAAAAGTACGCAAAAACTCAAATATTCTTGTGGGGGGCAGATACCGCACTTTTAAAACTGTATCAAAATTTGAAGTCGTCAATTTTGCCGATATAGCTACGATAACTAGAGGTGTAAATTATCAGAGAACTCAACAGACAACCTACCGAACATCGAATATTATTTTACCTGCTGACAATATTTCTTTATCTGGAGAGTTAACTATTCAAAAAGAAATATTTGTAGACGAAACAGTAACTTTATCGGATGAAAAAAGACTAAAAAGAAATGACATATTTATTTGTATGTCAAGTGGTAGTAAAGAACATATTGGTAAGGTTGCATTTATTGACCAAGATACAAATTATTATGCAGGAGGGTTTATGGGGATTATTCGTACCAATCCTCAATACTGTATGTCTAAGTATCTATATTTTTATTTGTTGGCTTCAGAAAAGTATAGAGAAGAAATTAAACTATTAACGCAAGGGGCCAATATTAACAATATTAGCAGTACTATAAATTCAATAACTATCCCTTTGCCTCCTATCGAGGTTCAGCAACAAATTATTTCTGAACTTGATGGATACCAACAAATTATTGCTGGTGCACGAACTGTGGTATCGAATTACACGCCTATTATTTCTGCAAATGAAATGTGGAAAACGGTAACCGTAGGTGACTTGTTCGAGGTGGTTACCGATACAGTTAATCCAGCCAATGAAACGGGAACAGTATCTTATATTGGATTAGAAAATATTGAATCGGGTACAGGTAAAATTATAGGCAAATTGGAATGTGATATCAATACTATAAAAAGTACAAAAAGGGTCTTTAAAAATACTGACATTTTATTTGGGAAGTTGCGTCCAGCACTCAACAAAGTTGCTTTTCCTAATAAAAATGGTGTTTGTTCAACAGATATTATTGTACTACGGTCAAAAAGCAAAGATACGCTTCCAGAATTTTATAGTATTTTGTTAAGAGATTCAGAATTTAATAAACAAGTTCTAAACGGTGTTAGTGGCGGTCAATTGCCACGTGTAGATGTAAGTTATCTCTTGAGCTTGCCAATTTATAAAGTTCCTTTAGCAGAACAAAGAGAGGTATTGAATAAAATTAGAACAGAGAAAGAATTAATTGAATCTACCGAGAAGCTAATCGCTATTTTTAGTGAAAAAATTAAACTGAAGATTAAGGAAGTGTGGGGTGAGTAAATATGTCCGATTCAGTTGACTACACAGAAGTACCTTATTTGCAAGAAATATTAAATTTTCTTCCTATAAATCCTGATGACGAAGAAGATGTAATCAACTATATTCAGAATATTACAAATGTTGTTGCTGTGAATTATAAGTATGGTCAGTACCAATTTGCATATTTTGGTATCCATCTTATGTATATGACTTATATTTACTGCACCGCATGGAAAATTGGACAAATTGAGCCAGAACGATATAAAGATGCTATTGTTTTTGCACGTCCATATAGCGGTAGAGAAAAGGATTTGAAAATTGAGGATGCGGATTCTATTTTTGCTTATAGTATAATTCCTGAAAAGGATATTGCAAAATTATTTAAAATTATTGAATTGGACAAATCGCAGATTTCGGTGGTTGGGGACTTAGTGGATACAAGAAATGATATGGCACATGCTTCTGGTAAATTTGAAATTCTTACAGAGGAAAGTTTTGATGTTAAGGTAAGCAGTATTCTTACATCAATGAACACGATTCACAGGTGTATGAATAAGCCGATTCGAAAATGGTATGAACAAGTTTTGCTAAGCTTTTGTGCAGGGGAATATGAGGGGTATGATGAACCAAAAGATATAATATTTGAGCAGATGATCCAATCCTTTAAACTTTCAACCAATGAACTGCTTATTTGTAATGAAATGAGCGTTAGCAGCTTAATAACAGCTCATCGTGGTTATCAGACAAAACTGAAAGAATTCAAAAAAGCTGTAGCAGAATATTGCCAAGAATTAGGTTACATATAATTAAACAGGTGGTTCTGATAAATAGATGAGATATTATTATGTATGGAGAAAACTATTAAGAGAATAGAGGGAAATAATGAGATAGATTGCTTGAACTAATAAACAAACTGCTTGTGAGTTTAGAGTTAGAATATGTTGCTATTATCTACAGTTACAGAGCGAGTGTTATCAATGTCGATAACAAAATGATAACATTAGCCCGTATAGGCAGGATAATATGGGAAAATCAAATAATCAAAAGAAATACAAACACGACAACGAATAATATTTAAACAAAATTGATTAGTAATTGTCGAGTTCGAATAGTAAACAGAGAGCCGGGAGACCGCATAAACACTGGGTTTCCCGG
>ERZ1643246.4533-NODE-4533-length-10871-cov-11.532637_pt1 | contig 10871 bp, 10 predicted proteins | sample MGYA00579265_ERZ1643246 | MGnify/ENA primary metagenome ERZ1643246 (study PRJEB29033, sample SAMEA4952261) | chicken gut metagenome | biome: Broiler Chicken; feature: Gastrointestinal Tract; material: Caecum | place: Ireland | collected 2018 | study: Broiler...
GAGTGCGGCTTTGCAAGTGGACGCTATATTTCTGCTAAGAAATAAATCGGTCGTTGACACGTCAGCGGCCGAATGTTATATTTAAGTTAATTTTGTGTAAAATATCCGGCAAAAGTATGCCGGTCTTTTTATGCAAAATAAGGCGTCCCGTGTCGGATGTCTGAGTAAAATTAAATATATAGCAAAGAGGGAGAAATTATGGACGTTTCTTTTGCAGGATTTTGTCAGCAGGTGTTTTCCAATCCTGTTCTGATGGTGACAGTACTGCTCACACTGGGCGTTATATTCGTAAACGGCTGGACTGATGCTCCGAATGCAATCGCCACGTGCATTGCGACAAGATGCCTGAAAGTCAGGACGGCGATCATGATGAGCGCAGTATTTAATTTCCTTGGAGTACTTGTGATGACGCACATCAACAGTTCGGTTGCATCGACGATCAGCAATATGGTCGATTTCGGCGGGCAGACGGACGAGGCGCTTATTGCTCTGTGCGCAGCTCTGTTTTCAATTGTGGTCTACAGCGTGGCGGCTTCCGTGTTCGGAATACCGACCAGCGAGAGCCACAGCCTGATCGCAGGCCTTACAGGTGCTGCAATCGCCATACACAACGGCGTTGGCGGTGTTAATTTTGACGAATGGGTAAAAGTACTCTACGGACTGGTCCTAAGCCTGGCGCTCGGATTCTTCATGGGCTGGGTGATCTGTAAGATTATCACATTAATCTGCGCAGCCATGGACCGCCGGAAGACGAACGGATTCTTTACCGTAGCGCAGATCTTCGGTGCAGCATTCATGAGTTTTATGCACGGAGCTCAGGACGGACAGAAATTCATCGGCGTACTGTTCTTAGGTGTCGCGTTCTGCAACGGACAAAGCAGTGTGGAGGGTATGCTCATACCGGTCTGGCTGATGCTGCTGTGCAGTACGGTTATGGGTGTGGGGACAAGCGTCGGCGGTGAGAAGATTATCAAATCTGTGGGAATGGATATGGTGAAGCTTGAAAAATTCCAGGGCTTTTCCGCCGATCTTGCGGGAGCGGTGTGTCTGCTCCTCTCCAGTGTATTCGGTATTCCGGTATCGACGACACACACAAAAACAAGCGCGATCATGGGAGTCGGTGCAGTGAAGAGACTTTCAGCGATCAATTTTGGTGTTGTGAAGGATATGATGCTGACATGGATTTTTACATTCCCGGGCTGCGGACTGATCAGCTTTGTTGTTGCAAAGATATTTATTATGGTATTTTAGGAGGAAAGAACAGTGGCAAAGAAACAGGATTCATTTTATTTTGATAACTTTGTAGCGTGCGCAGAGGATTCCTGCCGGGCAGCACAGATGCTGAAAGCGGCGCTTGCAAATTTCAAACCGGAGACTTTGAAAGAGCAGCTCGACAGTATCCATGAAGTGGAACACAGTGCAGATGCAAAGAAACATGAGATGCTCGATCATCTGGCAAAAGAGTTCCTTCCGCCGATAGAGCGTGAAGATATTGTTTCCTTAAGTCAGAATATCGACAATATGACAGACAAAGTAGAGGACGTTATGCTGAGGGTATATATGAATAACGTACAGGACATCGAACCGAATGCCCTGAAGATGACGGATGTTGTGATCGAGTGCTGTGATGCAGTGAGGGATCTTCTCGTTGAGTTTAAGAATTTTAAGCGCTCCAAGACTCTCAAGCAGCTGATCATCCGTATCAATGATCTGGAAGAAGAATCAGATAAGCTCTTCATGGAGAGCATCAGAGGTCTCTATACAGAGTCGGAAAATCCGATACGTATTATTGCATGGAGAGATATCTATATCTATCTGGAGAGATGCGCAGACGCGTGTGAACATGTGGCGGATGTGGTTGAGAGTGTGATCATGAAGAATTCATAGGATTCAGACAGCAGCGGCGAACCCGGCTGCAGATACAGAGCAAGTCATGAATGGGCTGCAAAATCAGCGCTGAGCTGATTTTGCAGCCTCCTTTTTATGCCTTAAGAAACTGTTCTATATAGAATAATGCGGCTCCTGTCGCGGGCGCGTACTGACCGCGTGTTCCAATGAGCAGATTTTCTTGAGCTACAGGGAACGGAGTGGAGTTATTGATATATTTCAGAAGATAATCAATGTCCTCCGGAATAAAATATGGAGCCAGATAACCGCTGATAATGATCGGACCGTCGATGATCATGTTAAGATTCTTCATTGCAAATGCCAGATGGTCCAGATAATCATTCCATATCTGATTCAGGTTTTTGTCCGCCTTTGATCGGAGAAGCGGGAAAAATTCCTTTATGGCCATTCCCGCTGCAGCCTCCAGAGCATTTGCCGAGCAGTATGTCTCCAGACATCCGCGGCTGCCGCAGTAGCATAGAGGACCGTCCGGATTTATGCACATATGTTCCAGAGAACCACTGTGCATGGAGATCCCGTGCTGGACCTTGTGATCTGTTATGACTGCTCCGCCCAGATTCCGGTTCAGGAGAAATACTACTGCACTGTCGAGAGAAGGCCGGCTCCATAGTTCCAGGTAGGCTGCCGCTTTGGAATCGTGTGCAAGACGACAGGGATACGGGAGCCTGGATGCAAAATCAGAGAGCACCATTTTGGAATTATCCATAATGGCTCCGTAAGTTACGGCTGCGCCGTCCGGCGATATGATTCCCTGAGTCGCAATGGATATTCCAAGGATCTTTTCTTTTTCATAGTGGTGTTCCTGAATAAAATTATCGATCTTTTCTGTAACCTGAGAATAATAGTTTTCCGTATTACTGTATGTGAGAGGGAAAGTGTCCGAGTCGATCTCCTCCCCGTATAAATTTACAGCTACGATATGAAACATATTTTTCAGAAGGCCGATACCGATCGATATCTTTACGTCCGGTATGATCCGGATAATCTGTGCTTTCCGTCCGCCGGTAGATTCAAAATATCCGTTTCTTTCGAGCAGGCCTTCTGCTTCCAGGGCGTTGAGATTCTGACTGACTGTTGACAGTCCCATTTCCAAATCCCGTACGATCTGCAGCTTGGAAGTCTGCCGTTCATGATAAATATACTGGTAGACCTTTTTTTTGTTGATCTTTTTCAGAGTGATCGTAGTAACTCCTTTTTCCGCCATAATGAACTCCTCTGTTACTTTATAGGTTAAATATATGTCATAAGTGTAAGACACACTATTTATTGTAATACAGCGGGTAAAGAAAATCAAATGACGAATAACACTGCTTTTCGGAGACAGTGAGCTGATGCGTGACTTCCCAGTTTTATCTTGCATTTTCAGGTAGGCTATACTACAATAAAAATGCCTTTTTAAATGCAGAAAGTACATTTTCTGATATATTTTGTCGAAACAAGACAGGGGAGAGAAAAAGATGAGTGAAAGCTATAAACCACGTTCTCTTGCAGAGATCATGAACGATGTTCTGAGCACCGTCCGTGATTACTATGATTCGGAGTACGCTTATTATATTGAAAAAGAACAGGGAGATATCGAGACGATCTATGAGTGGTGCGCAGAGAATGTCGAGTGGCAGAGAGACCGTCTGAAGCTGCTTCCCGAAGACCAGCAGCCTAAGTGGATGAAAACAGAGATTACGGATACCACTTCGGACAGTTACAGTGTGTTCAGGCAGATCAGCGATGATACAACGGCAATTCTGGCTGTGGCAGGTGTGCACAGAGGGGGATGTACTCTTGATCTCATGAGAGCGCTTCTTCCGTATATTCCGCAGGCAATCGCCCTTCAGAAGATGCAGAAGCAGCAGGAATATCTCAGTTACCATGATGATCTGACGGGACTTCTGAACCGAAACAGTCTTGTGGATTATCTTGAAAATGTCAAAAGCGGTGAGCTTAAATCTCTGGGGGCACTTTCTATTGACATTAACGGACTGAAGAATTTTAATAAAGAGTTCGGCAGAGATTACGGAGATGAGGTTGTAATCCGTGTCGGAGAAGTGCTGCAGGAGTATTTCCACAGCGGAGAGGTATACAGACTGACGGGCGATCAGTATCTTGTTCTGGTTGAAAATACAACGTATGAAGATTTCACTAAACAGATCTATGCTTCACACACCAAGCTTGACAACATAAGCCTCGGACTGGTGTCTATGGGATACGCCTGGGAGAAAGTAGATATCGATGTTGAAAAACTGGTGAATAATGCGGAAGTCATGATGCGTGAGGAGAAGAAGAAGTATTATAAAAATCTCAAGAAAGGCCATCATGAGCCCATCATCAAGCAGGATCTTCTGGAAGATCTGGAACATGGCAATTTTATTGTCTGTCTTGTTCCGAAAATAGATACAATGACAGAGAATGTTGCCGAAGCTGAGGCGGTAGTGAGATATCATCACAAAGATCTGGGCATTGTGGATCCGGGAAGATATATTAACCTTCTGGAAGAGACAAAACTGTCGCATTATCTTGATCTGTATGTGTTTGAGGAAGTATGTAAGACTCTTCACAGATGGGAAGTGGATGGCATCCCGCTGATTCCGATAGCGGTAAACTTTGCCGGAGCTACCCTGAAACAGGAGAGTGTTGCGGAGAAAATGATGCATCTGATAGAGAAATATCATGTGAGATGCGAGTATCTGGAAGTCGAAGTTTCTGAGTCCGGAAGCGATATGAATCAGGAGATGCTTGCCGAGACAAGCAGTAAGATCCGCAAGGCGAATGTTCGCGTTATATTGGATCATTTCGGGGCAAAAGATTCCAGTTTTTCAATTCTTTCTCTTATGGAATTTGACGGCCTGAAGCTGGATAAAAGCCTGATTACGAATATTGTCGGCAACACGCGCAGCCGCATTGTTGCTCAGGCGGTAATAGATATCTGCAGGCAGCTTGGAGCATTTGTACAGGCGTCAGGCGTGGAGACTCAGGATCAGTTAAATGTCCTGAAAGAACTGGGATGCGATTATGCGCAGGGAACGTTGTTTAATAAACCGATTACGATCGAGACATTTGAAGTCAGATATATGAAAGGATAGAAGATGGTTAGTGCATGGATCGCGGATGTCACGCCGCTTCTGGAACAGGAATGTTATGACCGATATTACAGGAGTGTTCCGGAATTCCGGCAGAAAAAGGCTGCTGCGCTCCGGCTGGACCAGATGAAAGCGCAGAGCGTGGGCGTGTGGGCGCTGTGGCAGAAGATCCGTGAGAGATACCGTCTGCCGGAAGAAGCCGCACATAATTTTTCGCATTCAGGAACCTGTGTTATGTGTGCGGTCTGTACAGACGGCAAAGCAGTGCGGGTCGGATGCGACGTGGAGAAGCTCGGGAAACTCAGGATGAATATTGCCGCGCGTTCTTTTTGCAGAGAAGAGTATGATGCAGTTGCAGGAGCAGGTACAGAAGAAGCACAGAGAGAGCTTTTCTTCCGGTACTGGGTGCTCAAAGAGAGTTTTATGAAAGCAACCGGAAAGGGTATGGCCCTTCCGGTAAATTCATTCTGCATACGAATGGGGGATCCGCCGGTATTAGTTCGACAGCCGGAGGAATTTACGGACATCTACCGCTACCGGGAATACTGTATAGAGGATTTACCGTACAGAATGGCGGTTTGCAGTACGGATACGGAAATTGATACGGAATTACACACAGAGTTGACATTATGATAAATTTTAATTTTGATATACACAAGTTAAAGAGAGCAGGTATGGGCGCCGCACTGGGGCTTGCAGCGGGAGTGCTGTTTACATCGCTGGCGGCATACCGGATTATTTCGGGGGAAAGGTCAGAAGCAGCGGCAGCGGAGGCGGAGCTGACCGCAGAAAATGAAGAACTGAAAGAGCAGATTAAGAAAGAAAAAGCTGTAGAAGAAAATACTGAAACACTGGCTTCGGATGCAGACGGCTGGCAGCTGATACTTGTAAATGAGGATCACCCGCTGGATCCGTCTTATACGCCGGAGAAACTGACGGAGATATCGCCGGGCTATCCGGTGGATGACAGGATTCTTGCAGATCTGAAGCAGATGATGGACGACGGAGCGGCTCAGGGACTGAGTATGTATGTGACGTCTGCTTATCGTTCCTATGACCAGCAGATCGAGACTTTTAATGCATCCATGCAGAACAGGCTGAATCAGAATATGACTCCGCTCCAGGCTTATCAGGAGACGAGCACCTCGGTTGCGCTCCCGGGAACAAGTGAGCACGCGACCGGTCTTGCCGTAGATATTATTTCGACTTCGTATGGTGAACTGGATGACAGGCAGGGGGAAACGGCGGAACAGAAATGGCTGATGGAACACTGCTGGGAATACGGATTTATACTCCGGTATCCTCCGGAGAAGTCCGACATAACCGGTATTATTTACGAACCGTGGCACTATCGTTACGTGGGTAAAGACGCGGCAAAAGAAATTACTGAACAGGGAATCACACTGGAGGAGTATCTCGGACAATAGGAAACAGGAGAACATAATCAACGGGGAATATAGAGAATACATAAGGAGGAAAACCATGGAAGATTTAACATTTGGTGAACAGGTCAAGATCATTCTGGGGAGAAAAGGAATGACAATTAAGCAGCTGGCAGAGCTGATTGAAGTACGGACAGGTAAAAAAATGTCAAGGCAGAACCTGACCCAGCGTCTCGGCAGAGATAATTTTCAGGAGCAGGATATGCGTATGATTGCGAGAATCCTTGACTGTCCCTTCCACCTGAGCATTATGTCGGAAGCCCCGGTGCAGCCGAGAAGTACAGCGGCACTTGAGATGGCCGCAATTGCCCGTACTGATGCGGTGGAGAAGAAACAGGCGGAGGAAACAGCACGTGTGGAAGCGGAAACTGTAGTGCCGGAAGAACAGCCTGAGGAAACAGGCGCGGCCGTACAGGAGAGTAAGCCGGAAGAGAACGCGGCTCTAAAGACCGAAGCTCTTCCTGAGACGGAGACAACTGCCCCGGATGAAAGAGATATGACGATCGGAGAGCTTTATGAGATGCACCAGGAACTCTCCGAGCTGGAGGAAAATGCAAAAGCCGGAGAACCGGTTGAGGAGATTAAAAAAGAGCTGGAGAAGCCGAAAAAAGAACGGTTCGGAGGAATTTTCCTGCGAAGGAAACACCGCGATGAAGGAGAACATAAGGAGGAGCCTTCCCGGACAGCTCAGGAACAGCCGGCTCAGCACCGGCCGGATTATGAGGAACAGTATACTGCAGAAGAAGAGCCGGCAGTGAATCATGATTCTGTGCCGAAAGAAGAGGACAGAGATGATTTCGAACCGGTTATTTCGCATGAGGACGCGGAAGAAGACAAAGAAGTCGGCGAGGTAAACCCATATACGGGAAGGGAATACCAGTCCAACAGTGTACGGATGCATCCCACAAGGATCGGATATGTTCAGGTGTATGACCGTACGATCCACAAGTGGACAGATATGACGGAATGGGCGTTCTTAGGACTTCAGGAGCGTAAGAAGGCTCTGCTCGGAAAAGCGTATGAGCCGCCCATCTATCTTGACTGACGGCTGAACTGTTAATACAGATGAAAGGGGAAACGCACGATGGAATGGAAAACGCTGCTGTCCCCGGGACGGGAGCGGGAAAGTTCGGGAAGATCGAAATCAACTGATCTCAGGAGTGAGTTTGAGAAAGATTACCACAGGATCATCGGCAGTGCGTCATTCCGGCGCCTGCAGGACAAGACACAGGTATTCCCGCTCGACAAGAGTGATTTCATCAGGACAAGACTGACCCATTCTCTGGAAGTCTCTTCTCTGGGGAAATCACTTGGACAGAATATCGGAGAAAATATCCTGAAATTTCGCAGAAATTCAGGTTTTACTCCGAAGATGAAAGAGGACATCTCCCACATTCTGGAGTGTGCGGGCCTGATCCACGATATAGGAAATCCGCCGTTTGGTCATTTCGGGGAAGTGGCGATCCGCGAATGGTTTGCCAGAAATCTGCCGAAGCTGTCTTTCTGCGGGCAGCCTGCAGCAGATATGCTGAGCGAACAGATGAAGCAGGATTTCTATCACTTCGAGGGGAATGCGCAGGCGCTTCGCCTTGTGACAAAACTGCACTATCTGGTAGATGAGCACGGGATGAATCTGACCTATGCACTGCTCAATACCATTATAAAATACCCGGTTCCATCTACCGGGATCCGCAGAGACAGCGGAAATATCAAGGATAAAAAGATGGGGTACTATCTTGCGGATGAAGCTGTTTTCCGCCGGGTGACAGAAGCGACAGGAGCGGGGAGCAACCGGCATCCGCTGACTTATATTCTGGAAGCGGCCGATGATCTGGCGTACAAGACCGCCGATATAGAAGATGCATTTGTAAAAGGATTTATCACTTATTATACACTGGAGAGAGAACTGGCGCCTCTGGAGAGAAATTATCCTGAGTCCCCGTTTAAGCCGTTGGAGAAGCTGCGGCAGCTCCATGACCGCGGAACAAAGAAAGGCGTCAGCAATCCGGAATCCTACGCGGTAAAGAACTGGATCATCAGTGCACAGGGCTTTTTGATCAGCTGCGCTACATTCGGTTTTACTTCGAATTACGACAGTATCATGGAAGGAACATTCGGACATGATCTGTTTCACGGAACTTACGGAGAGAAACTGATGGATCTGCTGGGAGATATGGCTTACCGCCGTGTATTTTCCTCCATGGAGATCTATAAGATGGAAGTGGCGGAGTCTGCCATACTGGACAACCTTATGGACAAACTGGTCAGGGCTGTGCTCTACTATGATACAGATGTCAGGCAGGATACAATCGACAAACGCGTGGTCTCCTTTATTTCCGACAATTATAAAAATGCCTACAAACTTCAGGCAGAGGGAAAGAACGAAGCGGAGAAACTGTATCTCCGCCTGCTCCTCGTGACGGACTATGTGTGCGGTATGACAGACAGTTATGCCAAGCGTCTGTATCAGGAGATGAACGGAATTATTTAAGCCGGTCATCCGGAACGGAGGTTACCGGTGGATTTCCGGACGGACTGCAGGTCCCGACACACCGGCACCAGTGGCCGAAGTCTGCTGTATCATTACGTTCCTCATCGGTCAGCTCTAATACTGAGACATATGCGCGCGTGAACCGCGGAAAGCCGAACAGATCGGCAGCCCGGGCCTCGCGCGTATCATATATACCGGGGACTCCGAGCCATTTTCTGCCGTTTTCTTCGATAAGTGCGAGATGGTTATAATTGTGGTATCCGTGCAGCAGGAAACTGTTGTTGGCAAGGGGCCAGAACTTTCGCGGCAGCAGGGTGAGGTCTTCACGGCTGATCTTTTTGGCCTGAGGCAGGTCTTTTGCCTCGGCGGATCTGAGGCCAGACTCTGGTTCTACAGCCGATTCTGGTACTGGCTCAGTTTCCGGTTCGGGTTCGCTCTCAGTTTCCGGTTTGGGTCCGCTCTCAGTTTCTGGTTCGGGTTCGCTCTCAGTTTCCGATGAGTCTGCTTCAGACACCGGTTCCGGTTCAGTTGGGCGCATCATATCAGGTGTGATATCGAAAAAGAACGAGGACGCCATCCAGAAGAGAGGGGGCGCGTCTCTGTCGGGATTCTGCAGAAGAAATCCGTCGATCTGCTGGAGAGACCTCCTTTCCGGAAAATGTATTTCAGATACGGAAAGGCGGATTGAGATATTTCTGCCGCATGAGGCCAGATCTGCAATCTGTGAGATGATCAGTTTATTCTGCTCATTGCAGAAAGCAGACAGACTGAGCGTGCTCCCGTTTCTGACGGGAATGCCACGGGCATGGATCTGAAGCGTGCAGGACTGGAAATGCCGGGAGACTTTGATGAAGCCTACATTCCGTCTGCGCTTATAATTTTCATATTCATACAGATAAAAAGTACCGGGATTCATAGAATAAAATAACCTCTGGTCTTGTCTCTTTTCATTCCAGTCTATTCAGAAAGAGAAGAAAAAAGAACGAAGCAGGAAAGGAAAATAATGTCTACAGAAAATACTGACCTCTGCACAGAGCAGAAAAAACTCGATGAAAAATATATGAGAGAAGCGATCCGGCAGGCGAGAAAAGCCTACAAGCTGGACGAGACGCCGATCGGCTGTGTGATTGTCCACGATGGACAGATCATAGGCAGGGGATACAACCGAAGGAATACGGATAAGAGTCCTCTTGCCCATGCGGAAATCTCAGCGATTAAGAAAGCAAGCAGAAAACTGGGCGACTGGCGGCTGGAAGAGTGTACGCTCTATGTGACGCTGGAGCCGTGCCAGATGTGCGCAGGAGCGATTATCCAGTCACGTGTGACGCGGGTGGTAGTGGGATGCATGAATCCGAAGGCCGGATGCGCAGGATCCGTCCTGAATCTGCTGGATGTGAAAGCCTTTAATCATCAGGCACAGCTTACCACCGGAGTGCTTGAGGAAGAGTGCAGTGCACTTATGACAGGGTTCTTCCGGGAACTGCGGGAGCGGAAGAAGATGCAGAAAAAGTCGCTATAGAAAACCTCTCCAGATCAGGAGAGGCTTTTTGATGCTTCAGGAGCTTTTTCTTTTTCTCGGAATATCTGTCTGAACAGAAAGCGAACGAATGGTCCGGCATACAACATCTGCCAGAAGAACGCCATCGGGAAGTTCAGTGCGATAGTCTGCAGCCATACTGCGATAAACTGGCTTCCGGCATCTTTGAATAAGATTGTCGCTGCAAGGCTCATAAGCGGACACATCCATGCGACAGAGACAACGGAAATCGCAATAACCAGATGAAACGGGTTTTCCTTTTCCGGATTCACGATACGGAAAGCTGTTCTCTTTGCAATATGTCCTACAAAAAAGAAATCAAGTATGAATGCGACCGGTGCCATGATCACAAATTCATGAAATGCTGACAGAAACACAGTGTTGTTCATACCGCCTACGTTTAAAGCGATGTTATAGCA
>ERZ1643246.4535-NODE-4535-length-10870-cov-3.970042_pt1 | contig 10870 bp, 12 predicted proteins | sample MGYA00579265_ERZ1643246 | MGnify/ENA primary metagenome ERZ1643246 (study PRJEB29033, sample SAMEA4952261) | chicken gut metagenome | biome: Broiler Chicken; feature: Gastrointestinal Tract; material: Caecum | place: Ireland | collected 2018 | study: Broiler...
TCCAGCAGGCGGGTGCTGTCCACGCTCTGGATCAGCGCCGCGCGTCCCACCACTTTGTTGACCTTGTTGGTCTGCAGATGGCCGATAAAATGTCCCGGTTTACCGTTGTATGCCCCGGCATCGGTTTTTTCCACCAGCTCCTGGACATGGTTTTCCCCGAACAGGTCGATGGGCAAGTCGGCGCTGTAGCGCACCTCCTCCACCGTTCGGGTCTTGCAGGCCGCGCAAAGACTGACTTCGGCCGGGTCACGGCCGGCGCGGCGGGCCGCTTCCGCCATGGTGGCACGGATCCGGGCCACCGCCTCGGCCATCTGTTGTTTCTGTGCTTCGGAGATCATCGCGTTTCCTCCTGACTGTAGACGGCGCGGGCACCGCCGATGAAGGGCGGCCGGGTACGGGCACACAGCAGAATGGCCTGACCGATGTGGTCCAGGCTCAGCCGCACCGGCACGGCCACCCGGCACAGATGCATACCGATGAGGGTCCCGCCGATATCCATACCGGCAGCGGCGCGGACTTCCTCCACCAGGACGGGGTCCCGGAAGGTCTGCCAGCAGTTGGTGGCCCAGCTGCCCCCGGCATGGGGCTGGGGAATGGCCGCCACAATCTGGTACCCGTAAGCACGGGCAGCCTCCCGTTCCACCACAATGGCCCGGTTCAGGTGTTCGCAGCACTGGGCCGCCAGATAGATGCCCCGTTCCTGCAGGGGCGGCAGCACCCCGGCCAGGACTGCGGCCGCCGCCTCCATGCTGGAGTGATGGCCGATCCGCCCGCCGGTGATTTCACTGCTGGAACACCCCACCACGAAAAGATCGCCCTTTTCCAGATGCGCCACCGCCAGCAGTTCCTCGGTGGCCTGGCGCGCCTGGGCCGTCAATGCAGAAAGTTCCATTCCAATACCCCCTTGTATCTTGATGGGATGCCGCCTTATTCTTCCTGGGGCGGCAGACAGGTCAGTCCGCGCAGCGTCACATCGCAGCAGGACTGCAGCGGCAGGCGGGGTGCCTTGGCCGTAATGGTCAACCCGTCAAAGTTCACATCCCGCAGCGCGTGGTCGGGCCCTTCAAAGCCCACCAGCTCCACCGGCGCCACGTCCTTCCATTCCTGGCGGCTGTTCAGCGCCCGGCCGGTGAGGGTCAGCCCCGCAAAGGTAAAGTGTTCCAGCACCGGGACCGTGTCGGCGGCCTCGCCGTCGTCGTTGTAGGGCACACCGTGGATCATGACCCGGGGCGCCTTGCAGTCCCGCACGGTCACACCCCGTACATAGCCGCCCCGCTTGGCCGTGGCTTTGATCTCAATGCCCGAAAAGGCATTGGTCAGATCGCAGTCCCAGATCTGTACATCCTCCACACCGCCCGACATTTCGCTGCCGATGCAGATGCCGTGGCCGAAGGTGCTGTGGCAGTCAAAGACATAGATGTGGGCGCTGGGCCGAGCGATGACGTTGCCCTCGGGATTTTTGCCGCTCTTGATGGCCACCGCATCGTCGCCGGTCTGGAAGTCACAGCCGAACAGCGTGCAGTTGGTGCTGGAATCGGGATCCCAGCCGTCGCCGTTCCAGACCCCCTGGGACTGGAAGACACAGTGGTCTGTGACGATGTTGTCGGAGTAGATCATGTGCACGTTCCACGACGCGCCGTCCCGCAGCGTCAAACCGCTGATCCAGACATTCTGGCTGTTGCTGATATTGATGAGCCGCGGGCGCACCCGGCCGGGGATGGTGTCCTCGCTGTCACAACTGGCCACCAGGTCGGCGTGTTCGGCCAGATAGTCCTTGAGCCGCTCCCGTTCATCGGCCACGATCTTGTCGGCCAGGGCCTTGCCGCCGCTGGCGATGGTGCCCTTGCCCCGGATGACCACATTGACGCAGTTGTAGCCGTCCGCATGGTCCATCTTGCCCAGATTGAGCAGGCTGGAATAGCAGCGCTGCTCGATGCCCTCAAATCGGCTGGGGATGCGGGGCTGGTAGTCCACGATTTCGGCCGTGCCCTGCAGCACGGCGCCCTCGTCCAGATACAATTCCATATCGCTGTGCAGACGCAGCGCGCCGGTCAGGTAGGTGCCCGCCGGCAGATAGACGGCATCGCCGGGGCCGCAGGCATCGATGGCCCGCTGCAGGGCGGCGGTATTTTTGGTCACCCCGTCCCCCTTGACCCAGTAGGGCGCTTCGGTTACGTTGATGCGCTGCTTTTCGGCACCGGTGCGCAGCATGCAGGCTCCCACCGGCTGGTTGTCAAAGACCACATCCACCCGGTACTCGGTCTGGGGTTCCAGGCCGGACAACGTGTAGTGGGTGCGGGTGGCGGTGCCCACCGGCTCGTTGTTCAGATAGACGGTATATTCCGCCTGCGCGCCGGCGGCGGCAGGCTTATCCCAGTACAGCACGGCGTGATGCGCCGTGCAGCGGGCAAACAGATGCGTTTCAAACATTTTGGCATTCCCCTTCTGTATCGGTCCGTTGGATTTCACTTCTCGGTACAGTGTTATTGTACCACACATCGTGGTTTGCGGAAAGACGGAAAAATCGCCAACATTTGTAACAAAGCCCTCACAGGTTTTGGCAGGGCGGCGTGTGCAGAAAACAGCCCTGTTCATGGCTCCAGATTACCCCCACCGCCTGCAGATAGGCATAGACGATGGTGGAGCCCACAAACTTCATTCCGCGCCTGCGCAGGTCCGCCGAGATGGCATCGGAGAGCGGCGAGGTGGTTTTGTCCCACTCCCGCAGGGTCTTTCCGCCGGTCCAGTGCCAGAGGTAGGCGTCAAAGCTGCCGAACTCCCGGCGGATGACCCCGAACACCCGGGCGTTTTCCACCGCGGCGGCAATTTTGCGTCGGTTGCGGATGATGGCGGCGTCCTGCGCCAGGGCGGCACAGGTCTCGGCATCGTAGGCAGCCACTTTTTGCCAGTCGAATCCGTCAAAGGCGCGTCGGAAGGCCTCCCGCTTGTTGAGCACACACTCCCAGGAAAGCCCCGCCTGGAACCCCTCCAGAATCAGCATTTCAAACAGCTGCCGGTCGTCGTGCACCGGCACGCCCCACTCCCGGTCGTGGTAAGCAAGATAGCGGGGATTGTCCGGGTTGGCCCAGCGGCAGCGGGGGCGACCGTCTTTCCACTCCATAACAGGCTCCTTTCCCATGCAAAACCGCCCGCCGGGCAGGGGCGGGCGGGCAGATTCACACCAGTACGTCTTTGATCAGCAGGCTGAGCCCGCCAGTGGCGGAGTGGATAAACTCCACCGCATCGTCGGAATTGCACAGTTCGGCCGGAATCTTGATCTCGATGCCGGATTCCGTCTTGAAGCTGCGGCTTTCCAGCTTTTTGATCCGGGCGGGGCTCACCGTCACCCGGTCGTTTTCCTGCACGCCGGTCTCGGCCAAGGCGGCTTCGAATTTGGGAGCGGCCAGGGGATAGTTTTCCCGCATGCGGGTGCGCACATCCTCCACCGAAATGGTGTTGTCCACCGCCTGGTTGCGCACCATCAGCTCCACCGCCGTCTCGGTACCGCCGTCAAAGGGCGGCACATCGTCCAGTTCCTCCGGTTCGGGGTAGGCTTCCTTGACGGCCGCCACGGCGGTTTCGCACACGGCCTTGAGCTTGGCCTTTTCCTGCATGGCCTCGGTGCAGCCGAACACCCGGGTGGACAAGTAGAAATCCTTCTTCTCATCCAGGTTGAACTTTTTCTCGATCAGCCGCACCGTGCCGTTGGCCCGGTCGATGAGGGCGGCTTCGTCCGCCTTGGGGGTGCCGGGCAGCAGGGTGCGCTGGGGCACCATGCTGCTGAACCGGCCGTTACCCAGCATCTCGGTGTGGTGGGTATAGCCGGGGCGATAGTTGAGCTTGAGCACCCCGTAGAAGGGCACACCGTCCCCCGCAAAATCCACCACGGCCAGGTCCCCCGCGGGGATGGCCGGGTACTGCAGCATCTGCTCAAAGATCACGCCGGCGATGCGGCGGGACAGGTCCACAAAATCCTGGTTCTGGGCCATCTCCTGGGCAAAGGCGGAGTCGGGCAGGAACCGGCAGTTCTTGACCTCGTCGCTGACGAAGGCTTTTTCAAGAATGGCGGAAAAATATTCGAACAGATCGGCATCCAGATCCATGGGCCGGTCGGAGAGCAAGGGCTCCGAGGCGCCGGAATCCAGCAGATGCAGAATGACCTGGTTGATCTTGACTTCCATCTGGGCAAGGCTCCTTTGGCTAGAATGATGAGGGATTATTATACCACAATTTGCCGGGTTTGGGTAGCGGGACGCCGGGACAAACTACCCACGAAGGGAGAGATTGCCTGTGAAACGACCGTTGTCTCACCAACCGAAAGACCCGCTGCTGCACCACACGGTCCCCAGCCGCCAGAAGCAGGCCAAAGCCTACCTGCAGGGCTCCGTGCCCGGCGTGATGCAGCACTACGCCCCCGACGGCACCCCCGACCCCGACCGGGGCTGGGTGGAAAGTGACGAGACGGTACACCGTCTGGCCCACTGGCGGGAGGACTCCGCCTATTGACCCCACAAACGGCCCCGCCCGATGGCGGGGCCGTTTGGTTCAGTCGGCACTGAGTTTGGCGGTGGCCTTCTGCAAAAAACGGTCGTTGTCCACAATGTAGCGCTCGTGGGTGGCGTGGGCCACCTCGGTCACATCGTCGTAGACCCGCGCCGTAAAGGTCAGGCGGCGATCCGCCACCGCGGTCAGCTCACAGTCGCAATGCACCACCATACCGATGGGAGTGGGCGCCGTGTGGGCCAGAGACAGGCTGGTGCCCACCGTGCCGGTGCCCAGGTCCAGTTCCGGCGCCACCGACTTCCAGCAGGCCTTTTCGATGAGTGCGGCCACCGCCGGGGTGGCCAGTACCGGCAGTTCGCCGCTGCCCAGCGCCTGGGCGGTGTTTTCGGTGGTGACACGCAGCGCCGCATGCCCTTTGATGCCCGGTTCCAACATCTTGTACGATCCCCTTTTTCTTTGTACTTCTTTAAAAGGTATTATACCCGGCCCGGGCGGCGATTGCAAGACGCCGCCTTTTTTGCCGCCGGCCTTGCCTTTTGCCCCCGAACCCGCTATACTGATAGCGTAAACGGGGAAGCGGCCGCCGGCCAGCTTCCTTTTTTGCGGCAGGACAACCGAATGTACTGGAGGATGATCATGAGCGAGAAAAAGATCGATTATTCCCAGGGCATCTACGATGCCCGCCAACTGGGCACCCCCAAAATGCTGATTCTGGGCTGCCAGCACATGTTTGCCATGTTTGGCGCCACCGTCTCAACGCCATCCTGCCCGGCAACGACTACGAATTCGACGAGGGGACCAACGACGGCGAGGGCGCCAGCCTGCGCGTCTGATCCCATCTGCAAAGGAGGCACCGCCTATGACCGCCGCGGACTTTACCAACCTGCACCTGCAGTACAAATCGGAACAGGCGGAAGGGGAAGTGCCCGCCGCCATTGAGCATGACTTTGACGCCGGCCGGATGGTGGACCACTACTTTGTGACCCCCTCCCCCGCCTTTTGGGAGGACGAGGGCATCCGGGGCCTGGGCCAGGTGGCAGGCATCCTGTTCCTGCAGCAGCCGGACGGTGCCCCCTGGAAAATCCTGGTGCACGAACCGGCCATGATCAAAGAGGTCATCTTTGAGATGCCCGACGAAGAATTCCGCCGCATGCTGCAAGCCAGCGGTGTGATTCTGCCCGGCGAACCCGGGTTCCAGCCCCCCCAATAAAACCAACGCAAAGGTCCCCGCAAAAAGCGGGGACCTTTTTTTCTTGGAATCCCTTGACAACGCATAGCTTCAGGTGTATCATATGAACAAATAAACATATGAAAGGATGTTCTTCATGGCCCAACAGGAACCCCTGGCCCCCACCGAGGGGCAGGTATTGGATCCCCAGTCGCTGCAAAAGTTGCAGGACGATCTGCCCAACGACGAAGTGCTCTATGACCTGGCGGAACTGTTCCGGGTATTCGGCGATACCACCCGCATCAAGATTCTGTATGCCCTGTTTGAAAGCGAGCTCTGTGTCAACGATATCGCCCAGGTGGTGGGACTTTCCCAGAGCGCGGTGAGCCACCAGCTGCGGCTGCTCAAGGCCAGCAAGCTGGTCAAATTCCGCCGGGAAGGCAAAGCCATCTTTTATGCGCTGGACGACGACCATGTGCGCAGCATGATTGCCCTGGGCATGGAACACGTGGAAGAGTAACGATTTTTGTAAAGAGAGGTTTTTATCATGCAGAAGAAATTCAAGATCGAAGTGGATTGCGCCAACTGTGCCGCCAAAATTGAGACCGCCGTCAAGGCCTTGCCCGGTGTGGAGAACGCCAGCGTCAGCTTTATGACCCAGAAGATGCTGCTGGTGGCCGACGATGACCGCTTTGACGAGATTCTGCAGCAGGCCGTGCGTGCCGCCAAGAAGATTGAGCCGGATTTCGAGATTGAACTGTAACGCAGGCGCACTCCTGCCAAACGGAGGCATCCTTGTATGACGAAAAAACAGAAAAAGACCCTGCGGCGCATTGTGCTGGCTGCGGTGCTGACTTTATGCGTTGCTCTGCTGCTTCATTTTACGGCACTGCCCTGGTACGGGCAGCTGCTGCTCTGGCTGATCCCCTACCTGGTCATCGGCTATGACGTGCTGCGCAAGGCGGTACTGGGCATCAAAAGCGGCGAAGTCTTTGACGAAAACTTTTTGATGGCCGTGGCCACCGTGGGTGCCATGGGCTGCGGCGAATATGCCGAGGGCGTGGCTGTCATGCTGTTCTACCAGATCGGCGAACTGTTCCAGAGCTATGCGGTGGGCAAAAGCCGCCGCAGCATCAGCGATCTGATGGACATCCGCCCCGACAGTGCCAACCTGGAGCAACCGGACGGCAGCCTGACGGTGGTGGACCCCGATGAGGTGGCCGTGGGCTCAGTCATCGTTGTCAAACCCGGCGAAAAGATTCCCCTGGACGGCAAGGTGCTCAGCGGCGAAAGCACCCTGAACACCGCCGCCCTGACCGGTGAAAGCCGGCCCCGCAGTGTGCGCCCCGGCGACGAAGTCATCAGCGGCTGCGTCAACGAGGACGGCCTGCTGCGCATTGCCACCACCAAGATGTACGAGGAATCCACCGTGGCCAAAATTCTGGACCTGGTGGAAAATTCCAGCCTGAAAAAGGCAAAGGTGGAAAACTTCATTACCAAATTTGCCCACTGGTACACCCCCGCCGTCTGCCTGGCGGCTCTGGTGCTGGCCATCTTGCCCCCGCTGGTGCTGGGTGGCAGCTGGACTGTCTGGGTGCTGCGCGCCCTGACCTTCCTGGTCATCAGCTGCCCCTGCGCCCTGGTCATCTCCATCCCGCTGACCTTCTTCGGCGGCATCGGCGGTGCCTCCCGGTGCGGCATTCTGGTCAAGGGCGGCAACTACTTGGAGGCACTGTCCCACACCGGTGTGGCGGCCTTTGACAAGCCCGGCACCCTCACCAAGGGTGTCTTCGCCGTGACCCGGGGCCGTCCCGCCGCCGGGGTATCCGAACAGGATCTGCTGGAAACAGCGGCCCTGGCCGAGCGTTTTTCCAGCCACCCCATCAGCAAAAGCCTGCGGGCGGCCTGCCCCCAGGCCGATGACCGGCGGGCCGCCGATGCCCAGGAGATCGCCGGGCAGGGCGTCCGCACCCTGGTGGACGGTCAGGTGGTGCTGGCCGGCAACGCCCGGCTGATGGAGGCGAACGGTATTGCCTACACCTCCGACGACGGAGCCGGCAGCATCATCTATGTGGCCCGGGACGGACAATTCCTGGGCTCCATCCTGATTTCCGATGAGGAGAAAGCCACCGCCTCCGCGGCCATGGAAGATCTGCGCCGCCAGGGGGTTCGCACGGTCATGCTCACCGGCGACAGCCCGGCCGTGGCAGACAAGGTGGCCCGGGAGCTGGGCATCGACGAGGTGCACGCCGGCTTACTGCCCGCCGACAAGGTACGGCAGGTGGAAACGCTGCTGGACCGCAAACCTGCCGACAAGATGCTGGTGTTTGCGGGGGACGGCATCAACGATGCACCGGTCCTGATGCGGGCGGACATCGGCATTGCCATGGGTGCCCTGGGCAGCGACGCTGCCATTGAAGCCGCCGACGTGGTGCTGATGGACGACGACCCGGCCAAGATCGGCCTGGCCGCCCGCAAATGCATGGCCATCGTCTACCAGAACATCGCCTTTGCCCTGGGCGTCAAGTTCCTTTGCCTGCTGCTCAGCGCCGTGGGCGTAGCCAACATGTGGTGGGCCGTCTTTGCCGACGTGGGCGTCATGGTGCTGGCGGTGCTCAACGCCACCCGGATGCTGCGGGTAAGTTCCTACCGCTGATTCCAACCAAAACAACAAGCCCCCGCTCACAAGGAGCGGGGGCTTGTTTCATTTCAGTCCTTCGGGGTCCTGGTAGGTGTCCCCTTTCAGGCATTCCACATGCAGGTGCGACGGCGTGTGCGCCTCCGCCGGGATGGTGCCCACCTTGCCCAACGTGCTGCCGGTGGTCACCCCGTCCCCGGGCTGCACCGCCGCGTCGTCCAGGCCACAGTACCGCCAGAGCACCTGATTGTCATCGGTAATCTCCACCACGGTACCCCACAGCGCATCCTCGGTCACCGCCGTCACGGTGCCGCCCACCGCGGGGGTCACCTCGTCACCGGTTTTGGCGGTGTAGTCGGCCCCGTTGTGGGTACGCCAGTCGGCCATCGTCTCGTTATACACCAGCTCGGCACCGCTGAACTCAACGATGGGTTTGGCCTGCCAGAAGGCCGAGGAGGCCGCAGGCTGCGCGGACGGCGCGGCAGTGGCGGCGGGTGCTGCTGATGCAGCGGCAGACTGCGATGCATCCCCAGACGATGAGGGCGAAGCAGAGGGCGCGGCTGAGGGCGCGGCAGTCGGCTCCGGCACATCGGTGGCCGGTTTGTCTACGGTGGTTTCGGGCTGGTTCCATGTGCTGTCCTCCTGCAATACGCCTTTGCGAAGCTCGGTGAGTTCGCTCATGTTGTTCACAACGCTGCGCAACGCCAGGATGCCTGCCGCAGTTGCGGAAAACACCAGCGCCAGGCAGAACAGGTAGAGGCCCTTCTCCTTGAAAAACGATTTGATATGGTTCATCTTCCTCCGTCCTTTACGGCAAATTTTGTGTATGCCCCTAGTGTGGGACGGCGGGAAGGGTTTTATGCATGGATTTTGTGGGGAATCAACGGCTGTGCAGCTGATCCAGCAGATCCATCACCCGCAGGGTTCGGGCCCGGGCCTGCTGCTCGGCGGCAGTGTCCTTTTCCCGAATGATACGGGCAAACTCCGCAAACTCGTAGGCCATGCGGAACCGATCGGCCTTGGGGGCGTCGGTGCGGGCTCCACCGCCCCGCACTCCCCCCAGACGGCTGTAGACCACGGGCAGGGCGTTGGTGCCGCCCTCCACCACCAGGCAGCCGCCGGGGCCCTGCAGCGTCATACCGTTGATGCCGTCGCTGTCCTTGGCGGCCAGGGCGGCCGCCGTCATATCGCCGTAATCCAGCAGGGCGAGGCCGGCGGTGTCGATGCCGTTTTCGGCCAGGCTGGGGCGATACTCCGCCCGTTGGGGTGTTCCCAGCAGTCCGGTGAGCAGATGCAGGTTGTAGACGTTCATATCGTTGAGGGCGCCCCCCTGGCAGGCAGGATCAAAGGTGGTGTTCCAGATGCCCTGCAAAAAGTCATCGTACCGGCGGCTGCGGGCGCAGAAACTGGCCATGGCGCCCCGCACCGGCCCGATCTTGGGCAGTTCGGCCTGCAAAAAGGCAAACTGGGGCAGATAGTACACCGTGATGGCCTCCAGCAGCATGACGCCCTTTTGGTCCGCCAGGGCGTAGAGTTCCCGGGCTTCGGCAGCCGTGCCGGTAAAAGGCTTTTCCAGAATCACGTGGTAGCCCGCCTGCAGCGCCCGCCGGGCGGCGGCGTAGTGCAGGTGGTTGGCAGTGCCGATGTAGACGGCATCAAAGCCGCCGGCAGCATAGCAGGCATCCTCGTCGGTGTAGACGGCGGGAATGCCGTACTGCCCGGCCCAGGCGCGGGCCTTTTCGCCGCTCTGGGGGCGGCAGCAGAGGGCCTGCACCGAGATTTCCGGCATTTCGGAAAGATGCTGCAAAAACTCGTCCACAATACGGCTGGTGGACAGAATGGCCAGTTGTAACGGTTGCATATGGGTACCTCCCTGTGGTTATGATGGGGTTGGTTTGATTATACCACGCGAAATTTGCCGTTGCAATTCCGGCCAAAACCATGTATGATAGGGTACGTTAGTATAGTAGAGGAGTGTGCCCCGATGTGACATTGCTTTGTGGAACATCCGTCACATGTATATAAGTTAAGAAGGAGTATCGTTCATGCCATCATTGCGCGAACAAATCGAAAGCCGGCGCACCTTTGCGATCATCTCGCACCCCGACGCCGGTAAAACCACCCTGACCGAAAAGCTGCTGCTGTACGGGGGCGCCATCCAGACGGCCGGTTCGGTCAAAGGCAAACAGAGTGCCAAACACGCCGTGTCCGACTGGATGGACATTGAAAAGCAGCGCGGCATTTCCGTCACGTCCTCGGTACTGCAGTTCAACTACCAGGGCAAGTGCATCAACATTCTGGACACCCCGGGTCACCAGGACTTCAGCGAAGATACCTACCGCACCCTGATGGCGGCGGATTCCGCCGTCATGGTCATCGACGCCGCCAAGGGCGTGGAGGCCCAGACCATCAAGCTGTTCAAGGTCTGCACGCTGCGCCATATTCCCATCTTCACCTTCATCAACAAGATGGACCGGGAGGCCCGGGACCCCTTTGAACTGATGGACAACATCGAGGAGATTCTGGGCATCAAGACCTACCCCATGAACTGGCCCATCGGC
>ERZ1643246.4536-NODE-4536-length-10870-cov-3.948682_pt1 | contig 10870 bp, 10 predicted proteins | sample MGYA00579265_ERZ1643246 | MGnify/ENA primary metagenome ERZ1643246 (study PRJEB29033, sample SAMEA4952261) | chicken gut metagenome | biome: Broiler Chicken; feature: Gastrointestinal Tract; material: Caecum | place: Ireland | collected 2018 | study: Broiler...
GGTATTTGCCAATCAACGAGGAACCTATGATTGGAACGGCAGCAGCTTTAAGGGAAATTGAACACGGTTTAAAGGCAATGCAGCCGCCCGGAGCAGTTCCTGAACACCAGCGGCGGCCTGTTGATTCTGCCTGGATAAACCAAATCCGTGTACCAATAAGACATACCCTATTCTATTATATAGGGCACATTATCTCGGATGTATGCACAGCAAGGGGAATTCCAGTACCTGGTTTTTGTCTCACTCAATTCTTTACTGCCGGGGGAAGGGACGATTCACTGGCTAAAATTGCGGAGCGAATGTATCTGGACGGATATGATCTGCGGCACCTGGTTTCCACAGCGGTACCGGTTGCAATAAAAAACCTGTTGATTGATGCCTATCTTTCTCTGACCAGAACACCAGATAATCTTTTCTTGTCAGTGGCAGAGCAAGAGCGTCAGAAACTGAACGCAAAGTTGAAGCGAGAAAAAATGCTGTTTATTTCTGATATCGTTGGGAGCAGCGGAAATGCGGTGAAGTTTTTGTTGCCCCCTAACTGTGGCAACCCCTGTGCCCTAAATCTGTCACAGTGGTTTGAATTGATTCGACGGTCCTGCAGTATGGCCAAAGAGGCAATGCGGGATCGTACGGCCGAGACTGTAATGGAAAATCGTGATGTGCTCCAGAAAAATTGGGATCTTCTTTTGTCAGAGACGGGATTAACTGAGGTGTAAATGCCACATCTGCGGTCTAAACTGTTATGATATGGAATAAAAACTCCCTGATTCCGCACAGAAAAGTGGAATCAGGGAGTTTGATGCATTTTGAGGGATGTTGGCCTTACGTCATTGCACCATCTGCGGCCAAGTCCTCCGTCAGATCGGCAATAGGATCTCCGGTGGACTGGATAGATCCGACGGTCCAGGGGAAGCCGGAGGCCGCCGTCGGGTAGACCCCAGTGGTGTGGTCCACGAAGTAGGGGGCGAAAGCAAGGCTATTCCGCACGTCCTCGTCGCTGAGATTTCGAGTCAGCTGGTGGACAATAGCTGCCACCATCTCCATGTGGCCCAGTTCCTCAGTGCCGATATCGGGATCAAAATGGGGCCCGCTGTGCCTTGTTGGAAATGGCGGACTGGGGGCGATTATCCCGGGACTGTGCTGAGTTCGGGGAGAGCAGTATCAAAACGTGCCCTTACACGCCGGAGGCGGTGGTAAGGACACGTTTTGATTAGAAGAAACTTATGGTGCAGGGACAGTTCGGATAAGCCGCCGAACCCTGCTGCGGGAATTCAAAATAGAAGAATCTCCTGCGGCGGTATAACTGTGCCAAAGCTGGGAAAAACGCCGAGGCGCGTCAGGCGGCGGGGATTACCAGAACCTGTCCAATTTGAATTCGGCTGGGGTCCGTGATTTGATCCCGGTTTGCCTCATAGATGGCTTCCCACAAGATGCCGGAGCCCAATTCTCTCTGGGCAATATTCCAAAGACAGTCGCCGGACTGAACCGTATAGGTGCCGGAGGCGGCGGGGGTTTCCGGCTGAGGCTCAGTGGGAGTTTCAGGCTCCGATGGAGTTTCGGGAGCATTGCTGACCAGCGTAGTTCTGGGATTGTTTCCTTCATAGCGGTAAATTGGGAAATTCATTGTGGCAGTATCATAGCTCACCAGTCCATACTGGACCAGAGTACCGTCGTAGCCGTTGGAGTCGTTGACGTCGGGTTCCATGGTCATGGCGATCACATTGCCGGAGACCTGATCCATGGGGATGACGTATGCTCCCTGGTCAAAGGTAACGGCGGCCTCCTCCCGCAAGTCGGCGGTAAAGCCTTTGCTGCTGCCTTCGTAGGTGTACTCGCCCACATAGTAATACTGCTTCAGATTGGCGGTGGAGCCGGGAGCCAGTTCGTAGTATTCCGCCCCCTGGTTGTCCAGGATGTACAGGATCTTCTCCGCGTTGGGGATGTCCTTGGGGATGACATAGGCGGTGGGGCGGATACGGCTGCGTACCACGGTATCGTTGATGGCGAGCGTGGCGGAGGAAGTCTTTGTATCACTGCCGTCTACGCTGTATTGATACCGGGTCAGGGGGGTGGCAGACTGGGTGGCGCCAGAGGCCACCTGGTGCAGAACCACAATATCGTCGGAATTGAAGGCCTCGCCGTCCGCAATCACCTGAAGGCGGGCGTCGGCCACAGCCTCGTTGATCGCGTCGTCGTTGGCGACCGCGTAGTCGATAATGGAGTGGGCAGACAGCTGCTGAGAGTACACCCGGCGCTCGAAATTGGTGGCGCCGGCGCCGATGCCCCGCGTCTCCACAAGAACAGAGAGAGAGTTATAAAGACCGTAATAGGCCCGGCCAATGGCGTTATTGACGGTAATCCCGTAGTGATAGACCCGCAGCCCGGAATCTTCCGCGTTCCGGTGCAGTGCATCCACTGCGTCCAGACCCAGCTGAGTCACGCGTTCGTCGTCGTTCAGACTGGTGGCGGGAGTGACCTGGAGGTCGTCCGCGTTGCGCATATAGCCGTCTTCTGTGACGCCGTAGAATCCAAATTCATGGAAATCAATGGCAACCTCGGGCATAAAGTAGCGGTAGGCGGTATGGAGATAGGCCAGCTCCGGGGCCTTCAGAGCCATGTGGTCCCGGTTCATGTCAAAGCCCTGGTATGTGGCCCGGGTGAACAGGTAGGACCCGTCCGGATTGATGCGGGGGACGACCACTACGTTGATGTCGTCCAGCACGGCGTCGCCATAGCTTCCGCACAGATCGGAGACCATGACCAGCGCGGCCTCGCCGGCGGCGGGCTCGTTGGGGTGGATCTGGGCCTGAATCCACACAGTGAGCTTGCCGTTGTCCGACACCAGCTCGCCGGCCTCCTCCAGAGAGGCTGCGGAGGAGAGGTCGGTGTCGGTAAAGACTGCTATGGGCATTTCATACTGGTAGGCGGGGGTTGTGCCCAGGTTATAGAGATACATGTCCGGCTCGGCGGCGTCCTTTGCCTCCAAATAGTCCAGCATCTCTTCCTGGGAGGTGAACTCGTGATCGGCGCGTTCTTCTGTAAAGAAGGGGGTATCATACTCCTGATAGTTGGCCAGAGTATCTGTGGTAAAGTGGTCCAGAATTTCATCCGGCCAGAGGGTCAGAACGGTGTCTGCGGCCCCCTGGGCGTAATTGTCGGGGACGTTGGCCAGGTCCGGAGAGGTGGGTTCATAGCCGGTATACGCCATTTTCCCCGTCTCCACCGTCAACTCCATACTTCCGGCGGCCAGATCCTCCTGTGTCACGTTGAAAATCTTGCACACGTTGTAGTAGCCGTCGCCTCGGACCCAATAGCAGTAGGTGCCGGGCTCGCTGAGGACGAAGCTGCCGTCAGAATTTTGGGATACCTGGGGCAGGGCGGTCACTGCATCCTCGCCGCTGGCGGTGGGATAGCCCTCGTGCACCGTGATGGTGACTTCCGTCGGGTTCACATCCTCTGGATATTGAAATTCCAGAGAGGCAGAGGACTCTGCGGCCAGGGAGGAAGTGACCAACAGACTGCTCAGCACGGCTCCCGACAGCAGCAGGCCGGTCCATTTACGGGTGCGGTTCACGTTCATGTCAACACTCCTTTCAACACAGGTTGGTTGCGTCTTGTACAACGGAACGACAGCCAAGATTCCTTTTCTTGAATGGCTTGCTCTACCCTCCTTTCAAAAAGCTGCGTCCGAGATGGTACCTTAAATATAACATAAAGACACAAAACCGGCAATCTCCACAAATTATATAAAATATAAGGAATATTTTTATACAATTTATATGCAAGCGAAATGTGGAATTTTCCCTTGTGCAGAAAAGAAAGAGCCGCGATGAAATGCAGCTGCGCTCGGGACTGCAAAAAAGAGAAACAGCGCAGATTGGCAGAGCGGCCGTCGACCATTTTGCCGGATACAGCCCGCGGTCTGCCGAGGAAGGCGGAGGGCGGTCGGCGGGGAACTGTTTCGCCTCTGGAAAGAAAGCCTTGACAAAAAGGAGAGGGTGGATGTATAGTATAAATTGCAGAAGAAAAACAACAGTGAAGTTGTTTGAATCGTCCAAAACAGCTGGCCGGACGTGAGCAGAAATTGAATCGAAGCTGCTTCATGTTACTACACACAGGCTTCCCCCTGTGACTGCGTGCATGAAAACCAGTAAGGAGACGTAATCTCAAATGTGGATTGCGTGATTCTTACTGGTTTTTTGTTTCCGGGGTCTGAGAAATCCAGGGAGACAGGCGGAGAACGCCGGCCAGCTGCATACAGGGAGGAATGGAATATGATGTCAGAGATGGATCGTTTCCCGGAGGATCAGGTACAGAGCTATTATATCATCGGCGAGTCCAGAACCAATGCGGACAACGCCATTACCAAAATGTACGGCTCCTTCTATATGGCGTTTGAGGTGGACGAGGAGACGGAGCAGGTGCTGGATTTTGGCTGCACCCACACCTTGCAGCTGACGGAGGAGTACTTAAAGCGGCTGTTTATCGGGCGGAATTTTCCCAAGATCGACAGCTGGCTGGAGAAAAAGCTGGAGCAGTGCTACGGGGGCTCCTCCCGAAAGGCGGTCCTCGTGGCATACCAAAACGCCCTGAAGCGGTATCAAATGATGCGGAGGGGCGGGAAAAAAGAGCCGGTTTGACGATTTGATCAAAGGAGGAAGAGAGCCTTGGAAGAAAAGCCCTATGCGCTGATAGACCTACACTGCGACACCCTGACTGATTGCAAATACACCAGCGGTGGGGAGACCGATACCTTGGACGATCCCCAGCGGGTTCTGCGCCTGTCCAATATTCCACAGGGCGTTCACTGGGCTCAGTTCTATGCGGTGTTCATCCCGGATGAGTACCATGGAGCGGAGGCCGTTGCCTACTATGAGCGCAACCGGGACAGCTTTTTCAGGCAGACAGAGCGATTCTCCTCCCGGGTCCTGCGCTGCCGGACCTGCGACGACCTGGAGGAGGCCTTCCGCACCGGACGGACGGCGGCCTTTCTCAGCGTGGAGAACGGCTCTGCCCTGGCGGGAGATCTGGACCGGGTCCCCCTGCTGGCGGCGGCCGGGGTGAAGGCGGTTACCCTCACCTGGAACGGGGAGAACGAGATCGGCTCCGGCCACCAGACCGGGCACGGCCTGTCTCCCTTTGGAAAGCAGGTGATCCCACAGCTGGAGAAGTACGGAATCCTGGTGGATGTGTCCCACCTGAACGACGCCGGATTTGCCGACCTGCTGGAGGTGGCGGAGCGCCCCTTCGTGGCCACCCACTCCAACGCCCGGGCCGTGGCTGCCCACAAGCGGAACCTGACCGACGGCATGATCCGGGAGATGGTCCGCCGGAAATGCCTCATCGGGCTGAACTACTTCGTGGCCTTCCTGCGGGAGGACCGGAAGGTGGAGAGCCTGGACGACCTGTACCGCCATGTGGACCACTTCCTGTCCCTGGGGGCGGAGAAGTGCCTGGCTCTGGGCTCCGACTTTGACGGGGCGGAACTGCCGGAGTGCCTGAATTCCCCGGAGAAAGCGGCTGGGATCTACGGCTATCTGCTGGGACGCGGCCTGCCGGAGCCGGTGGTGTCCGGCATCCTGTACCAGAACGCCCTGGACTTTCTGCGCCGCCATGAGAGCGGACTTGTGTGAAGTGTAGAGAGACCAGCTATAAAAAGTCAAGAGTTAAAAGAGAAAAGGGTAAAAGGAAAGAGGTGGAATAATCAAAGCAGGGCAAAAGGCCACAGTGGTAACTGTGACTGAGATGAACGGAGTATGTAAGAGGCCAGGATCTCAATAAATTCAGATGCGGTAGGGGTACAAGTCAGCGGATAGCCAGCTATCTCGGCCAAGAGAGGACGGTTGATTTTCCATGCCCTCGCTACGGCGGTTCGGATATTGCGTTCCACCGCAGTCCAAGTACAGTTGAAGTGGAACGCGGTCTCCATGTAGATTTCTTTTGTGACAGCCTCCAGGCGGTCCTCGTCTTCAACAGCGAGCTGAATGGCATAAGCGGTGTGCAGAAACCCTTTGTAGCATCTGGTAATGCCAAAAAGGCGTAGGGTATCCTGAATGACAGTCATGGTCGCATCCTCCCAAATCAAAAGATTCAAGAGAATGATAGAAGGGAAAACAGGAAAACCGCTTTCTGTCGCTATTGTCCGGTATGATTCGACACTTTTCTATCTCTGGGCGGGATAGGTTGCCAGGGACGGTCCTCTTTGAGGATGGTATAGATGGTATTACAGAGCTTGCGGGAGACAGCGCCGATAGCGGTGAGGTGGTGCTTGCCCCGGGCGCGGAGGGACTGGTAATACTCTGAGAGGATGGGGTCACAAAAGGCCGCCCTAGAGGCGGCCAGCCAGATGGCCCGCCTGAGATAGGGTGAGCCCCGTTTGGAGATTTTCTGTCTTGTTCCGGTGAACTCCCCGGACTGTGTGACCCGTACATCCAGCCCGGCAAAGGCAACCAGCTTGTTAGGTGCATCAAATCGGTGGATGTCTCCAATCTCGCTCAGAATAATGGCCCCCAGGATGTCCCCGATTCCGGGAATAGTAGTGATGTAGCTGCCGGTCTGCTTCAACAGAGAGGAAATTTGCTCCTCCAGCTCCGCAATTTGTCCCTCCAGGAACTCCAGCTGCTCAATGAGCTGCCGGATCTGAAAGGCAAAGGCGTCTTTGGCAAAGCTCACCCCAAAGGAACTGGCTGCCGCAGCCTTCAGCTGCTCCGCTTTCTCTTTCCCAAACCGTCCCCGGCTGGCCTTTTCTAAAAGATTGGCGAGCTTTCTGGTGGAAACAGACAGTAGATCCTCTGGGGTAGGGTATTGAGAAAGAACCTCTTTGGAGGTGACTCCGAAGGTGTCCGAGAACAGCGTGTCGTACTCCGGAAACACCTGATCCAGCAGTGCGATGACCCGACGTTTGCAGTCCCCGCAGGCATCCACCAGTGCCAGCTGGTACCGGCTTAGCTGCCGCATTGCCACGATGACCTCCTCTGACAGATTCGTGGCGGAAAACTGCCCAAAACGCATGATCTGGGCGATGATGAAGCTGTCCTTCCGGTCGGTCTTTGTCTGCCGGATATACATCTTCCGGAATGCCTCGGACTGGATGGGATTGATAACCTTTACCTCAAAGCCACGTTCCAGCAGATATCCGTACACACTCAGCCAGTAGTGGCCGGTGGCCTCCATGCCAACAATCAGGGCGTCTTTGGCGATGTCCAGTCGCTGGAACAGCGCCAGCAGTTTCTCGCAGCCCTCCTTGCTGTTGGCGAAGGAAATACTGTCCAGCAAGGCCATGCCGGCCTCGTCTATGACTGCGGCTTCGTGCTTGTATTTGGCAATGTCAATCCCGCAGTAGAACATGGCGAAACCTCCTGTTTCAAAATTCCAGACAGAGTTCCCTCACGCTTCTTTGCGGAACACAACCTCGTTAGAGATACAGCGCAGCTTCGCTATCCAGCTCATTCGTGTCAACCCGCAAAGACAGAGGCGCAATTCTCTCTATGGAAGCCAAGCTTCAAGGAGCGATACTGCGCCCTCTGTCTGCTGGCCTTATTATCCCACATGGCTTGTGGAACAACAAGTGGGTTTTATGCGGTTCCCCACCACATCCAAACCGTAAATCCATTATACGAGGAGGATGTGTCAATGTATGACCTCATCATTCAGAATGGACTGATTGTGGACGGGACCCGAAGAAAGCCATACCGGGCCAGCCTCTGCATTCAGGATGGCCGGATTGCCCGCATTGCCCAGGAGTCCATTCCGGCCGGCCAGGCCAGACGGGTGCTGGACGCCTCCGGCCTTGCGGTGGCCCCCGGCTTTATCGACATCCACAGCCACTCGGATGCCTGCCCCCTGGTGGACTACCAGCCGGAGAGCAAACTCTATCAGGGGGTAACCACTGAGATTGTGGGCAACTGCGGCACCTCCATCCTGCCCAACACCCCGGAGCGCCTGGCTGCCAATCAGGAGTACTTTTTCAGCGAGCTGGAGCTGCCGGTGGGAGATCTGCAGCTCACCGGCCTGTACCACCTGGAGGACTACCAAAAGGCGGTGGAGGCCCACGGCTGCTCCGCCAACTACGGCCTGCTGGTGGGGCACGGCACTCTGCGGGCGGCGGTGATGGGGTTTGACGACCGGGATCCCGCCCCGGAGGAACTGGAGGCCATGAAGGACCTCCTGGCCCGGGAACTGGAGGCGGGAGCCTTTGGAATGTCCCTGGGGCTCATCTATCCCCCCAGCGCCTACGGCAGGGAGGAGGAGCTTACGGCCCTGGCTCGGGTGCTCCGGGAACATGACGCCCTGCTCACCGTACATATGAGAAATGAGGGTCCCCGTATCTTCCAGGCGGTGGACGAGATGCTGGGCATCGCCCTGCGCTCGGGGGTCCATCTGCAGATCTCCCATCTGAAGCTTATGGGCAAGCCCCAGTGGGGGCGGGCGGAGGAACTGCTGGAGCGCATCGAGGCGGCCCGGCGGGAGGGGGCGGTCGTCACCTGCGACCAATACCCCTACACGGCGACCTCCACCATGGCGGCGGAGTGCCCGCCATGCTCCAGCGGGTCAAGGCCCCCACCCAGGCCCTGAAGGACGAGACCGGTGAGGAGATGGAGAACCGAGGCGGTCCGGACCGGATTCTGGTCTCCAGCACCCACGGCCACCACCCGGAGTGGGAGGGAAAGACGGTGGCCCAACTGGCCCAGATCTTGGGACTCTCCCCAGTGGACGCAGTGCTGGAAGTCCTGGCCCGGTGCGAGGGGGGAGTGGCCTGCATCTACTTCTGCATTGACGAGGGCGATATGCTCCGCATCATGCGGGACATGCGCATTGCGGTAGGCAGCGACGGTTATGGCTTCTCCTTTGACCGGACCATTACTCGGACCAATCCCCACCCCCGCAGCTTCGGCACCTTCCCACGGTTCCTGCGCCTGGTGCGGGAGCATCAGCTGATGCCGCTGGAGGATGCGGTGTATAAGCTCACCGGACTGCCGGCCCAGATCTTGGGCCTGACTGACCGGGGCGTGCTGCAGGAGGGGGTGGCTGCCGATGTCACAGTATTCGACCCGGACCGCGTGGCGGACCGGTCCGAATATACCGATTCCGTAAAAAAGCCCGCCGGGATTCCCTATGTCCTGGTGGGCGGCCAGCCGGCCGTATGGGACGGAGCGGCCTCTGGCTCCAGAACGGGAGGTGTGCTCATCAAAACATGAGAGAGGGAGAGAACTACCCTGGATACAGAACTTGAAGCATGAAGGGAGAAATGCAACTATGGAACTTGGAAGCTGGTCTTTGATCACTGCCCCATCTCTGTTGGCTCTGATTCCCCTGATCGTGATGATCGTGCTGATCTTTATCGGCAAAAGCAATGTGTCCGGCATCATGGTGGGCGTCCTGGTGGGCGCGCTCCTGATGGGACAGGACCTGGGGGATATGGCGGCCGCGTTCAGCACCGCTCTGGGCTCATCCACCGCCTTGATCGGCCTGATCCTTATGATGGGCGCCGGCCTGGGCGTTCTGATGAATGAGGCCGGTGTGACCCACACCCTGGTCTACTGGATCGTCAAGCGCATTGGCGTGAACACCCAGACCAAGGGCAAGATCGCCCTGGTGATCGTGTCCATCATTGTCTGCGGCCTGCTGGGTACGCTGGGCGGCGGCAACGCGGTCATCGCCCCGGTGATGCTGCCCATCATGGCCTCTCTGGGGGTGACCCCCACTGTGGTGGCCACCCTGTTTAAGGTGGCGGGGGAGATCGGCCTGATCCTGGGCCCCCTCACCGGCGTCACCCTGATTACTGAGGAGGTCACCGGCCTGTCCTATGGACAGCTGATGATTCAGGCGGCCATCCCATTTGCCATCGTCTGGCTGGCCGGCGCCTGGGTGGGCGCCAACCGGGCTCAGAAGCGCACCCAGGGCAAGGAGAGCTACACCCTGGGGGATGACGTGAAGCATCTGGACCAGGTGGTCATCACCAAGCAGCAGAAGGTGACCACCATCGCCTTCCTGCTGTGCTTCGTGCTCCTGGTGGGCTACGGAATCGCCACCGGACAGGGCACCAGCTACGCCCTCATCGTGATGATCGTGCTGGCCGCCGTAGTGGCCATCTTCGGCCGCATCGAGATCGACCGGTCGGTAGACTGCATTACAAAAGGCGTGGCCTCTCAGGCCAATATGTTCCTGATCTTTGTGAGCATCGAGGTGCTGCTGAATCTGGTAACTCTGGGCGGCGGCTTTGACGCCCTGTCCAACCTGCTGGGCGGGCTTGCCAGCAACAGCGCCACCGCCGTTATGCTGGTGGCCTCTGTGGTGGGCGGCTTCGGCATCGAGGCGGCCGCTGTGGCGGAGATCAAGATCATTTCCGATATGTTCGGCGGTCTGGCGGTCTCGGCCGGCCTGCCCATGGGCTGCTTCGCCGTCTCTATTCTGGCGGCGACCCGGCTCACCGGCTCCATCTATCCCACCTCCAACTTCGCCGGACAGCTGGGCATCGCCCAGTGCACCAACACCAAGGAGGCCCTCCAGGCCGCCTGGATCAGCGTGGCCTTTGCCTGGGTGTTTGTCATCGCGTATGCCATTGTGGGTCCCATGATCCTGGGCTGATGCGGAAAAATACAATCTCCGTCCCACAGGCTGTTTGGAGCAGAGGGAGCTGTTCTGAACCAGCGGGTATATCATAGAAAAACCGACTGCGGGGTCTGGCCCTATTTCAGGGCCAGACCCCGCGCGGCTTGTCAAAAAACCTCTGCTGAGATGAATCTGCTCAAGTTGAGGCTGGGGAGCTCGAGGGGGCGGCAGTTCGCCTCGAGTGGGATCAAATGCCCCGGAAGCCTTGCTGTGCAAGGCTTCCGGCAAGCGAAGCGAGGACTTTTGCGCCGAACAGCGG
>ERZ1643246.4539-NODE-4539-length-10867-cov-6.532556_pt1 | contig 10867 bp, 6 predicted proteins | sample MGYA00579265_ERZ1643246 | MGnify/ENA primary metagenome ERZ1643246 (study PRJEB29033, sample SAMEA4952261) | chicken gut metagenome | biome: Broiler Chicken; feature: Gastrointestinal Tract; material: Caecum | place: Ireland | collected 2018 | study: Broiler...
TGATTCTGGTGGTTTTCTTCTTCCCGGCACTCTCGTTGTTCTGCGGCGTAAGCCCAGCCCAGGAGCAGAGATGCTTCGAGGTGGGGAACACGGACATATCCACTCCGATTTCAGAAATGATGCCGATTGCGGCAAAGGATTGGATACCCGGCACCGTCATAACAAGTTCGAGTTGAGGAAGATATTTCTCAGCAGTGGACAGAATCAGGGATTCCAGATTGAGCTTGCACAGTTCAAGGCTGTCCATGTGGGAACGGATGATGCGGAGCTTTTCAGCCTGTTCAGCACACATCTCTCCGTCCACGGCGGCAAGGATTTCTTCGTCAGTCGCTTTCATGCGTTTCGTGCGAAAACCGGAAACATCCGTGATTTTCTCCGATGGATTTTTCAGAATACGAGCAGTGATTGCGGAGGCTGCTTTGCCGAACACATCTGAGAACACATCGTCCAGCTTGAAGTTGGAGACTGTCAGGCAGTTTTGCGCCCGGTTTTTCTCGCCGGTGGCAAAGTTGGTGAGCTTCCAGCGGTAACGGAATAAATCCCGAAGCTGGCGAATGTCTGCCGGAGGGATAAAGCTTCCGGCAACCAGGTCGTGCTTGAAGATGTCGGCAATCCATTTAGCGTCCCGTTTGTCAGTCTTCTTGCCCCGGATGGCTTTGACATATTTTGGGTGAGCAAGAACGATATTGCAGGTGCGTTCCAGAATATTGTAAATGGGAATCCAATACTTCCCTGTAGATTCCATGCACACATCCTTGCAGTTGTTTTCAGCCAGCCAGGCAGCACAGCGGCGTAAATTTCCGGTGAAGGTGGAGAACCGCTTGCTTTTGTAGGTGGTTACTCCCTGCTCATTAGTAGAAGCAATACAGGCAACAACAAAGGACTTGTGGACATCCATCCCACAGCAGATGGGGTAAACGATTTTGAGCATAACACATCCCCTCTAAACAATATTTGAGGGAACAGGCAGGGACTGGACGCTCACTGAAAGATTGAAGTAGTCCGTCTCTCCAAAGATAAGGTTACAGGGTGCAAAGCCCTATTCATTGGTGCTTGAAAGAGCGTCCGGCACACATATATATTCAGTCCAGCAAGAGCTGAGCCTACTCACCTCCACGTGCTCTGTAGTGTGCCTGCTTCCTCAAGTATATTCTAACAAATTACGACTTGCCGCGTTAGAGGCACTTTGTTTCATTCTCTTTGGTGCCTTGCAGCGCAGCGGAAAGGAATGGTCATATATATGGCAGGATATTATACTGAATCAAATTATGAGAACGCAGTTCTTCAACTGCTTAATGAAGGTCTGGGCTACACCTATGTATACGGGCCGGATGTGGATCGTGATTATCATTCTCCACTTTATGAAGATGTCCTTTTGCCCGCATTGCAACGAGTGAATAAGGGCCTGCCTCTGGATGCCATCAACGAGGCGATTTATAAACTCAAAAACTTTGAGTCCGGCTCATTGTTGCAAAAAAATATGACTTTTACCGACTATCTGCAAAATGGTGTGCCGGTCAAATACTTTGAAAATGGCGAGGAACGCTCCACCCTTGTCTACCTTGTTGACTTCAAAAATCCTGCCAATAACGATTTTACCGTTGCAAATCAATGGACTTTCATTGAAAATTCCGAGAAACGCCCTGATGTGATTCTCTTTGTCAATGGTCTGCCCCTTGTGGTAGTGGAACTGAAATCCCCTTCCCGTGAAGAGACGGACGCTTCCGACGCATACCGCCAGCTTCGCAACTATATGTATGAGATTCCTTCCATGTTCATTTACAATGAAGTCTGCGTCATGAGTGACATGACTACTTCCAAGGCAGGAACCATTACTTCCGGCGAAGATCGATTTATGGAGTGGAAAACAACGGACGGAAGCTATGAGAACACCCAGTATGCTCAGTTCGACACCTTTTTTGAAGGGCTGTTCGAAAAGAAGCGTTTTCTTGACATTCTGAAAAACTTTATCTGCTTCAATGTGGACGGCGAGAAGACATTCAAGGTACTTGCCGCCTATCATCAGTATTTCGCTGTAAAGAAAGCAATCGAATCCACCAAGCATGCCACCGTCACAGATGGAAAAGGCGGCGTGTTCTGGCATACACAGGGCAGCGGGAAATCGCTGTCGATGGTGTTCTATGCCCATTATCTGCAAGAAGCGCTGGAGAGCCCGACTATTGTTGTAATTACAGACCGGAATGACTTGGACGATCAGCTTTACGGTCAATTTGCCCGCTGCAAGGATTTCCTGCGCCAAACGCCGCAGCATGCCCAGAGCCGCACCCATTTGAAAGAGCTGCTTGCAAACCGGCAGGCAAACGGTATTATCTTCACGACTATGCAAAAGTTTGAAGAAAGCGATGAGCCGCTTTCAGAGCGTCGGAATATTATCGTCATGGCGGATGAAGCACACCGCAGCCAGTATGGATTGACAGAGAAAGTTGTGGTTCGGCAGAAGGAAGACGGCGAGGTGGAAGCAAAGACCATCATTGGCACTGCCCGTATTATCCGGGACAGCCTTCCGAACGCTACATACATCGGTTTCACCGGTACACCTATCTCTTCTAAGGATCGCAGCACCCGTGAAGTGTTTGGGGATTATATCGATATTTATGATATGACGCAGGCGGTTGAGGACGGTGCGACCAGACCGGTTTACTATGAGAGCCGGGTCATCCATCTCAAGCTGGATGAAAAAACGCTGCATCTCATAGATGATGAGTATGACCTGATGGCACAAAATGCCGATCCATACGTTATCGAAAAGAGCAAAAAAGAACTCGGTCAGATGGAAGCAATTCTGGGGGCTGATCAGACCATCCACTCATTGGTAGACGATATTCTTGATCATTACGAAAACTATCGTGCCAATATCTTGACCGGTAAGGCGATGATTGTCGCCTACTCCCGTACCATTGCCATGAAGATTTATAAGCGCATCTTGGAGTTGCGTCCGGCTTGGACAGAAAAGATTGCTGTTGTCATGACGCAGGGCAACAACGATCCCGAGGAATGGCGGGAAGTGATCGGCAATAAGGCACACAAAGAAGATATGGCGAGAAAATTCAAAGACAACGACTCGCCCCTTAAAATTGCAATCGTTGTGGATATGTGGCTGACCGGTTTTGATGTACCTTCCCTCGCCACAATGTATGTCTATAAACCAATGGCTGGACACAATCTTATGCAGGCGATCGCTCGTGTCAACCGTGTATTCAAAGACAAGGAAGGCGGCTTAGTGGTTGACTATGTGGGCATCGCTGCGGCTTTGAAGCAAGCCATGAACGACTATACGGCGCGGGATAAGAAAAACTACGGCGATACCGATATCAGCAAAGCTGCATACCCGAAGTTCCTTGAAAAGCTGTCTGTGTGCCGTGATCTATTCTATGGTTATGATTATGAAAAATTCATGACCGGCACTGATCTTGATAAAGCGAAGACAATTACTGGAGGCGTAAACTTTATACTTGGTAAGAGTGTTGCTGAACACGACCTTCCCGATAAGGAGAAAACGCAAAACATATACATCAAAGAGGCTTTACTGCTTAAACAGGCACTTTCTCTGTGCGGTAGCTTAGTGGATGAGAAAACGCGTTTTGAAGCGGCATTCTTTGACTCTGTCCGGACAATGGTTGTACGGCTGCTGTCTGGCGGAACCGGCAGAAAATTCACACTGCCGGAAGTGAATGAGCGGATCAATGAGTTACTCAAACACAGCATCAAAAGCGAGGGCGTTATTAATCTTTTCTCCGATGTGAAAGCGGAGTTCTCACTGTTTGACCCGAAATTCCTTGAAGAGATTGCCAATATGAAGGAGAAAAACCTCGCCGTTGAACTTTTGAAAAAACTGATTGCCGAGCAGGTTTCGGTTTACCGGCGTACAAACATTGTCAAATCCGAGAAGTTTTCCGAACTCATACAGGGCGCAATGAACCGCTACCTGAACGGAATGCTGACGAATGAGGAAGTTATACAAGAACTTCTGAAACTTGCAAAGGAAATTGCAGACGCAAACGCCGAGGGTGAAAAACTTGGGTTGACAGCTGACGAGCTCGCCTTCTACGATGCTTTGACCAAGCCTCAGGCAATCAAAGATTTTTATGAACACGATGAACTGATTGCCATTACAAAGGAGCTAACAGATCTGCTTCGTAAAAACCGGACGATTGATTGGCAGAAGAAAGAAAGCGCCAGAGCCGGAATGCGCCGGTTGGTCAAACGCCTTCTCAAAAAACACAAGTACCCGCCGGATGGTATGGATGATGCTGTCCAGACCGTCATAAGCCAGTGTGAAATGTGGACGGATAATATGGAGGTTCCAGCATGAATGTACAGAAGTTAGATGCGGCTATTTCTGCTTTTTTGAAAAATCAAAAATCAAACGCTGCTTATTATGAGGATCATTGGGCGGAACGAAGAGAGCGAAAGCTTTATTATCAATCATTTACAAAAGATAAGTTGTTATCGATGTCGGAAGACGAGTTCTTGGAGTACATCAGCAAGCTTTGGTCTATGCTGATTTGGGGCAATAAGAAATATGTTGTGGATGAATTGATTGCCGATAATGGTTTTACAGCACTGAAAAAGCAATTAGCAGACTTGTTGTACGGAATAAACCCCATTGAGAAACGGTGGGATATATTTCTCAATTCTGTTAAAGGGATGGGGCCTGCGACAATCAGTGAACTTCTTTCATACGCTAATCCTCAAGAATATGTAATCTTTAATAAGACAACGATTCTTTGTTTTGGGTACTTGGACATTTCTGATATGCCAAAATACAATTATCAGTACACGGGAAAGAAATATATGGAAGTCTGCACCATTGCAAAAGAAATTGCCCAAGAACTAAAGAAATCCGGTGCGGAGAATTATGATCTCTTGGCGGTCGATTACTTTCTGTGGGACGAGATTTTACCACTTGCCGAAAAGAAATCCCCAGAAGCTCTTGCTTCTGAATCCAAGGAGCCTACGACTATCAGCGACTCAAAATCCCTGCACGATGAAATCAAAGAAAAACTGGTCGCAATTGGCGAACTTCTGGGATTTGACAGCCGTTCTGAAGTAAAAATTACAGCCGGAGCTGTTGTGGATGCAGTATGGGAAGCCAAAATCGGAAATATGGGTAAAGCTATTTATGTATTTGAGGTGCAGTCCAAAGGTTCTATCGACAGTCTGATCCTCAACCTCAAAAAGGCACAGAGCAATGCGGCTGTTCAGGCTGTCGTTGCTGTTGCCGATGAAGCACAGCTTGCAAAAATCATTCGGGAAAGCGCCGGGGTTATTGACGAAAAATCTTTGCGCACTTGGGATTCCGACGATGTCTTAGCCGTCTACGATTCCCTTGTGAGAGCACATGAATCAATCAACAAGTTGGCATTAGTGCCGGAAAGCTTTTGAGCATTTTCAAAACGATTATGTGGTTCTAAATCTTTAAGCGCAAATTTTCAAGTGAAATAAAAAGCCCGTATGAAAAGAGGTCAGATATGAGTTCTGCAATCATTAAACATCCATTAAGAGTTTTTGTCAGCTCAAAATGCGGAGGAAAATACTCTATAGCAAGAAAGGCTCTCGAAACACTGTTAAAATCTACAGGTTTGGTAGAGGCATATGTATTTGAAACCGATCCGGCTAGCAGCGAGGATACGCAAAGTGCGTATCTGGAATATGTAGATCAATCTAACCTTTGTATTTTTCTTATTGACAATAAAGATGGTGCATCTCCTGCTGTATTAAGTGAAGAAAAACGCGCAAAGGACAAAGCACTGAGGCTGCTCTATATCTTTTGTGACGAATTTGAAAAGAAACCAACGCCAATGCAGGAAAGTATTAAAAATTCTCTTTCTCAAAAATATCAAGTCGTTCACGAGTTCTCTGATATCGTTTCAACTGCATATGATAGCGTAATGCAAGATTTAATTGCTGTATATAAAAGAAAAGAAAAACTGTTTCTAGAAACGGAATCCAATGTGGCAGAAAATGCTGATGGTACAAGTCAACTCAATGTAAAAGCGGACACTCTGCATTTTAGTAAATCAATTGAATCAGAAGAAGTATACAAAACATTAGCCGCCAATCTAATTCCAAGAAATCCAAATGAAAATCAAAAAGAACCCACCACCCTTGAAAAGTTACTGTCAGAACAATTAAGAGTTGTGTTGTCGAAGAGAGCATTTGAGGCTACCATTATTAACGAAATTAGCAATGAAATAACAAGAGGGAAAAATGATGTTGTTGCTGATCTGTTGAAGTTGAGATTTGCTGCACAAAAATCATATTTCTCTGCTCAATATGAAGAATGCATGAAATCGCTTCAAGAGGCAATAAAACTTGCAATAGACTCGGAAATGATACCTGCTTGGATTTCTAATGATATCGCTATAGACATTCGTCATGTACAAGGAAAAATAGACGAACAAAACAGCTGTATTACAATTGATAATCCGGGACAAAAATATATAGACGAAAGTGACGAACCGGTTTACTTTCCGTATTTAGACAGACTAATTGAGAATATGTGGGAAGAAGTTGCCAAGAAATTTCATTCGCAAGCAAGTATTTCGCCATATACAACAAGCATGGGAGGCTTAGATAGATTCTTTAAACCTCTAAGTTCAGCATTTTGCATAGCAGAAAAGGTTGGTTCAATTGTTCAAACGATAATAACTAAAGATCGTCTTATTGCCATCTACTCAATGCTTTGTACAATATACTCAGATCATGATTTATTGGTTGAGCTTATTAGGCTTTTGGTTATAAATCAAGACAAAAAGCAGATTGACACCGTTATTAGAACTTATAACCAATCCATGGATATACTAAATGAATCTGACATGCGTATAATCATTAATAGCATTGATACTTTTGCGGATACAACACGCAAAATGATGTCTAAATATTTGTTGGTCAGCAAATTTGGAAACTACTTAGATGACTCATCGTTCAGCGCTCTACAAGACGAACTCGTGGATTTTGCAATACAGTGGAGTCAAGATGATAAACGCATCTTCAATTATTCTTCCTACATTTTTGACTTTTTTATTTCAAACACACTACGTCTGGATAATATGAAAACGGTCAGTTTTGTTTACTCTATTTTTGCAAACAGACTCGGCAGATTCTACATGGATAGCTTTAAGATTATCAAAAACATCGACTTTTCTGCAGCGACGATTGAGGATCAAAAGAAAATGATTCAAATATTCACGGATATTGCTACCGGAAAAATAGAATGCCATTGTGACCAATACTTTTCTTTAGCTCTACTCCAGTTTTGTAAAAGCACTACATTGAATATTGAAAATTTAGAAAGCAAAATTGCTGAAAAATATCCCGATTTCTACAAAGGCACATTTAGATTAGAGATGGTGTCTCATCGGGTAGGAAATTCTATGGAATTTGTAGAAAACTATCTGAAAGAAGCAAAATCCAGAAATGATCTGCAAGGAAAAAACGGAGCATATTCTAGCTATTCATATGAATGCTATGATGTAATTTTTAATATTCTTACAATAGATTCTATTCGGCTCAACGGTGATTTGTTGAACAATATCGTTGACACGATTATTGAAACACTTTCAAAACCGACTCAAACCGTCAAGTCGAAAATATCCGCAATGAAATTATTGCAACATATCTTTTATGAATATCAGTCAGAATACACATGGAATGACGTTCAAAACAAAATGATCCAGCACGCTGATGTGTTTTCAAACGCTTATGAAATTGATTTCTTGGAAAAGGATACCAATTTCATTCTCTCATTCCAATATGATCTTTTCTTGAGTGTCTTCGATTCCTCACGAAATGATATCTTGCTCGAGAAGATGCTGTCGTTGGATCCTAGTGATGCCTATACGCTTATTCGCATTTTAGATATTATTGCAATATTTTTGGAAACCATAAAAAGCCCATGCAATAGTGAGTTGCTTTTAGCATTTCTTTATTTTAGCATTTCTCAGTCTCAACACAAAGAAAGGGATGTTAAGCACTATGCAACACTCTGCTTAATTGAGTTAAGCAAATTTGATTTGACAAAAAGATTAGCTTTAATGCATCTCTTGCAACTTATGGATATCGGAGCGTATACAGTCAAAACAGCCATCATTTCTAGGATCAAGAAGATAAACGATCCTGATAATGCTTACATAACACAAATCATCAACAAAGGAAAAGTGGATAATAATTATCTTGTTAGATATGTTACAGCCCGGGAAAACTCTGATGAAATATAACCTAATTTGTAATAGTACTATTTTATTGGTAAGTTATACTTTTTAATTTAAAATCAATTCAGTAGTAACTGTTTCTGTCACCTGACTGCATATGTTATTCATCCTGCGTACCCACTCCATTGGATTCTCCGCTTTCAGCTGTTCGGTGACACCCTCTCTCTCGGTGTATTGTTTTACCAACCGAAGAAAGAGAGTTTGTGCTTCTTCCTCAACATCTGCAAGGTGTGATTGAAGCTTGCCGGAAGTGAGCAGATTGTAGTACAGAATTTTATGATGTTGCTTTAAATACCGCAGGCGGCGCTGTCCCCACACGCCGATGGGACGTTCTTCTTCGGTGGGTAATGTAAGATCAGGCAGACAATAATCGCCCTGCATAGTGTATGTGCCGCCCATTTGTTCAAATATCGTTTTATTCATAGTAAAACCTCCTTTGATACGCTCATTGTACCAAAGGAGGTTTTTGTTTGCGAATGTGCGATTTTCAGAATCGCATATCGTCAAGCAAAACATCCGGTTTTCTCTGATAATCAGAGGTTTCTTTGTCGAGCTGTGCCTGCGCTTGTGCCAACAATTCTTTTGTAGGCTTGATTAACTCGATCACAAAATGATCCTTTTTCCTTCTCTTATAGAAGCCCACCAGTGCAAGGGATAACAGTTCATATGCTCTTTCGATATTTTTGTATGTACCGGTCCCATCAAGATAGCACTTTCCAACCCGGAATTGGGCGTCAGCGATGCAAGCGGCATCCCTATCATTTTCTTTGCACTTATTCAGGGCTCTCTGATAGAGCATAAAAGCATAATCTTCATTTTGATCTACACCATAACCGTTCAGATACATATCACCTAATTTGTACAAGCAATTTGCATCATCATGGAGCAATGCGCCGAGAGAAAAGTATTGATATGCCTTCTTGTAGTCCATTTCCTGATGTTGTCCGTAATAAAAACCATACCCACAGTTACGGATTGCAGAAATCAGACCTGCGTCAGCCGCTATTTGATAAAGCTCATACGCTTTCTGATAATTCTGTTCCACAACCTTTCCGGTATAATAAAATTTACCGAGATCCAAGGCGGCTTCCGGCATATCGTGTTCTAAACAAAGCTCGTAACATTCTACAGCTTTTCTGGCAATTCTCTCATTTGAAGCATCTTCGTTACAATATGCCCATTCATAAACTTCTTCCCAGTCTTCCATTTCAATGGAGTAATTCACTTCATCCAGATCATCTTGGATGTCATCCTCTCTATAGTACGGAGGGAGTGGAGGTTGATTTTCATATTCTTCGACTGTAGCTTCTCGAATAATATGTTTTGTCCGTTCAACCGGATATGGCGCATTCTCCGCCGTATATTCACCACAGGATTTTACGATTCCGATTCTTGGAGTGTTATGGCTGCCGAACGGCACCATTACGTAAGAGCCAGACGGTATCTCTCCTGAATCGCTGATATAAGAATAGACGGTTTCCATTCCTTTCACCAGAATGCCGCAATACCAGTATTGATCCATCTCCGTTTCCCCTCCTTATCTTTTTCCTTTATTTAATAATATTTTACCTTCTTTCGTACAAAAGATAAAGTCCTTGATTACAAAATAACGACGAATCTATTTTCATTCTTTCAGGTAGCTTTCAAACGGTGCGTCGTCACTGCAAAAGGTATCGAAGATCATTTTAGCGCCGAGGCGGAAGCCGACGATGAAAGAATCCAGTCCCGTGTCGCCCATCAGCTCGCCGTAGGCATTGCAGAAATCGAGAAACAGCTTCTTTTCCTCGTCGTTCAAGCGTTGTGTGAGTTTTTCTTCCAGCTCATTGATATTCTCCGAAACCTTCAGGATATGGCTGTTTTTCCGGTAACCTCTCGCCTGTGGGTCAAGATTTCCGAAATACAGCTCTTCCAAGAAATTTCTCATGCCTTCGCACCTCCCCGTGACTGTCTTTGACTTCTCCAAGACGGGAAGCGTTTCAGCGTCTTAATGTGCCAGTCGGATTTCCTAGTAACCGATCGACAATAAGGAGAGCAGAGAAACTCTATGAGATATATTTTCGGAATGTGGTTGACATTGCTGCGCTTAAAAGCTTTCAGATTTCCGTTGGCGCACCAGTTGTTGATGGCGGTCTTACTGTAGCCGGTTAGCTTGCAGACCTCAATAGCTGTCAGAACATCTTTGTACTGGGAGAACAGTTCGGCATAATATGCGTGCATGTCCTCCAGGACTTCCGGCGGGAGATGGATTTCCAGCTTGATTTCATAGTAGCCCTTATACCACCCCTTCGGTGCAGCATAAGCCTCCGGGAAAACTTTGCGGTCCTCTAAATAGGCAATCACGTCTTCCTTTTTGATTTGATAGCAGCGTGTTTGCTTGCCTGTGTAATAACAGGGGATCTTTCCGCTTTGCAGAAGATAACGGGCGGTGGACTTGCTGATATGGCAAATGCGATACAGCTGATCCTTCGTGATTACATCGGGAACAGCGTCCCAGTTGATTGCGTGTTCTTTCGTGACAATACACCTCATATCTTGGTAAGCTTTGTCGGCATTCGAACTGTCCGTGTATTGCCTATTGATTTTTGTTCTTTCCGTTCTTTCCGCAGTTCTTTCCAAAAGCGGAAAAATCGCTG
>ERZ1643246.4540-NODE-4540-length-10864-cov-12.620686_pt1 | contig 10864 bp, 8 predicted proteins | sample MGYA00579265_ERZ1643246 | MGnify/ENA primary metagenome ERZ1643246 (study PRJEB29033, sample SAMEA4952261) | chicken gut metagenome | biome: Broiler Chicken; feature: Gastrointestinal Tract; material: Caecum | place: Ireland | collected 2018 | study: Broiler...
GGAAATCGGCGGCGATAGCCGCGGGAAGCACGGAGTGCGGATTTCCGAATGGCGCGGCTGAACTGTGGATGGAGAAACTATGGAATTATCGAAACGTTTAAATGCAGTTGCCTCTCTGGTGACGAGTGGATACAGATTAGCAGATATCGGGACAGATCATGCATATATCCCGATTTTTCTGGTTAATACCGGGAAGATACCGGCGGCGGTTGCTATGGATGTAAACCGCGGACCTCTCCTGAGAGCAGAGGAAAATATACGGACGCACGGACTGCAGAACAAGATTACGACCCGTATTTCAGACGGTTTTGCCTCACTGAAAAGAAATGAGGCAGATGCGGCAGTAATCGCAGGGATGGGAGGACCGTTGACAATCCGTATTCTAAAAGAGGGAAAGGATATTGTCTGTTCTTTGAAAGAATGTATCCTTCAGCCCCAGTCGGAGATAGAAAAAGTCAGAGCCTTTCTTTTAGAGGAGGGCTTTTTCTTTCTCGGGGAGGAGATGGTGGAAGAGGACGGGAAATATTATCCTATGATGAAAGTAAGACCGCCCAGGGGCGAGCACAAAGCTGAAAGTGAAATGAATTGTGAAGAGCTGGATGGGAGACAATGCAGTGTGCAAGGCTGGGATGAGGCAGAACTACGGTATGGAAAAATTCTGTTGGAAGAGAAGAATCCGGTGCTCCGGGAATACCTTCAAAGAGAGATTCGCATCCGTGCTCAGATTCTGGACACGCTGAAAGATAGAGATTCAACAGATGTGCGGCGAAGGATAACGGAACTTGAGAAAGAACTAAAAATAGCTGAGAAAGGGATGGGACATTATGCTGTGTAAAGAAATCATGCAAGTTATCGAGGCAACATACCCGAGAAGTGCGGCACTTGATTTTGATAATGTAGGGCTTCTTGCGGGTAGGGCAGAAAAGGAAGTAAACCGCGTATATCTGGCGCTTGACGCAACAGATGGAGTTATTGACCGTGCGATCGAAGCGGGGGCAGATATGCTGATCACCCATCATCCGCTGATCTTTTCTCCTCTGAAAAGGGTAACAGATGAAGATTTTATCAGCAGAAGAGTGGTCAAACTAATCCAGAATGACATCGCTTATTATGCTATGCACACAAACTACGATGTGCTCGGCATGGCGGCTCTTTCGGAGAAAATCCTGGGGATAAAAAATACACAGGTGCTGGATGTCACTATGAATGAAGACGGAAGAGAGGAAGGAATCGGGCGCATCGGAGATCTTGAAAAAACAATGACTCTGGAGGAATGCTGTGTCTATGTGAAGCATAGACTGAAGCTGGGCAGCCTGAAAGTGTTTGGAGACATGGATAAGAAAGTATCAAGGCTTGCAATATCACCGGGATCAGGTAAATCGTCTGTTGCTCCCGCTATTGCAAAAGGAGCGGACGTGCTTGTTACGGGAGATATAGGACACCACGACGGACTGGATGCTGTCGAGCAGGGGCTTTCAGTCATTGATGCGGGGCATTACGGGACAGAATATATATTTATTGATGATATGAAGCGGTTTTTAGAAGAAAAGCTGCCTGTACTGGAAATTGTGACAACTCCGATCGTCCACCCATTTCAGGTGATCTAAAAAGACAGACTGCTCCGAGAACAGTAAAAAGCGGGTGGCTCTTTTGGGAGCGGAAGGAGGAGACAGATGGCTGCACGTATGTGTAAAGTTACGATAGACGGCGAGACAAGAGAATATAAAGCGGGAACCACGTACCAGGAGATCGCGGCAGATTTTCAGCCGCATTATGAGCATCAGATCGTGCTCGTATTTGCCGGCGGATTCCATCTGCAGGAACTCAGAAAGACACTGGAAAAAGACTGCGAACTGCGATTTGTGACGACCGGGGATGCAATCGGGCATGCGGCTTACAAGAGAAGTATGTGTTTTCTGCTCGTTAAAGCCGTCCATGACGCAGCAGGACATGATAAAGTAGAGCGCGTCAGGATTCATTTTTCTCTCGATAAAGGCTATTACTGTACTGTGGAGGGGAGTGTGGGCCTCGATGAAGAATTTCTCAAAAAAGTATCAGACCGTATGAAAGAACTCATCGAACAGCGGATACGGATTGACAAGAGATCTGTGCATACGGATGATGCGGTGGAGCTTTTCCACAGACACGGAATGTATGACAAAGAGCGTCTCTTTGAGTACAGGCGTGTGTCGAAGGTCAATATATACAGCATCAATGAATTTGAGGATTATTATTACGGATATATGGTTCCGGATGCGGGATGTCTGAAATATTTTTCTCTGCATCTCTATGACGAGGGATTTGTGCTTCAGATGCCTGTACGGGAAAAGCCGGAAGAGGTGCCGGAGTTCGTTCCCAGTCCGAAACTTTTCCATGTCCTGAAAGAATCTGTACAGTGGGGAGACTGCCAGGATATAGAGACGGTAGGTGCACTCAACGATATGATCACGAAGAATGATATGCGTGAAGTCGTGCTCGTGCAGGAGGCCCATCAGGAACGGCAGATCGGAGAGATTGCAAAGCAGATATCCGAAAAGGAAAATACAAGGTTTGTCCTGATCGCAGGACCTTCTTCCTCGGGCAAGACGACGTTTTCCCACAGGCTCTCAATACAGCTCAGGGTCAACGGGCTCAAGCCTCACCCCATAGCTGTGGACAATTACTTTGTGGACAGGGAGCATACACCGAGAGATAAAGATGGAAATTATAATTTTGAATGTCTGGAAGCAATTGATATTGAAAAGTTTAATACAGATATGGAGATGCTTCTGCGCGGCGAAGAAGTGTATCTGCCGGTGTTTGATTTCAAAACAGGTAAAAGGAAATATGAGAATCGACCGAAGAAACTGGGACCGGATGATATTCTCGTGATCGAGGGAATCCATTGTCTGAATCCAAAGCTGACAGAAGCGATGAGAGATGACTGCAAGTTTAAGATCTATATCAGCGCCCTGACCCAGCTTAATATCGATGAGCATAACCGGATCCCGTCCACAGACGGTCGCCTGATCCGCCGGATCGTGCGGGATGCCCGTACCCGTGGCTCTTCAGCCATGCGAACCATATCCATGTGGCCTTCCGTCCGGCGGGGAGAAGAGGAAAATATTTTCCCGTATCAGGAGCAGGCAGACGTTATGTTCAATTCATCGCTCCTCTATGAGCTGGCAGTCCTTAAACAGTATGTGGAGCCGCTGCTGTTTGGTGTGGATAAGGAATCAGAAGAGTATCTCGAGGCAAAGCGGCTGCTTAAGTTTTTTGACTATTTTGTGGGGATCGGAAGTGAATATGTACCGACGAATTCTCTGTTAAGAGAATTCATCGGCGGCGGATGCTTCCGCGTATAGAACATCCCTGAAAGACAGGGATTAAGAATTTGATCAATAAATTTTTTTCAGATTGTCCATTCTGGCTGTCATATTCTGAAGAAGCAGGTCAACGAGTGTGATCGCAGTCATTGATTCTACGACTACGACTGCACGTGGAACAATCACTGGATCATGACGTCCGAGCACTGTGATGTCCGTATTTTCACCGGAAGTATTGACGGTGTGTTGTGTCCTGGCGATAGAGGAGGTTGGCTTGACAGCAGCTCTCAGGATCAGTCTGGAGCCGTCGCTCATGCCGCCGAGCGTTCCGCCTGCATGGTTGGATTCCTTGCGGATATGCCCATCTTCAGCACGGAATGGATCATTGTTCCGGCTGCCGGTTGACAATGAAGCTTTAAATCCATCGCCGATCTCCACTCCTTTGACAGCGCCCACTGACATGACAGCCTGCGCAAGAAGAGCGTCAAGCTTGTCAAACACCGGCTCTCCAAGGCCGACAGGAAGATGGTCGGCTATGCACTCGATAATACCGCCGCAGGAGTCTTTTTCTGCCATTAGAGAACTGATATATTCCCCAGCCTGTTCTGCTACAGCATTGTTTGGCATGTACAGGCTGTTTTCTTCTATTTCGGAAAAATGATAATCCTCTTTGTTGACAGAGAATGGACCTATGGCTTTTGTGTATGCGCGTACAGAGATGCCCAGTTCGTTCAGGACAAGAGAAGCAATGGCTCCCGCCGCTACACGTCCGATCGTCTCTCTGCCTGAGGAACGGCCGCCGCCTCTGTAATCCCGGATCCCATATTTTTCTGTAAAAGGATAATCTGCATGTCCAGGGCGGAACAGCTCGGCTATATTGCCGTAATCGCGGGGGCGCTGGTCCTGATTACGCACAAGAAGAGAGATGGGGGTTCCGGTAGTTTTCCCCTCGAATACCCCGGAAAGTATCTCTACCGAGTCTGCTTCGTTTCTCTTTGTTGTATATTTGCTCTGTCCAGGTTTTCTGCGGTCAAGGAACTTTTGGATGTGCTCCTCGGAAAGCGCAAGTCCGGCAGGACATCCGTCTATTACAACTCCGATACCTGGGCCATGGGATTCCCCCCATGTTGTTATGCGGAATATTTTTCCAAATGTTGAACCACTCATAATAGATGTTCTCCTTTCTGATCTGTACATAGAAACCATTATATAGGATGATACCTGTTATTGACAAGTGGAAGTGCACTTTACTTTTTGTACTGTACGTACTATAATGTTGACGAGATTGAGTAAAGGAGAGAAGATTGACTGATGAGCAGAAATAAAAAACGAAACTCTGAAATACATCAGGAAAATATAGATATTAAGAACGACAGCATATATGACGATATCCCAGAGGAAGAGGCGATGGAGGAATTCGACGACGATAGCGTAGAAGATATTGTAGAAGAAACTGCAGATGATGCAGATGAAACTATTGTGGAAGAAGATACTACAGAGCTGGACGGGCCGGAGGAATCCGAGGAATCTGAGGAAACTGACGAAGCACTTCCTCGAAAGCATATGAGAAAGAGACGCAGTGCAATGAGAAAAAAAAGAAAAAAGAAAGCAAAGAAAAGTATGGGCAAGAAACCATGGATTATTGCTGGCAGTATTGTCGGAGTACTTGCAATAATTTATCTCGGCGTTGCAGTTTTCTTTATGAGTCATTTCCTTATGAATACTACGGTCAATGGGAAAGATTTTTCTGGAAAAACGGTTGCTGATGTAGAGGAATACTTAAAAGAGCAAGTAGCAGATTATCAGCTGACAGTTTTAGAACAGAATAATACTTCTGATGTGATCACAGGGTCAGAGATATCTCTTTCCTATAAAGAAAATTCGCAGGTGGAAGATGCTCTGAGAAAACAGAATCAGTTATTATGGATTACATCGCTGTTTTCCAGATCCCGTGCAAGTGTCACGATTCAGGTGGAATATGATCAGAACGCACTGGATGAGAAAATACAGAATCTTCAGGCAGTGACAGCGGAGCAGACTGATCCGGTAGCTGCACATCCAGAATATGACGGGAATTCTTTTGTCGTAGCAAAGGAACAGTATGGCACGAAAGTGGATATGGAAACCCTGAAGGCAAAGATAGAACAATATATTTCCGAGTTCAATCCAACTTTGGATATGATGGATGAACAATGCTATGTTATGCCGAAATATACTTCAGATTCGCCGGAAGTGCAGGCTGCCTGTGATGAGATGAATACGTATTTGAAAGCCAGTATTACTTATCCGATGGATGAAAATATCGTGGTGGACAAAGCACTGATTTCAGGATGGGTCACATATGATGACGAAATGAACGTTACATTCAACGAGGATACTGTCAGAGAATGGATGCGGGAGTTTGGCAGCAAGTATGACACAGTAGGGACGACAAGAACGATCACAACGCCTACGGGGAAGACCGCGGAAGTATCCGGCGGTACATACGGCTGGTCTGTTGATGAAGATACGGAAACACAGAATCTGATCAATAGTATCAAGAACGGTGAAGTGGCGGAGAGAGAGCCGGCGTACAATCAGACGGCGGCGTCCCACAGCGCTCAGGACTGGGGCAGCACCTATATCGAGGTAGATATTGCAGCTCAGCATATGTGGTATATTGTAGATGGATCCATAGCAATGGAGTCTGATGTGGTGACAGGACTTCCGGCAGATGGAAGAAATACGCCGACCGGTGTTTATTCTATACTATATACGGAGCGTGATTCTACTTTGAAGGGAGAAACGGATCCGGCTACAGGAAAACCCAGCTATGAGACGCCTGTGGCATTCTGGATGCCATTTACATGGCAGGGGCACGGATTCCACGACGCTACGTGGCAGTCATCGTTCGGCGGTAATCGGTATCTGACGAACGGATCTCACGGATGCGTTAATATGCCGTATGACAAAGCACAACAGCTGTTTGGCATGATCGGTGCGGGAACTCCTGTGATTATTCACAATTAGGCGGACAAACAAAATATTTATTAATTATAGATAAGGATATAATAATATGTATGAACTTCTGAAAAAAGACGGAATGGCGAAGCGAGGCAGATTTCACACGGTACACGGTATGATTGAGACGCCGGTATTCATGAATGTGGGAACAGCCGCGGCGATCAAAGGTGCCGTATCTACAGATGATCTTAGGGAAATCAAGACACAGGTGGAGCTGTCGAACACATACCATCTCCACGTAAGACCGGGCGACGAAGTGGTGAAGAAGCTTGGGGGATTGCACCGCTTCATGAATTGGGACAAGCCGATCCTGACAGACTCGGGCGGATTTCAGGTTTTTTCTCTGGCGTCCCTGAGAAAGATAAAGGAGGAAGGAGTTCATTTCCATTCCCACATTGACGGAAGGAAAATCTTTATGGGGCCGGAGGAGAGTATGCAGATCCAGTCGAATCTGGCATCTACCATCGCCATGGCTTTTGACGAGTGTCCATCCAGTGTGGCAGATAAGAAATATATCCAGAATTCCGTGGAACGGACGGCACGCTGGCTGAAGCGCTGCAAGGACGAAATGGCCCGCCTTAATTCCCTTCCGGATACGATCAATCCACATCAGATGCTCTTTGGTATCAATCAAGGAGGAGTATATGAGGATATCCGTATTGCCCATGCCCAGATGATCACGGAGCTGGATCTGGACGGCTACGCAGTAGGCGGTTTGGCAGTGGGTGAGAGCCATGAAGAAATGTACCGTATCCTGGAGGCGGTAGTTCCTTACCTGCCGGACAATAAGCCGACCTATCTTATGGGGGTGGGAACGCCGGCTAATATTCTGGAGGCAGTAGACCGTGGTGTAGATTTCTTCGACTGTGTATATCCGTCGCGTAACGGAAGACACGGGCATGTATATACCAATCACGGGAAAATGAATCTTTTTAATGCAAAGTACGAACTTGATGAACGGCCCATTGAAGAGGGGTGCGGCTGTCCGGCCTGCAGAAGCTACAGCAGAGCTTATATCAGACATCTGCTTAAGGCCAAAGAAATGTTGGGAATGCGTCTGTGTGTTCTTCATAATCTGTATTTTTATAATACAATGATGGAAGAAATCAGGGCTGCCATCGATGCCGGAGAGTATAAGGTGTACAAGAAAAAGAAGCTGGACGGAATGATGCAGCATTAGGCTGCTTTTTACATGTTTTTCAAAAAACTCTTGAAGAAAATGCCGTTTTTGTGTATAGTAGACTTATTGTCGGATAGAAAGTTAGGAGGAAATATATTATGGGTGAAATGGCTAGTATGCTGATTCTGTGGGTTGTTGTGATCGGACTTATGTGGTTCCTGCTCATGCGTCCTCAGAAGAAAGAGCAGAAGAGAGTACAGGCGATGCTGGCATCCATGGAAGTCGGCGATACAGCACTGACAACAAGCGGATTTTACGGTGTGATCATTGATATTACAGATGACGACGTGATCGTTGAGTTTGGAAATAACAAAAACTGCCGTATTCCGATGCAGAAAGCAGCAATCGCTCAGATTGAGAAACCAAGCGCAGAGTAAGAGTGAAATTGGAACAGCAGCCGGATAAAGATCAGTCAACAGACAGATTTTTATCCGGCTTTTCTTATGATTAAATTGTGCCAGTTTCATGGCTGAACTGGCACGGCGAATTTTAGAGCGCCCTCTATTTTTTGCCCGCTGCTACTTGAAACACTTTACAAAATGAGGTATGATAGACAGTGATATTTTAGATTTGGAAGGATGAGCGGCTATGAATATGAAGATCGGAGTAATAAAAGGGGATGGCATTGGCCCAGAGATCGTGGATGAGGCGATGAAAGTACTCGACCGGATCGCAGAGGTTTACGGTCATTCTTTTTCTTATACACAGCTTTTGATGGGAGGGGCATCTATCGATGTGAACGGAGTACCTCTCACAGACGAGACACTGGAAGCTGCAAAGGCAAGTGAAGCGGTCCTGATGGGATCCATCGGCGGAGATGCAAAGACTTCTCCATGGTATCAGCTGGAGCCGTCCAAACGTCCTGAGGCTGGATTATTAGCCCTGAGGAAGGGACTGAACCTGTTTGCAAATTTAAGGCCGGCTGTGCTGTATCCGGAGTTGAAAGGCGCATGCCCGCTGAAGGAAGAGATTGCAGATCGGGGCTTTGATATGATGATCATGAGGGAGCTGACCGGCGGACTTTATTTTGGAAAAAGAAGCACGGAGGAAGTGGACGGAGTCCTTACAGCGAAGGATGAACTTACATACAGCGAGACAGAAATCCGAAGGATCGCAAAACGCGGTTTTGACATTGCTATGAAGAGACGGAAAAAAGTGACCAGCGTAGATAAGGCAAATGTACTGGATTCTTCCAGACTGTGGAGAAAAGTCGTGGAGGATGTGGCGAAAGAGTATCCGGAAGTCACACTGGAGCATATGCTGGTCGACAACTGCGCGATGCAGCTTGTAAAGGATCCGGCACAGTTTGATGTGATCCTGACAGAGAACATGTTCGGAGATATTCTCTCAGATGAGGCAAGCATGGTGACAGGTTCAATTGGAATGCTGGCAAGTGCCAGTCTGAATGAGACAAAGTTCGGACTTTATGAGCCGAGCGGCGGATCAGCTCCGGATATTGCCGGACAGGGAATTGCGAATCCGATCGCGACGATCCTGTCAGCAGCTATGATGCTCAGATACTCCTTTGATCTTGACGAGGAGGCAGCCGCTGTAGAGAAAGCGGTATCTGCAGTATTGAGAGACGGATACCGTACGATCGATATTATGTCTGAGGGTATGAAGCAGATTGGCACAAAAGAGATGGGAGACAGGATCTGCGCATATATTAAATAACGGCATCGCCTGATATAGAGGCGGCAGCAGTGTAATGGCGAAAATTGGGATATATGCAGAAAACATGAGAAAGAGAGGAATTGACAGATGAGAAGTGATACAGTGACAAAAGGTGTACAGCAGGCACCCCACAGATCTTTATTTAATGCTCTGGGTATGACACAGGAAGAATTGGACAGACCGCTGATCGGTGTAGTCAGCTCTTATAATGAGATCGTACCGGGACACATGAATCTCGATAAGATTACCGAAGCAGTAAAGATGGGCGTTGCCATGGCAGGAGGTACTCCGATCGTTGTTCCGGCCATTGCGGTATGCGACGGCATTGCTATGGGACATATCGGAATGAAGTATTCACTCGTTACAAGAGATCTGATCGCGGATTCTACAGAAGCGCTGGCAATGGCACATCAGTTTGACGGCCTTGTGATGATTCCCAACTGTGACAAGAATGTGCCGGGGCTTCTGATGGCGGCAGCCCGCGTCAATATTCCGACGATCTTTGTCAGTGGCGGCCCTATGCTGGCAGGACATGTAAAAGGCGGACGCACAAGCCTTTCCAGCATGTTCGAGGCAGTGGGAGCACACGCAGCAGGCAAGATTACGGATGAGGAACTGTGTGAATATGAGAATAAGGCATGTCCTACCTGTGGTTCCTGCTCCGGCATGTACACTGCAAACAGTATGAACTGTCTGACAGAAGCACTGGGAATGGGGCTTCGCGGCAATGGTACGATCCCTGCTGTATATTCTGCAAGGCTGCAGCTCGCAAAACATGCAGGTATGCAGGTTATGGAACTGGTGAGAAAGAATATCAGGCCCCGTGACATTATGACAGAGGATGCAATCCTCAACGCGCTGACAGTAGATATGGCGCTCGGGTGCTCCACCAACAGTATGCTTCATCTCCCGGCGATCGCCCATGAGATCGGCATGGATTTCGAGATTGACTTTGCAAACAGTATCAGTGAGAAAACACCGAACCTGTGTCATCTGGCACCGGCGGGGCATACATATATTGAAGACCTCAATGAGGCCGGCGGAGTGTATGCGGTCATGAATGAGCTGAGCAAGAAGAATCTGTTAAACCTGGACTGCATGACAGTTACGGGCAAAACAGTGGGAGAAAATATTGCCGGATGCGAGAACATGAATCCGGAAGTGATCCGTCCGATCGACAATCCATACAGCGAGACTGGCGGGCTTGCTGTTCTGAAGGGAAATCTGGCGCCGGACGGAAGTGTAGTAAAACGTTCCGCTGTCTGTGACGAAATGCTGGTACACGAAGGAACGGCCAGAATCTTTGAGAGTGATGAAGAGGCAACGGAAGCAATCAAGAGCGGAAAGATCAACCCGGGAGATGTTATTGTGATCCGGTATGAGGGACCGAAAGGCGGACCGGGCATGAGAGAGATGCTCAACCCGACTTCTGCGATCGCAGGATATGGCCTGGGATCTACGGTCGCCCTGATCACGGACGGGCGATTCAGCGGTGCGTCCCGCGGTGCTTCCATCGGACACGTATCACCTGAGGCGGCTGTGGGCGGCCCGATCGCACTGGTAGAAGAAGGAGACATTATTAAGATCAACATACCGGAGCTGAAGCTGGAGCTTGATATCTCTGATGAAGAGATGGCTGCAAGAAAGGCAAAATGGCAGCCGAGAGAGCCGAAGGTCAAGACAGGATATCTTGCAAGATATG